>WNGK01004387.1_pt1 | contig 27046 bp, 23 predicted proteins | sample 5400601 | NCBI WGS metagenome assembly WNGK01 (sample SAMN13153376, study PRJNA577476) | soil metagenome | isolation source: 60 cm soil or saprolite under Garry oak tree replicate 1 | place: USA:California | collected 2016-06-15
ATTCCCTGCTGCAACACAACGCGCAAACGCGTGGGCGAGACTGAATGAAGACGCGCGATTTTGGCTCGCTGGCCATCGAGAAAAATTCCCCGCAGCAATTTCGGCGCGAGCGCTTGGTCCCACGCCCGATCCAGCGTCACCTCATATTCCTTGTCGGTCTTATAACGCGGGTGGGTAAGCCGCTGCGCGAGTTCGCCGTCATTTGTGAGAAGAAGCAGACCCTCAGTTTGCGCGTCCAGACGCCCGATGTTGAAGAGCCGGGAAAATTTTTGTGGAAGCAGATCAAACACAGTGTCGCGCGCCTGCTCATCTTTTCGGGTCGAAACAAATCCGGCGGGTTTATGCAGCACGATGGTAAACGCTGGAGCGACGCGAACTAGTTTGCCATCGACCTTGACGTGGTCATGCGCGCTGGGCTGTGCGCTGAAGTTTGTGCAGACTTTACCGTTGATGGTGACGCGACTCGCCGCGATCAACTCATCACAATGTCGGCGCGATCCGACGCCAGCGGCTGCGAGAAAACGGTTGAGGCGCAAGAATGAGTTACAAGAGTAACAAAAGTTGGATCGTTACAAAGGCTCGTTTTTTTTGAGGTTTGTCACTCTTTTAACGGTTCACCTTCGCGCGAAGGGCGTCACACATCTGGCTTCGTTTTCGGCAGGCCGATGACTTTACTGCCTTTCTTCCATTGACCCCGCTTCTTTAGAAGCTCGATGCGCTCGAAGCGTTTCAGCACATTGCGTCTGGCAGTGGTGCTCACTCCTTTTAAACTGCGATGTTGCGACATAATTCTTTTCTCTCGCGAAATGAGCCGGCACATTAAGCCGGCCTCCAGATTTTTCAACTTTAGATCGCCCGTCCCTCGCGTCCCGATGCACCTTTAGAGCTGATTACCGAGCACCACGTACGTCCCCGACGTGATGACTTGGTGATAAATGTGAAAGCGACTGGTGAATAGCTGTTTCCAGTAATCCGCCCGGCTTTGCTCCACGATGAGATAAACCGCATCGGGTTGAGCCCATTTCTCCAAGACCGCGTTTTCATTCAGAAAAATATCGACCGGCGGCGTGCCCAGCGGCGCCGCTCTCTGGCGGTTTTGATTAACAAGAAAGAACTTCCGGTTCAGATAAAAAATTAGGCTACTGCTCTCATCCAGCGGCCCTTCAAAAATCGTATCGCCGCCTGCTTCGAGGCGCGTATTTAGAAATCGGGCTACATCGGCGAGTGAAAAATAGGGCGCGGTTCGCGCGACCCCATCCATCATGCTGAGCCCAATTGGAACCATCGACGCAGCCAGGACGATGGCAGCGAGTTTCTCGCGCCGTTTGAAAATAAAGTAAAGCGCCAGCAGCGAGAAAAACACGAGAGAGCTACCCGTAATCACCAGCAATGGACGTAATGCCAGCCAAGCTGAAATGGGCATATCGTGTAATGCCTTCCAGGCGGTCCAGCGCGCATCCATCGCGCCCCAGTCTCCGTTCAAAGCGCGCGCGGCGCTGGCAAGGAAGAATGCCGCCGCGGCGCTCATCAAGCCGGTGAGACCCACGGCGAACGCGCCCGCGGCGCGCCACCTCTGTGGCATCCGGTCCCATACGAGTGCCGCCCAGAGCGCAAACGCGCTCCACATACTCATCGAATAATAATCCTGCCGTTGCCCCAGAAAGAGCAGCGGGACAAAAACGACGCCCATCCAGCAAAGCGGCAGTGCGTCGGCGAAATTGATCTCAGGTGGCCGCATCACGCGGCGCCAGGCGAACATCACTCCGGGGAGCAGCGCGATCGACCACGGAAACCACCAGGCCAAATGCATAAACACAAATTGATAGGCAGGCACGCCCAGGTAATCATGCGTTTCGTCGGAAAGCCCGCGTAGATGACCTAGCCATTCCGAGCTGAGTAAACGAGGAAAATAACCCGGAAAATGCAGTTCCGCCCAAATATGCCAAGGGGCAACGATTAAAAGAAAGATCGCCAGATATTCCCATCGTAAAAGCGCGCGATATCGCAGTCGCGCTTCGCGATAAAATATCGACAGCAAAAGAAAAACTGCCGCCGGATAAACAACGCCGAGTAAACCTTTGGTAAGGCAGGCGAAGGCCGAGCAAATCCAAAAGCCGGCGAACCAAGCCCGCCGGTGACGCCTGCGCTGATAACCACACAACCCGCAGAAAATCGCGCCCGCGATGAACGCGCTTACGAGCGGTTCGGGCATGACAATGCGCGCTAGCAAAAATGTGCCGCAGAAGCTGAGATAAATCAGACCGCCAATGAAGCCGCGCCAGTAATCCGTAAGCTTTTCTCCAATCAAAAAAATCAGGGCAACCGAGGCGACCACCGCCAGCGCACCCGGGAGCCGCGCAGCTGCGGCGTTTATGCCGAAGAGCTTAAACGAGACAATAATGAGCCAGTAGAGCAACGGCGGTTTTTGCAGGCGCGGGATACCGTCGTTCGTCGGCAGGAGCCATTGATGGGTCTCGACCATCTCGCGGGCCGCTCCTGCATATTGTCCCTCGGTTTGGCTGTACAGGTCGCCCGTGCCAATCGTCGCCACGTGCAACAGCGCCGCTGACGCAATTAGAATCGCAAACAGCGCGTGCCGCGTGGGCGGCGCCGGTAGTGCCGGCGGCTCGAGCAGAGTTTCTTCCAGGCTTAGGCTGCGGACGCCTGCGGTCATTGAGCAGATTCCTCTCCAGAAATTCTGATCCGGCATTCGTCTGTGGCGTAATCGGTCGAGTGCTCTTTCCGATGTTCTTGCCAATGTTCAGGCAAACGCAGCAGTTTTCCCGTCGGCATCTCGATCAGCGCAAGCATCTGACGGCATTGAGCAATCAACGTGTCGTCATCCGGTCGTGTAATCCGAAATCCGCACCAGAACCGCGCGCGTTCCATCTGATCGAGCCAGCCCTCAATCACCAGCCGGTCTCCGAGTTTGGCTGCGCGGCGATAATCAATCTCGGTGCGCACCACGACAGGGTATGTTTGCTTTTCTGCCATTTCCGTGAGGGCGAGACCGAGTTCCTCGACGAGACGTGTGCGCGCGATCTCGATGAAACGCAGATAAGCGATATTAGAGACGACGCCTCCGCAATCGGTGTCGAAAAACATCACCTGCACTTCTGTGCGGATTTGCAACGGGGCCATGGTAGGCTTTCAAATTTCAAATTTGAGATTGCAACTTCGTACGCTGTTGCTTCGTAAGACGCAAAAGGATGATTCGGTGACTTCGTAGGTCATGGTCGCGAGTGTGAGATTGGATTCTGAAATTTGAAATCTCAAACTTGCTTGGCCAGAATCGACAGCACTGCATCCACCACTTCCTGAGTGCTAACTTCTTTCATGCATCGAAAATCGATTGGGCATTTGCGGAGAAAACAGGGGCTGCATTCGACGTGATGTCGCAGGATGATGTGACTATTGCCGAGCGGCCCAGTCAGTCGCGGTTCAGTGGAGCCAAAGATGGCGATTACTGGCACGCCCAGCAATGCGGCAAAATGCATCGTGCCGGTATCGTTGGTAAGCAGCAAACGGCATCCCCGCAGCTCGTCGATAAGTTCATCCAGCGTAGTATGGCCGATCCGATTTACGCAATGATCGCCGATCGCAGCCGCGATCTGCTCGCCTATCGTCGCGTCGTTCTTCGTTCCGAACAAAATCCATTGCGCTGATGTTTGTCCGCTAATCTTTGCGGCCACCTCGACGAATCGCTCCGGGAGCCATCGTTTGGCCGGGCCGTATTCTGCACCTGGACAAAGGCCGATTTTGAGCGTTTGATCGGCGACCGTAATTTGGATGTTGGATGTTGGATGTTGGACAGTGGATGTTTCCGCTCCGCATTCGCGCGCGATCCGAACGAAGCGGAGTGAATGATGTTCCGGCGGACCTGATTTTCGCGGCTCGGGCACGGTTTGATTCAGCAGCCATCTCCTCCAATGCCCGTGATAACCAACGGTGCGCGGAATTCCGCTTAGCCAGGATTCAAGGGCAACACGCGACGAATTTGGGAAAAGAATCGCGACATCAAAAAGCGATCGTCGCCGGAGCAACCCAACAGCCGAAAGCAGCGAACCATTTGGCAAAGGAATAATCGCATCTACTCCAGGAACGAGCTTCCACATCGGCGCTATCTTGGATGGCGCAGCGATTGTGACCTGAGCGTCGGGACGCCCGTTCTTGATCGCCCGGACTGCGGGCACGCTCATCACTGCGTCACCCAGCCAGTTGCTTGAACGAACGAGAATTCGAAATGGCTTTAGATCGTGAACTGAAACTCCCGGCGGCAGATAGACGCCGCGTTTATATCGCGCGAGAAGAAAATTGGGCTGCGGCGTTTTCCACCGATTATGCACCCAAAACCAATCTTCCGGTGCAACGCGAATCTGTTGCTCAATAACCTTATTTATTTTTGACGTGAGGTCTGCAATTGAAGCGTCTGGCTGGTCAAAGCGCTCGGTGAACACCATGCGCCAGCGCGCCGGACCTGTTGTGTACACAGCGGCGGCGATAACCGCCGCTCGAGTGCGCTTCGCGAGTAAACCAGGCAGAGGCGAAGTGGACGCCAGTCTCCCGAAAAACGGCGTCCAAAGCCCATGATCGCCAGCGTGTTGATCGGACAAAACACCCACGCCGCCTCCGGAACGAAGCAGGTCGATCACGGGTTGGAAACCGTCTTTGCGATCAAAGAGTTCCAATCCCGTCTGACTGCGGGTGCGCCGGACATGCGCGTCGATAAAGCGATTGCCGAGTCTTTGATAAACGCTGGCGTTCCGTACGTAGCCAACGAACTTCGGCATCAGCTGGGCAAATAATTCCCAAATTCCGAGATGACTTAACACCAGTACGACCGGAATACCGGCGCGAAACCGACTGTCCATCGACTCGATGTTTTCGACCGTGACCCGCTGTAGAATTTTCTCCGGCGACATTTGAGTGAGTTTGACGCTGGATAAGAGATTTGCGCCCAGGCGCCGAAAATGACGGCGCACAAGACGGCGCAATTCACCCGGCGGTTTTTCGTCGCCAAACGCAATCCCAACGTTGCGTTCTGCCAGGCGCCGATATTTCCCTGAAACGAGCCACGAACAAGAGCCGAGGATTTGTCCAGCAGCAAAGAGCAACCGCAATGGCAGTGCGGCGACAATGGCCGACCCCGCGCGATAAAGGATATAAACGACGAAATCGAGCATTGCGGAACCGCCAGTATCGCAGTGTGGCGCGGCAGGGTAGATTTGCCTGCGGCTTGCTTCAACCAATATAATGTGCGCTGCTAATTGGACTAAAAATGAGCAAGCACGAAAAAAATCTTTGGCATGGCATCGACCCCGGCGCGCAAGATGCACTCAAGGCCCGTGATTATCGGAGCGCATCTTTCGCACAGGAGCTTTCGCGACGAGGCCTGGACGCCGTTAAACTTGTGACCGCGGACCGGAACCAGCGTGACATCAAAGAAGCCTGGATCCCAGGCGTGGAAATTTTCCCACGAAAGGTTCACGCGCAGCGGCACCGGGGGTTCTTTGGCGAATTTGTGCGGCGCGACGAAGGGATTCTCGCGCAGATTGGCTTCTGGCCAAAACAATGGTCGGCTGCGCGGATGTTCGCAAACACGGCAAAAGGTTTCCACGTGCATCCGCCCAGCGTTCCAGAAAACAAGCTCGCGGCAGAGTGGTTGCGCCGCTTGTTCGTCGACGAACCGGAGAATTATTCGCTGCGCCGTTACGCTGATGAGCAATGGGACGTAATGTTTTTCTTGCAGGGTCGCGTTGAGATAATTTTGTGCGACATCCGCGCGGGCTTTCCCAAGCGGGTGATGCGTTTCTTTGTCGATGGCGATAACCATCGGGGCGACAATAACGTCGGAATCGTCGTTCCTCCGGGCGTGGCGCACGCTATTCGCGCTGAGGGCGCAGAAGATGTGGTCATGGTTTACGGTACAAGCACCGTTTTCCATCCGGAATTTGAGGGCCGCATAGCGAGCGAGATCGAGAGCGCGCCGCTGCCGGAAGCCTGGCAGAAGTTCTTAGATCAATCAGGAAAATAGGAAACAGGAAATGTTTTTCGGATTTCCTGCTCTCCTGCTTTCCGGATTCAATTTTGGCCGATGAAGCGAAGCTTCGACCCGGCTGTCTTGGAAATGATGGATCGGCCGCAACCAGTTTCGGCCGAGTTAGAGCGCGACCTCGAACGTATTCGGCAACTCAATCGCTGGTTTGGCAGCTACCGTCTTATTTTGGGCTTTATACGCCGCTGGATCAGGCCGGATACACATGCCCGCATCGTCGATCTTGCCACTGGTTCCGGTGATATCCCGCGATTGATTGCCGATTGCGCTCGGGACGTTGGCGCGCAGGTCGAGATCGACGCCTTAGATGGACAGCCTGCAACACTGGAAATCGCCAACAATTTGAGCTCGGACTACCCGGAAATTTTCTACCGCGAAGCAAATATCCTCGAATGGAATTCAGGCGAAGCCTACGACATCGTGCTTTGCACGCTGGCGCTTCATCATTTCAGCGATGACGACGCCGTAACTGTGTTGCGGCGGTGTCGCGAGTTATCCCGAGGATTTGTTCTGGTGTCGGATTTGCGCCGCGGATTTCTGCTCCAAGCCGGCGTCTATCTTTTGACCGCGCTGATTTTTCGCGAACCGATGACGCGCCACGACGCCCGACTCTCTGCCGTTCGCGCATTTTCGTTTTCAGAAATGCGCGATCTCGCCCTGTGTGCCGGCTGGAAACACTTTGGTCACAAGAAATTTCGATTCGCGCGGCAGGCCATTTGGCTGGAAAAGCAAACGTGAAAAAGTAATTGGCGGAGTTTTACATGAAAATTTTGACTACGGTTGCTGAAGCGCAATCGCTGGCGCGCTCAAAGGCACGGGGGCTGGTGCCCACCATGGGAGCGTTGCACAAGGCGCATGCCGAGTTGATTCGCGTGGCACGTGAACATGCTGGCCGCGACGGCGAAGTAGCGGTGAGCATCTTTGTAAATCCGCTTCAGTTTGAACCAGGAAGCGATTACGAGTGCTACCCGCGCCCGAAAAAAGTTGATGAAGAATTTTGTCGAAATGCCGGTGTCGATTTTCTGTTCCGGCCTAGCGCAGCGGAAATGTATGCAGGCGACCGTTCGGTGTTCGTTGAAGAATCCTCTCTTTCGAAGTCGCTCGAGGGCAAGTCGCGCCCCGGACATTTTCGCGGGGTTTGCACGGTTGTGGCGAAGTTGTTCAATATTCTTGCGCCGAACGCGGCAGTGTTTGGCGAGAAAGATTTTCAGCAGCTGGCGATCGTTCGTCGCATGGTGCGCGATCTTAATTTCAAGATCGAGATCATTGCCGTGCCTACGATGCGGGAGGACGACGGGCTGGCATACAGTTCGCGCAATCAATATTTGAATTTGGAAGAACGAAAGCAGGCAGCAGTTTTATACAAAGCGCTATGTGCTGCTGCGAATGCCAGTAAAAAATCCGCCGGAGACGTCGTCGCTCGTGCGCGGCAGGTAATCGGTGAAGCGCCGCTGGCTCGGATCGATTATGTTGAGGTTGTCGATGCGATAACTTTGCAACCGGTTGAAATGGTTGGACCGGGCTCGGTGCTCGTGTTGGCGGTGTTTTTCGGGAGAACTCGTTTGATCGACAATCTCCGTTTGGAATGAAGGAATACGATTTTGTTGTTATCGGCAGCGGCATCGCCGGTCTCGCCTTCGCCCTGAAAGCGGCCAGGCACGGTTCGGTAGCCGTCATCACAAAACGCAAAGGCGCCGACACAAACACTGCGTGGGCGCAGGGCGGAATTGCATGCGTGACCAGCGACGAAGACTCATTCGAGCTGCACGTGCGCGATACGCTTGAGGCCGGCGCCGGTCTTTGCGACGAAGCGGTCGTGCGCGCGGTTGTAACTGAGGGTCCCGAGCGCATCCGCGAGCTGGCAGAAATCGGCCTGCAGTTCGATAAGCGCGAGGTCTCAGGACATCGTGAGCTTGATCTGGGCAAAGAAGGTGGTCACTCGAAGCGCCGGGTGTTGCATGTGCGAGACGCAACCGGGAAAGAGATTGAAGAGACTTTGCTACGCGAGCTGGGCCGGCAATCAAATGTGAAGCTATTGGAAAATCACATGGCGGTGGATTTGATCACCGCCGCCAAGCTCGGTTTCGCAACAGAAGACCGTTGCCTCGGGGTCTATGTTCTGGATGAAAAAACCGGGGAGGTAGAAACGATCCGGTCAGATCGGACCGCGCTTGCGACCGGCGGTTGCGGCAAAGTTTATTTGTATACGACGAATCCGGACATCGCGACTGGCGACGGTGTGGCGATGGCATGGCGCGCAGGCGTGGAGATCGCGAACATGGAGTTTATCCAGTTTCATCCGACATGCCTTTTTCATGCCGAAGCAAAATCATTTCTCATTTCCGAAGCCGTGCGTGGTGAAGGCGGCATTTTGCGCAACCATCGCGGCAAGAATTTTATAAAGCGCTACGATGCGCGTGGCTCGCTTGCGCCGCGTGACATCGTTGCGCGTGCCATCGATGCCGAAATCAAGCGGTCAGGGGCGAAATGTGTGTTTTTGGACATTACGCACAAGCCCCCGGAGTTTATTCGCAAGCGTTTTCCGCACATTTACCAAACCTGCCTGCGATTTGGGATCGACATGTTGAAGCAGGCCATCCCTGTCGTGCCAGCAGCGCATTATCAATGCGGGGGGATTAAGACCGACATGAATGGTGCGACCAGTTTGCTCGGGTTATATGCGGTTGGCGAAGTCGCCTGCATCGGGATGCACGGGGCCAATCGACTTGCGAGCAACTCGCTGCTGGAAGGTTTGGTGATGGCGCATCGCGCTGCCGCGGCCGCTGTGCATAGGCGACCGGGCGGGATACAAAAAGTCGCGCTGCCGGAATGGCAATCGGGAAATGTGCAGGACGTAGATGAGCTCGTCGTGATTTATCACAACTGGGACGAGATTAGACGTTTGATGTGGGATTACGTGGGAATCGTGCGCACCGATAAGCGCCTTCAGCGCGCCAGCGCACGGCTACGAAATCTTCAGCGCGAAATTCGTGAGTTCTACTGGAATTTCAAAGTGTCCGTCGACCTGCTCGAACTGCGTAATCTCGCAGCGGTCGCAGCCTTGATCGTAGATTCAGCCCTGTGTCGCAAAGAAAGCCGCGGCTTGCATTACACCCTCGACTATTCACAGACGGACGATCGACAATTCAAGCACGATACGGTACTCAGCCGGTGGTGAGCCGGTTTCCAGGTACGGGATGTCCCCCGAACACCTTCGAAGCGGCACGGCTACGAGTGCTTAGGAAAATTCGGCTTGCCTGAGCGCCTGGAATCGGATAGAAGGAGGCGGCGTTTGTAATGAGGAGACTTCTTGCGGTCTGGCTAAGTCTGGCGGTCTTTGTCGTCCCAAAAGCGTTCGGGGACGAGCAATCCACTTCCCCATATGCGACGGCGGCGGATTTCGCCAAGTACGCGATGAAATTGCGGGAGGAGGCATTGCTCAAGGTGGAGCCGCAGGTTTTCATCCCCACCAGCTCCCGCCCGGCAATCCAGCGTTACCCGTGGAAGACAAACATCGTGACGACCATGTTTTGGGTTGGAGAACAGGCCGGAGGCAATAACCCAGTCCCCAACTACAGGAGCGCCTGGGACTTTAATTGGACGACGAATTACGGCGGAACCGATAATCCTGATTCAAGCGCACGGCGGAATTGCATTCCAATCGCTTTTATTCCGAAGCAAAATCCCTTCTACTATGCGCTTCCCTATAACGATGTGACGCATGGCCAATTCAAGCCTGAAGCGCCGCTGGTTATCCCCTGGTTCAAACAAGCTTATACGGGCCAGGGACAGTCGGTGTGCTGGCACCGCTGGGTCGCCATTCGCAAAGGCAATCGCACTTGTTATGCGCAATGGGAGGATTGCGGCCCATTTCGCACTGATCATTTTCAGTACGTCTTTGGAAACGAGCGGCCCAAGCCCAACCTTAACCGCGGCGCCGGGCTGGATGTTTCTCCGGCTGTGCGTGATTATCTGGGATTGGCGCCGACGGACGTGACCGATTGGCAATTTGTCGAATGGCGTGATGTGCCTCCCGGACCGTGGCGAAGCTACGGCGAAAACAATCAATGGGTCAGCGCGCGTAGCAAAACCGAGCAGCGGATGGCTGACCGAAGTCTTAGCGCCGCGAAGAAGTAGACGTCGACGACCCAGCGGCAATCTAGCCGCTTGGAGAAGATACTGGAGACGGAGCGGGTGGGGGCGAAGGAGTGGCCTTCGTCGGAGCGTTTCCGCCCGGCTGCGGACTTGGATGAGAAGGTTGCGGCCTGGCCATGCGAATCAGTTCCGATACGGTGACGAACTTAAAACCCTTGGCCTCGAGCGCATCGAGAGTAGAGGGCATTGCTTCGATTGTCCCCGGGTGAATGTCGTGAGATAACACGATCGAACCGGGCTGCGTCTCCTTAAGAATTCGATTGCGAACCACAGCCGGGCCGGGCCGTTTCCAGTCATACGGGTCGACATCCCACAGAATGATCCGATATCCGAACTCATCGTGAATCCAGTGTTTTTCACGTGCCGTAATCGATCCATAAGGCGGTCGCATCAGAGTGGGACGATTGCCCATTGCGCTTCTGATTGCATCGTCAGTTCGCCGAAGTTGGCTGCGAACGTTGTCGTCCGACATTTTGCCGAAGTTAGGATGCGACCAACTGTGATTGCCAATTTCATGACCTTCCCGAGCCGCCCGCGCAACGATCTCAGGATGCTCCGCGACATTTTCGCCGATGACGAAGAAGGTTACCTTGATGTGGCGCGTGGCGAGTAAATCGAGCAGTTTTGGGGTAAGTGTTGCGCTTGGGCCATCGTCAAAGGTCATCGCGATGCAAGGACCATCCGCATGAACGGAATTGAACGTGATATTCTGCTCGGCCGGAGCTTTGTGCCCGCTCTTTTCTGGAGTTTGCAGCGGAGTTTCCGGGCCGGCTCCAAAAGTGCGCGTCGCGACCAGCACAGCAACGCAAAGGAAGCGCAAGCGAAGAAAAAACATTAGCGCGAAAATGGTGAATGAATCGCGTGTATCTAGCAGAGGTCGCCAGCTACGCAAAGTGCGGCACCATTGGAATTAGAACAGACTTTTCGCGTTTCCGGAAAAAGCGGAGGCGTTCAACCTTTGTGCAATTTTTCCAGTTGCGCGATAAGCTCTGCGCCCGGCAGGTATCCCTCGAACTGCCAAAGTTTTTGCCCATTGCCATCGAGAACGATCAGGGTGGGGAAGCCGTGCACGTCATATTGGCGTGCGAGGCCCAGGTTTTGCTTCTTCAATTCAGCAGCTTGTCCCTGCCACCGAGAACCACCAGGCCGCGGGAAGTCGAGCTCCAAGAGCACCAAGTTTTTGTTGGCGTAATCTTTGAAATCAGACTGAGAGAAAACGTCTTGGTCCAATCGAATGCACCAGCCGCACCAGTCGGAACCAGTAAAATTAAGCAACAATAGTTTGTGGCTGGATTTGGCCTCGTCTTGGGCTTTGTGGTAATCGTCGAGCCAGCCGGACGCGGCGGCGCTGCCAGCCGGCGCATGGAAAAGAAAGCTGGCTGCAACAGCAAAAAGAATGAAACGATGTTTTTTCACATCGTCACCCTTAACTAGACCACGACCGCGCGCAAGCACGGCAAAACAACCGTCCGCGCGGCGGCGAATCTATTATCCATGTCCCGCAGATAGCCCGGCGGGGAAACGCCGGGCTATAAACGGCATTCTCGATCTAGCGCAGATGCTTCGAAACGAGCTTGGTCATCTCAAACATGCTCACCTGGCTCTTGCCATTAAACACCGGCCGCAGTGAGTCGTCAGCGTTGATCATGGTTCGTTTCTTTTTGTCCTGCAGACCGCGCCTCTTGATGTAGTTCCAAAGCTTTTTGGTAAGCTCGGAACGCGGCAGCGGCGTTGACCCAACAACGGCAGCAAGCTTGTCGTCAGGCTGGACCGGCCTCATAAAGGCGGGGTTCGGTTTGCGTTTGGAAGTTTTCTTTTTGGTTTTCGGCATGGACGCTGATTAGCGTTTCGCTGGGAAGAGAGCAACATTAAATTTTGCATAAACAAAAATTTTTTTTAGGCAGTTCGGCGCACCGCCAACGCGGCCACGTCATCTGGGAGCGCCTGTTCGCCTTTAGATGGCGCCGTCTCCGTCAATATTCGCCTAAGGAGCGCCTCGGCGCTGGGCGCAGAGTGATCGAGCATTTTCTCCAGGCGTTTTGGACTCAGACCAGGCTGTTTGCTCTTGCTTGAGCCGAACAAACCGTCCGTGTAGAGGAGGAAAGTGTCGCCCGGTTCTAGATCGACAATTGTTTCCGTAAGTTCCGGATGTTCCACTAGGCCCAATGGTGGCGCAACGGAAGCGATCGCTTCTGTGGCGCCGGTGCGACGGGCAATCAAAAGAGGCGGATGCCCGGCACCGACGATAATCGCGCGTCCGGTTGAAGGGTCGACTGCGACGCACATCGCAGTCATGAACGAGCGCCCGCCAAAAATGCTGCGAAAGTCGTGGTTCACCGCTTCCATGACGCTGGCTGGCATGTCGTGTTCCATGCTGCCGTGGTGAAAAAGAAGTTTTGCCAGGGTGGTGAGCAGGGCCGCAGCGGCGCCGTGACCGGTGCCATCGGCGATCCAGAATAAAATCCTGCCATTCTTCATTCGTAGCCATCCGTAGATATCGCCGCCTACCTGGATTACAGGGCGATAACAAGTCGCGACCTGCCAGCCGGGCATCGTGAGCGGTTTTTGCGGGATCAGCGATTGCTGCGTTAAACGGGCAGCTGCCAGATCGCGCTCAAGATCACGGCGCCATGTCTCGAGTTCATTATTTTGCCGCTCTAATTGCCGCCGCATGGAGCGGAGGCGAAGCTGGGTCTCGATACGTGCCCGCAACACCGCGGCATTGACTGGCTTGGTCACAAAATCATCTGCGCCGGCTTGCAGACAAGAGACCTCGCTCTCTTCGCTTCCATGGGCGGTTAACATGATGGCGGGAATTTGGGCGACTGCCGGATTGTGGTCCGAACGGAGGCGTCTTAGCACTTCCGCGCCGTTTGGCCCCGGCATATCGAAATCAAGCAGCAGAAGTGAGGGCGGCGCAGCGTGAACGATCTCCAGAGCTTCGGAGCCGTTTTTGCACACGCGACACTTGTAACCAGCAGTCGTGAGCAATTGCGCCAGCACTCTGCGACTCAAGGCATCATCGTCCACTACCAAAATCTCTGCATGAGAACAGTCCGACATCTCATCTTTGGATTCGGATGAAATGCGCTGCGTCATTGTATTTATGCCGCTCTTTCTCAAACGCCGCGCGCGTTGAAGAAAAAATGATTTAATGATTGGCAACGAGTCTGACTGCGGATACGATTGCGACAGTATTTGCATCTATGAAATTTTCATTGTCGCTTGCGCTCCTTGCGGCCTTCTTTCTTGCCTCATGCGCTGAAGAGCCACCACCGCCAACCACCCGACATAGGACGGCGAATTATCCTCCCGGCCAGACACAGGAATACCCGCCGCCGCAACAGCCGTTCAATCCGAACGGACCAGTTCAACCCACCGGTACGCCGCCAGCCGAGACCACAGCAGCATCACCTCCTCCCACGGCTGCGCCGACGAAGAAGATTGCAAAAGGCGATTATCCGTACGGAATTCCCGTCCCTGGCAAACCGCATTTGGTGGAGAGCCCTTATTCGCCTGGCAAATATATCGATGTGGAGGGATTCCCTCCGGGAACGGAAGTGAAGGATCCGTACACGGACAAGATCTTTCTTGTGCCATAATAGATTTGCTGGCCCGAGTGCGTTCGGGAAGTTGCCGCAGATGCTGGATTCTGGATACTGGATGCGAACTTAAGCACTTGGCATCCAGCATCGGTTTCGTTTGCTTTCGTCTATGGAGTTACGGGTAAAACGCGCGCCTCGAATTGATCTCGAAATTACTGTGCCGGGCGATAAAAGCATTTCGCATCGCGCAGTAATCATCGCGGGCCTCTCGAATGGGGTGTGCACTCTGCGGGGATTTCTTCCCAGTGAAGATTGCATGCACACGGTAAACGCAATGCGCGCTTTGGGCATTAAGATCGAACAGCCTGAGCCGACCACGTTAATCGTTCACGGGAAAAAGCGAGTCCTTACTGCACCTAAAAACGAGCTTAATTGCGGTAATTCGGGTACAACCATGCGGCTTCTCGCCGGTCTGCTGGCAGGACAAACATTTGAAAGTCGCCTGGTCGGGGACGCGGGACTGTCGCGACGCCCGATGGATCGCGTGATCGCGCCGCTCTGTGAGATGGGCGCGAGCATCGTTGCCGAAGGGCCGGAACAAACAGCGCCGTTGCGCGTCCGCGGCGGCTCGCTGCGTGGAATTCATTATCGCCCGTCGGTGGCAAGCGCGCAGGTCAAAGGTGCGTTGCTGCTGGCTGGTCTTTTTGCCAGGGGCAAGACCACCGTCGAAGAGCCGTTACCGACGCGAAACCACATGGAAAAGATGTTCAATTATTTCCTGGTGCGGACTGCAACTGAAGAGGCTGGCAGTGTCACCGTATTCGGCGACCAGGTGCCGGAGTCGCGCGACTTTGCCATTCCCGGCGACATTTCTTCAGCGGCTTTTTGGCTGGTTGCTGCCGCGGCGCAACGAAGAGGACATCTGCTTATCCGGGACGTTGGTTTAAATGATACACGAACTTCGTTGCTTGGTGTTTTGCTCCGCATGGGTGCGCAGGTGCGCGAGGCTGTTGAAGATGTCGATCAGCTTGAACCGCGCGGAATTGTCGAAGTCACTGGTTTTCCGCTTAAAGGAACCGTCATCCAAGGCAAGGAGGTGCCACGACTTATTGACGAGCTACCGATTTTGTCTGTTGCAGGCGCTTTGGCAAACGGCAGGACGGTTATTCGGCAGGCAGGGGAATTACGCGTTAAAGAAACTGATCGCATTGCGGCAATCGCACACAATTTGCGCACCATGGGTACGCAAGTGGCTGAGCTGAATGATGGACTCGAAATTAGTGGGCCGGCACCCCTGCACGGTGCGCGCATGGCGAGCTTCGGTGATCATCGTATCGCGATGGCGTTTGCCATAGCGGGTTTGTTTGCTGATGGGGAAACCATTGTTCAGGACGCCGAATGCATTCGCGAGTCTTATCCCGGATTCGAAACGGTGCTTGAAGAGTTCACCAATCCGAAACGGATGCAGATCAGCACTCCGGTGATCGGTTCCCTCAGTCCCAGTGCGCCTGAGGAAAGCTGAAATGGTAGGGACGCCGCGCTGTGCGGCGCAGCGCCCGACACTACCAGAAGTGCGCGTTGCGTTGCTGTGCGATGGGCGACTACAGTTAGGCCCTCGACTCTATGCGCCCTCTCCAACGAGATTTCCATCGGCAAGTTGCCATTGATGGTCCGGCTGCTTCTGGGAAAAGCAGTGTCGCGCGAGAGCTTGCCAGGCGGCTCGGCTTTATCTACGTCAACTCCGGTGCCATTTATCGAGCGATCACCTGGTACCTGCTGCAAAAAGGCGTCCATGCAGAAAAGAGCGACCGCATCGCCCACGCTCTCGAATCAGCAGCGATTACCTGCTGTCTTCAGGACAGCGAGTCGCGGATCCTGATCGATAATGTCGATCCCGCGGACCATTTGCGGGATGATCGTGTGAACGAAAGTGTTGCTCGCGCAAGGAGAACGCGACGAAATCACGCTGCGCGATCACGCCGATTTTTCACGACCTGTTTCACCACTTGTCATTGCCGAAGACGCGCATGTCATCGACACGTCACGTCTTACAATCGAGGGAGTCGTTAACAAAATCATCGTACGGCTTAAGCAAATGGGTCTGCAGATTTAGAGATTGAATAAAGAGGAATCGCTCAGTCACTAAATCGCGAGTTCGTTAGATGAATTTCTACTACTGGCTTGGTTATCACTTTTCTCGTCTCGTCGGCCGATTGTTTTTTCGTTTTCGCGTAGTTCATCGGGAACGCATGATTCAGAGCGGGCCGGTGATTCTCGCCATGAACCATCAAAGTTACCTCGATCCGCCGCTCGCCGGGACTACGTGCGATCGGGCGATATACTTTCTGGCCCGGCGAACACTCTTGGACGCGCCGCTGCTTGGCTGGTTGTTGCCAAAGCTGAATGTAATCCCAGTTAATCAAGAAGGCGTGGATCGTGGTGCCATTAAGGCTTTGATTCGTGTTCTGAAGGCAGGAAACGGGGTGTTGGTTTTCCCTGAAGGCTCGCGCACGCTCGATGGTAAGTTGCAGCCAGCCGAACCGGGATTGGGCCTCGTGATTGCCAAAACGCTCGCGCCAGTCGTGCCAATGCGGATCTTTGGCGCCCACGAAGCCCTGCCCCGAGGCGGCGGTGGTTTGCACTTTGTGCCAATTACCATCGTGATCGGAGAACCGATTTTTTTTACGGCAGCCGATGTCGGGCCGCCGGGAAAGAGCCTCTATTGGCGACTAAGCGAGCGCGTTGTGGATGCAATTGCGGCGCTGCGCCCGAACTGACGCGGCCTTGCGCTTGTGGGATCGACTTCGATACTAAGGCGTGAATTCAGACAAGCCGCCTCTCGAAAAATCCCAGCCATCCCGGGTCTCAAAGGGCGTTGTTGTAGTGATGCTCGTCATTATTGGGGCACTGGCCTCATTGGCTGTCTTCGCCAATGTCCAGCGTTTTCGGCGTGGGCAGGTGGAAACGGTCGTTGTCAGACCGGCAACTTCACCACCGCCGCCGGCGCGTTAAGTTTCCTTTGACTAGCTCTTGGCCGTCCGTTTTCTTCATCCGAATTACAGAAGACCAGTTACAGTTTACTCCTGATATGAAAAAACTTTTTGTCCTGTCGATGCTCATCTCTTTTGCGATCGTTTGCTCTTGCCAAAAACAAGATTCGGCGGTTGAACAACAACTTGCTCAGCTGAAAGCAGAGCTGGACGCCGCGAGAAAGCATTAGATGAACGAGAGAAAGCGTTGGCCGAAAGAGAAAGAGCCACGGCCAGCCGCCGGGTGAAGCCCGCGGACGTTCAGCCACAGGGCACGATTCGCGACCCCGCGCAGGTGAAAGCTGAAAGAGACAAGAGAATACAACAGCTCCCACCCGAGCTTCAGTTGCAGGGTCTGATTGCCGACCCCTCGCGGGACAAAGCTGACAAAGACAGCCGAATGCAAGAGAGACTCGCTCAAAGACAGCGTCGGATGGAAGAATTACAAAAAGCGAGGATGTCTCGCGCAGTTAAATCTTTTGCGGCAGAGGCCACGTCGCCAACTCCATCTCCTGCGGTACAGGCTACTTCGCCGTCTCCTTCGCCTACGCCTGAGTAAATTCGAGCGATGGAATTGAAGGCGACCTCGAGCACGACATCTGGTTTCACTGTACGATACCGCCCGTGATCGGCGATCGTGTTCTGTTTGAAGTGCTCGGTTAATTCTGCAATCTCGGCATCGGTCAATCCGCTGTAAGCTTTGCCAATGGGCAAAAAGTCGCCAGTGACTTCATCGCGCACCGCGAAGGTGTAATCGCTCAGGACATTATTGCGCTTGCCATGGCCAAGCTCTGCCGCGACCACCACCACATCCAGTGTCGCCAGCTCTTTTTTGAGTTTAAACCAGAACATCCCCCGGGTGCCGGGTAAATAAAAGCTCTCCGGGTCTTTGATCATCAGACCTTCATTCAAACGCTGGCGAGCATGTTGAAACGTTTGTTCAATCTCGGCGGCAGAATGGGCGGGGATCACTCTCGCAATTTGGAATTGTGAAGGTAAACGCAGGCCATCGAGGTGTCTTCGTCGCTCGCGCAACGGAGTTTTCACCAACGACTGCCCGTTCAGCCAAAGAAGATCAAAGATGACAAACGCGACCGGCACGTCCGCCGCCGCGCGCGCGAATAGATCTGTGCCGTCGCTTGTGCGGCCGAGTCGCCTTTGCAGATCGAAAAAGGTGAGCCTGCGATCTTCCTGGAAGGCGATAATTTCACCGTCGATAATCAGCTCTTCCTGGAAGTTCCTGGCTTGATCGGCCAGCTCGGGAAACTGACTGGTGATGCGCCGCAAATCGCGCGAGAAAATTTCAACGCGTTGTGCGGCGCGATGAAGCTGCGCGCGAATGCCGTCGAATTTGTCTTCCAAATAAACCGTGGCGCGCATTGATAAGGCCGCCGTCCGATCGGTGTCTGTCGCGCCAGCAAACCGTTCCCACACGGCTTCAGCAGTCGGTTGAGGAGTCGCAAGCATGCACTTGATCGGACGAAAGAGCGACAGCTCCGCCCGATGCAGTTCTTTTCGTGAAGCGAGCAGCGCGGTCTGGCCAATGTCGCCTGACAGCATGTTGGCCTCTCTTACTTCTTCGAGGGGAACATCAAATGCCTTCGCAATCGCCTCCTCGACCAAACCCTCGCGCAATCCGATGCGCAGGTCACCGGTCAAGATTTTAACGACGTACTCGCCTTCGCGCGGGGACAAGATCGACAGTCGATTTTGCAGCAGTTTTGCCTTCGCGTTGGGGCCGCGGGCGCGATGGAGATTTTCGAACAACTCGCGCGAGTCACGGATACTGAATAGTTGCGGCGCTGTTCGCCCATCGAGGATTTCGAACGCGCTCCTGCCAGCATCGCCGTGGGCGCTGGCGATGCGATGAAGTTCCGTGTCGTCGATGTGGGTGGCGGCTTGCAGCGCGCGGAAAATTATTGCCCAGCCAACCTGCAGTGTGCGCAAATCGCTTTGGGCAAATGCTCTTGCGGTAAAGTAGAGGGTCGCGATCGGAAGCTGCTCGCTCGTCAGGCCGCGCAAGTAATCGGCAAGCAGTCGAATTTTCTCCAGCTTTGCCGGAGTCGCAGCGATCGCTTCACCGATATTCGCAAACGCGAGAAACTCGGATTGCGGAGGCGAACGGTAAGGACGGCGCGCTGCCCCGTCCGGACATCGCAGCGCGATGTCCCTACCTCCAAGATCCAACTCCATTTGATTTTCCTCGGTCAATGCCCAGGCTTCGGTGCCGCGCATGCGGAGATCACTGGCAAACTCGGCGGCGAAACCATGGAGTGTAAACACTCGTCGTGGCCGTACCAGTCCCACGTAGCGAATCAAATCGTCATAATCCGCGTGATCCGAAAGAGGAAATGCGGCATCGACTCCGTAGCGATAGATCGCATTTGGATCGACCGCCCAGCCGCTGATCATTGCCACGCGTCTGTGCGGGATTTTTTCCAGCATCTGCGAACGATTTGTGCTCGGTGGGCAGATCAAAACTTTTCCTGCAACCTCATTCGCATTGTACCGCACGTAGTTGCAAAACGACTGGCCGAACTGCTCGTAGATGCGCGTCATCCGATAAACCGAGCCGTGCAGCATGGTCGTTAGGCCCGCTCCATCAAGCGAACACAATATCTCCTGAGCTTTGCCTAACGAGTAGCCCAGAAGCACCGGCACTTGGGCGGCTTCGATTGTTTCGCGGCAGAACGCGACTATTTGGTCAATGACTTGCTCCGTTGGGGGAAATCGATAGCGCGGCAGACCGAATGTGGTCTCCATTATGAGTGTATCGGCGTGGCGCCACTGCGCCCGTTCGGCGGATTTTCCGGGACGCAGCTTGAAATCTCCCGTGTAAAGGAGCGTTTCGTCGCCGGCAAAAAGGAAACATTGCGCCGAGCCAAAGATATGGCCGGCGGGCAACAGCATCAGATCCAGCCCATCCACGGTTCCCTTTTCGCCAAATGGCAGAACGTGTTCGGTGCGATGACCGGGCATTCGGTGTTGAAGCAAAAGCGACGTCCGCTCGGAAAGGATGATCTCCTCGTGAGGCGCTATGTGGTCGCTATGCGCGTGCGAAATGAAAGCGAAGGGCTTTGCGTCCCACGGGTCCAGCCACAAATCTTGTTCCGGCAAGTAGACACCGCGTTCGTAATGAACTTCGATCATTTAAAAAGAAGTTTACTTTCGGATTCGAGGGAGTTCCATAGGACCTATAAGACCTATGAGATACAGGGAAATGAGGGTTGCCGCCGCTCTGATCTTACTTGCCCTCTGCGCTTCCAGTGAGGGAGCTCCTCGTGAAGAACCAAGAATCGTCGAAAAAGTGACACCGCTCCCGGTTGCGTTAGACAAAGATTTCGAGTTTCGAAAAATCAAGCTTTTCTTGCTGAGTGAGAAAGCGCCAACGGCAAGTCAGCGCGCGCGGCAGACGACGAGCACGCTTGGCGCGAAGTCGACGTCGCCGAGCCAGAAAGTCGCGACGCTTCAGGACGCTCCGATCACTTTTGAGCGCCAATACCGGCTCTTCGGGGCGGTGACGGTGCTCGACCAACGTCAGCGTTTTGGCAATTACTTCGATTTCTTTTGGCGGGCCAAGCGGCCCTCCGACGTCACAGTGCGTCTGGAGTATCGCCAGGAAAAATTACACGAACACGTCCAAGCACAGGAGATTAGCTATCGAAACGTGCGTGGCACCCGTAAAACGGAATTCAAGGTCATTGGCGACGATTACTTCGATGACGGCCGCGTGATTGCGTGGCGGTGCCTGTTAATCGCTAACGGCCAGATCGTGGCCGAAAACCGCTCCTATATGTGGGAGTAGTGTGCGCGGTGCGCGGTAGTCAGGCCGGCCGCTTTCTTGGTCTTGGTTGCGGTCGAGCGCGTTGCAAAGGCCACTCTTCGCTGAATGCGACCCTTGGTGGCCTGCGTTTCGAATCAAATTTTGGGAGCTGCTGACATCCTGTGAGGTTTGACAGGATGCCTTTTGGGCTGGTATCCTTTTAAGGAGTAACTGTGGATTCATCTATTCAAGTAGGGGTAAGCGGCCCGACCGTATGGGTGAGAGTGGAGGGGAAAGGTAGTTTCCTCAATAGTGGCAACCTCAAGGAGTTCGCCCGCCAGATGCTGGACCGGGGCTATCGCGAATTTGTGGTGGACCTGGCGGATTGCGCCATGATGGATTCCACGTTCATGGGAACGATGGCCAGCGTGGCGTTGCGCTTGAAGGAGCTCGGCCAGGGTCATCTTCACATCGTTCACTGTGGGAACCGCAGCCAGGAACTTCTCTCCGGCCTCGGCCTCGATCAGATATTTGATATTCACGGCAATGGCGCGAGGGCGCCTGACTATGAAGCGCTCGAGCGAACCCACAAAGACCAGTCGCCAGCGACCCAAAAAAAGGAGCAGGCAGAAACGATGCTGGAAGCGCACGAGGCGCTTTGCGAGGCAGCGCCGGAAAATCTCCTTCGCTTTAAGGACGTTCTCGATTTCTTAAGACAAGACCTTCATCACGAGACGTCCTCGAAGTAAGCTGGCCATTGGTCATGTGGCCGACTCTTCTCCTCGGACTGCTTGTCGCGTCTATTGCCGGGTGGATTATTACCACCTACCTCCAGGCACGGCGGATTCGCAGACTCGAGCGTTCTCATGAGGAGATCCAAGTCGAAGAAACGCTCGTTTTCGATTTCCTGCACGGCCTCGGCGAAGCGTTCCGGGAAACCATTCGACCCCAGGAACTCCATCGGCTCATTGTCGAGGGCGCTACGCGCATTCTCGACGCGCACGGCGGAGCGCTTTATGTGACCGATCGCACGGGCGCGAAACTTACGCCGGCTTTTATCTCGAAGGGATGTCCGCCGCTGGTGGATATTTCGCCGAATATGTTGCAACAAGCGGCCGCCAATCCCACCGCTCTTGAGAGCTTTCTCCGGCTGCACACGGTCGGCCCGGGTGAAGGACTGATCGGGCGCGTCTGGCAAACGGGGCAATCCGTTTGCTTAAACGAGTTCTCGGAAGCGCCGGAGTTGGCGAAATTGCGTGGCAGCGCTTTTGGCATCTCGTCGATCGTGGCGGCGGCGCTGCGCTATGGAAATCAAGATCTGGGCGTGCTGGTGCTCGCCAACAGTCCAATAGGTGCGCCGTTTTCGCAGGCTGATTTTGTCGTTTTTAAATCGATCGCTGAGCAATCTGCCTTTGCACTCTACAACGCCATCATTTACTCGATGGCGAACGAAAAGAAGCGGCTGGATCACGATCTTGAGATTGCCCGGGACATTCAGCGTATTTTGCTTCCGTCGGAAGCGCCGGCCATTGATGGATTTCAGATCAGCGGCATCAATGTGCCAGCCCGCCAGGTGAGCGGCGATTATTTCGATTATATCCAGGTCGATGAAGAGCGCCTCGGCGTGGCCATCGCAGACGTTTCGGGAAAAGGCGTGCCCGCGTCGCTCATCATGGCGATTTGCCGCAGCGTTTTGCGCGCTGAGGCGGCTCGGAACCCGTCTCCCGCGGATGTTTTACGAAAGGTGAATCGTCAGCTCTATCCCGATATCAAGGAAGACATGTTCATCAGCATGGCCTATCTCATTCTGGACCACCAGCGCAATGGCGTTACCCTCGCGCGCGCCGGACACGATGCGCCGTTACTTTACCGGCGGCAGTCGCAAACTGTTACGCCGGTAAAATCTCCGGGAATGGTCGTGGGAATTGACAGCGGAAGCGTGTTTGATAGGCTGACGGTGGACTTCGCCGTCCCGCTCGAGCGCGATGATTGCCTCGTCCTCTACACCGATGGTGTGACCGAAACGCTAAATACTGAGGGAGACGAGTTCGGTCTCGATCGCATGATGGAATCGGTCCGCGCCAGCGCGAACGATGGCGCACAGGCAATCGTAAAGAGAATCATCGAGGCGGTACGCGATTTTACCGGTTCGGCACCTCAAAACGACGACATCACGTTGATTGCGATCCGCAAAACATGAAAAAAACTCCTATTTCTAAACAAAACGAACAAACGAAGGTATCGGCGTCGGTAGGAGCGACGCCTTCATCTGCCGCGCGTGCGCCTGTAACGGGCAGCGAGCCAGCGGAGCCAGAAGATCCAATGGCCGGCTTGCAAGCCGATCTCGACCGGTTCCGCGATCTGGCATTGCGAAGTCAGGCTGATTTCGAGAATTATAAAAAACGCTCTGCACGCGAAAAGGAGGAGGCGATCAAGTACGCCAACAGCGCGTTGCTCGAGCGGTTAGTGGCAATTATCGATAATTTTGAGCTTGGTCTCGCGGCTGCAAAAGAACAGGGCGAACAATCGCCGATTTATTCCGGAATGGTTCTCGTCCAAAAACAACTTAACGATTTGCTGGCCGAAAATGGGCTGCACCCGATCGAGGCCGAGGGCAAAAAGTTTGATCCAAACGTGCATGAAGCAATTGCACATGAGCCGAGTGATAAAGTTCCCGAAGGGTTTGTGCTGGGCCAGGCCCGCCGCGGCTATCGATTTAAAGACCGATTGCTTCGGCCGGCAAAGGTGGTCGTTTCCAGCGGACCGGGAAAATGACGGAGGCTTCTTGCCTCTCAGTCCCATCAAACCCATTAGTCACATAGACTTGTAGCCATATGGCCACCACGAACAAACGCGATTACTACGAGGTGCTGGGCGTTGGACGAAGCGCCACCGAAGAGGAGGTCAAGCGCGCGTATCGCAAACTCGCGGTCCAGTTTCATCCAGATAAAAATCCGGACGATCCGCACGCCGAGGAAAAGTTCAAGGAACTGGGCGAAGCGTACGATGTCCTCATGGACCCGGACAAACGCGCTGCCTACGATCGGTTCGGCCACGCAGCGTTCGCCCCGGGCGGCGTCGGTTTCGGTCGCGGCGCGTTCCATGATCCATTCGAGATCTTCCGCGAAGTATTCGGCGGGGGCGGTTTTGGCGGCGGAATCTTCGAGACGTTCTTTGGCGGGGGCGGTGGCGCGCGCACAGAAGATCGGCGCCGCGGGTCAGATCTGCGTTACGACATGGAAATCAAACTGGAGGAGGCAGCTTTTGGCGCCGAGAAGCAGATTGAGATCGAGAAACTCGACACGTGTGACAAGTGCCAGGGCAGCGGCGCGGAACCCGGTTCGCGCAAGATTAGCTGTCCCACCTGCGGCGGCCGCGGCCAGGTAGTCAGTTCACGTGGATTTTTTCACATTTCGCAGACATGTCCCCGCTGTCACGGCACCGGTGAGATTATTGAAAAACCGTGCCAGAAATGCCGTGGCGAGGGGCGGGTAGAAAAATTAACCCGGGTTAAGCTGAAGATTCCCGCTGGAATCAGGGAAGGGACCCGGCTGCGTTCGTTAGGCAACGGGGAAGCCGGCATTGGCGGTGGTCCACCAGGCGACCTTTATGTGGTCATCCACATCAAGGAACACAAAATCTTTCAGCGTGAAGGCGACGATCTGTATTGCGAGGTGCCAATCCCGTTCTCCAGTGCGGCCTTGGGCGGCGAAATTGATGTGCCGACGCTGGAAGGCAAAGCACATCTCAAAGTGCCAGCCGGGACGCAAAGCGCGCAGATGTTCAAAATGCGCGGCAAAGGAATCGTGAACGTCAACAGCCGTGGCCATGGCGATTTGTTCGCGCGTCTCATTGTCGAGGTGCCATCGCGCTTGAATGCCGAGCAACGTCGCAAGCTGGAGGAGTTCGCTGCGCTTTGCGGCGAGGAAAACACTCCAATGCGCAAAAGTTTCTTCGAGCGCGCCAAGGAATTTTTCAAGTAAGCGTCGCCGTTTCCGTGCTTCACAGTGCTGTCAAACTGATCGAATGTCCGCGCGACGCCTGGCAGGGTCTGAAGCGGCAAATCCCCACGGACCTGAAGGCGCGTTACCTGCGCGCGCTCATCGGAGCGGGGTTCAAGCACATCGATGGTGTAAGTTTTGTCTCTCCCAAAGCCGTCCCACAAATGGCGGACAGCGAGAAGGTGCTGCAGCAAATCGATGTGCCTGGCGACGTCGAAATCATCGGCATTGTGGTAAACGAGAAAGGCGCCGAGCGCGCGATTGCCACCAAAAAAGTTGCCACCTTGGGTTTTCCTTACTCCATCTCTGAAACGTTTCTGCGCAAAAACCAAAACCAAACGCTCGAAGACGGCTACGAAGTTTTGCAATCGGTTAAAGCCAAAGCTGACAAGGCAGGGCTCGGCATGGTCGCTTACATTTCCATGGCGTTCGGAAATCCGTATGGCGATCCGTGGAATGAGGATGAAGTGTGCCAGGCAGTAAAGAAATTAGTCGGCATTGGTATTCAATCCATTTCGCTCGCTGACACCGTCGGTGTTGCTAGCGCTGATCTGATTCGCCGTGTGGTCCAATCGGTCAAAAACCAATACACCGATTACGACATTGGCGTGCATCTTCACAGCAGGCCTGAACAAGCCGTAGCAAAAGTGCTGGCCGCTTATGATGCGGGTTGCCGTCGCTTCGATTCGGCCATCGGTGGCCTTGGTGGGTGCCCATTCGCGCAGGACGCGCTGGTTGGAAACATTCCTACAGAGAATGTAATTGCAGCGCTTCAACAGCGTGGGGTAGAACTGCCGATAAGTAAATCGCTGAGCGACGTGTTGGCGCTGAACTCGCTTATCGCATCCAGCTACCAGTAAAGAATTCGGGTTGCTCGCCCTATTCAGGTCACATGCACCGCTTCTATATCTCGCCGGAAAATTGGGACCCGCGCGCGCTCGCGTTGACTGGATCGGAGGCTCACCATGCGCGCGACGTCCTGCGCATGAAAGCCGGGGAGAAACTTGTTCTCTTCGACGGACAAGGACGCGAAATCACCGCGGAAATTGTCGATCTTAGCGGCGACAAAATTGGGTTGCGAAAATTGCACGAAGCGGAAACGGCCGTGCTGCGCTGCCGGATCGTTCTGGGGCAGGCGATTCCAAAAGGAAAAAACATGGAGTTGATCGTGCAGAAGGCGATCGGCGCAGCGGAAATTGCGCCAATCATTTCCGACCGCACTATTGTGCAGATCGATTCCGAAAGGGCCGCGCAGAAACAGTCAAAATGGCAGCAGATCGCAATTGAGGCCGCTAAACAATGCGGTCAGAACTGGCTGCCGCGCGTACGCACGCCGAAAAAACTCGCGGAATTCTTTCACACTGTAGAGGCTGGCGTGCCGCCTGCAGAGTCACTCGTATCGCCGCCGACACAGCTGTCACTACAGAAAGATTTCGAGCGATTCGATCTTCGGCTAATAGGATCCCTCCAGCCTGATGCGCAGCACTTGAAGAAGATCCTCGCAGATTATGCGAGTGAACATCAACATCGTCCTCGGAGCGTATTGATACTCGTTGGGCCGGAAGGCGATTTCACGCCTGCGGAACTTGCGCTTGCGCGGCGACACGGGTGCCAGCCGATCACGCTCGGTCCGATCATCCTGCGAGTGGAAACTGCGGCAATCTATTGCCTGAGTATTCTCTCCTACGAACTGCTGATTTAGTCAGGCGGTTGAAACCGGGGAGGCTACTCGGCCATCGCCGTTTCGACAGGGGATTCGCTGGGAAGACCGGGTGCGGGCGCAGTCTGGTCCGGCGGCGCGGGCTGGATTGAAACAATCGTAAATTGAGCGGCGCCGTGCTCCGTGTTTAGGGAAATAGTTTCGCCGATTTCATGACCGAGCAGCGCCTGTCCAATCGCCGTCTGATACGAGATGATGTGGCGGTCGGGATCGCCGTCCCACGCGCCTAGGATCGTATAGGTCTCTTCCTTGTTTGTCGTCACGTCGCGCACGGTGACGATTGTGCCGATGGAAACACGGGACGCGTCGGGATTTTCAAATGAAGTGCCGCGCGCGTTGTGCAGCATCTGGTCCAACTCGGCTTTGCGTCGCATCAGCACGCTTTGCATTTGCTTTGCCGCTTTAAATTCAAAATTCTCGCTCAGATCGCCATACGACCTGGCGAGCGCGATTTCCTTGCTGTTCTCGGGAATTTTTACTTTTACCAACTCCTCGTATTCACCCTTGCGCTTTTCCAGGCTGCTCCAGGAAACGATCAATTGCGCTGCCTTTTCCTGTGCTTCCACGCCTGTGATCATGCTTTCCAGTTCCGGATAAACTTTAACCACCCGCGCCAGGAGCGAGCGTTTCGTCAACTCATCGAATAGCGGACTTAGCTGGAGCCGCCGCATCGCGTCGCGCGCAAGAGCGATATCGGCGTTTTTAAAAATGTCCCCAAGCAATGGCCGATCTTCGACCAGAGCACGGTGCAACTTGCTGGCGCGACCCGGAGCGTTGT
>WNGK01001277.1_pt1 | contig 27037 bp, 23 predicted proteins | sample 5400601 | NCBI WGS metagenome assembly WNGK01 (sample SAMN13153376, study PRJNA577476) | soil metagenome | isolation source: 60 cm soil or saprolite under Garry oak tree replicate 1 | place: USA:California | collected 2016-06-15
AGGCGGGGTCGGTCGTCGCGCCGAATTATCTACGATTCGACTTTACGCACTATCAACCGATGACCGAGGGCGAGATCAAAGAAGTTGAGCGGCTGGTGAATGAACAGATCCTGCATAACGTGAAAGTCGAAACCGACATCATGCCGGTCGAAGACGCAATTCGCGCGGGCGCAATGGCGCTGTTTGGCGAAAAATATTCCGGCATGATGCGCGTGCTGACCGTGCCCGGCTTCTCAAAGGAGTTGTGCGGCGGCACGCACGTGCGCGCCACCGGCGACATCGGTGTCTTCAAGATCACCAGCGACGAATCGATTGCTTCAGGTGTTAGACGAATCCGCGCCGTGACTGGCTTCGATGCTTACGAACGTTTTCGCGAAGACGAGCTGCTCATCGATCAGGTTGCAAGTGGCTTGCGAACTTCGCGCACGGACTTGCCGGCAGTTGTTAGCAAACTTCAGGACGAACTCAAGAAAGCGCGACGCGAAGCTGACGATTTGCGTTTGAAGATCGCCAGCCGCGCAATTGGACCAGCCTCGCCCAACGGCGACGAAGCGCGCGAGGTGGCTGGCATAAAAGTCCTGGCGCGCGAAGCGAGCGGCCTCGATGCCGCGGGCATGCGACAGCTTTCCGATACTCTGCTCGCTCGAATCAAGTCCGGGGTGGTCGTGCTTGGCCGCAGTAACGATGGGAAAGCGTCGCTAATCGTTCGCACTTCATCCGATTTAACAGACAAGATTCCCGCCGGACGGGTGATTAAGGAACTGGCCCCGATCATTGGGGGAAAAGGCGGCGGCAGGGCCGACATGGCCGAGGGCGGCGGCAATCAACCAGAGAAATTAGTCGACGCTCTCGAAGCTAGTTACAAAGTGATCGAAAGACTCTTGAGCTAGGATCAGCTTGAGCCGCATGTCCGACAAACTTCAGTTTGCCGTGCCTCGCGGAAAGAACCTTCGGACAGCAAGCGACAAAAAGTGAAGTTTGTCGGACCATCGCGGAAACTACTTCTCACATACTCTTCTGCTTCTCAGTCAGCGCGATGCCCATCTTCACCAGCGTAACCTTGTTGAGTGTTCCCGTGACCTTTAGTTTTTCAGCTTCCTGATACTTTTTCAGCCCGGCCCGTGTGTCGGCATCAATTTTTCCTATCTGCTCGCCGTTGTAAAAGCCACGCTGCTTCAGGATCGCCTGGGCCTGATTGATTTGGTCCTTGCTGGCGCGAAATATCGGCGGGCGTTTCTTCGGAGTCGAGTTCGCGTTCTTGTTTTGTCGTTGAGTTGTGGAGGAGTTCGAGTTTTGGGTTGCGACTGCAATCGAGCATGCAAAGGAAAGTGAGAGCAGCGCGGTGATAAGCTTCTTCATTTTGTGTCCTCTTTCGTGAGACGCGCGGAACGCGTGAGTTAAATAGAGAAAGCCGCTAAGGTAAAGCGGAGCCATCATACTACCCGTGTCAACAACGCCCTGAGCTTCTTCCGTCATCAGGACCGCCGACAGGCTCGCTTGCCGTGACTGACGACCCGAGCTTCCAGTGGCTCGGAGTATTATCTCGCGAAGAAAATCCCGGAATTGGCGGGGAGATCGCGAAAAACCGAGGAAATAGCCGGGTATTTTCAATGGCTCAACCGTGTTGTTAAATGCTCAACCGCGTGTTATTATTTCTTCGGCTTCTGTTAGAGCCCACTTCTCATTGAGTTTGGCCCGGGCTTTTTAGGTTTTCTCGTTGACGCTTCCCGGCTTCTTGTCCCGCTCACATCGACGCTAAAAGTCACAAGGATCTCTTGCATGAAAAAGTTCGCATTGGCTCTGACGTTCGCGCTTGGTTGCGCGCTTCCGGCTGGGGCCCAGACAGTTTCGAGTTATCAATTCGATAACTTTGATTTCGCCAACGGCATTCAGGTAGTGACGCATCAGCAGCCTGCACATGTGAAGCGAAACAAACGGTCCGCGCTGCTTGGCGCCAACAAAGAATCTGCCGAGACGAAAGGCGATGCTGCTCCGAAAATGCTGACGCGTCTGACCGGCATGGCTGTCAGTCGATCACTTGACAGTTTCACAACGGGCGATGCGAACGTCGACGGTCTGATTGTTGAATCAGGAACTCGAAACGGCGTCGACCCGGTTTTGCTCTATGCCATCATGCATCAGGAATCGACTTTCAAGCAGCGCGCAGTCTCGCCGAAGGGGGCGCGTGGCTTGATGCAGCTGATGCCCGGGACAGCGGCGCGCTATGGCATCACCAATGTCTTCGACCCTCGTCAGAACATTGAAGGTGGCGCACGCTATATGCGTTTCCTGCTCGATTTGTTTGACGGCGATGTTGAGCTGGCGCTCGCAGGATACAACGCCGGCGAAGGCGCAGTGATGAAATACGGAAATCGCATTCCGCCATACAGCGAGACTCAGGAGTACGTGCGCCGAATCGGCAGACGCTATGCGTTAATGCGGGATCCGCTGACCGCGCAGTATGCCAACCGGGCCTCGCGCGAACAACTCGCGGCGATTCAGGGAAAGCAGTCTGCGCCGCTGACGATTTACGAACGGAGCATCTCGGCTGTACGTCTTCCCGATGGAAGACTGCAACTGGTTAGCCAATAGCGATCCGGTTCCAGTGCGGAACTTTTGTGGGCGGGTCTTCGTTAAAGAAGGCCCGCCTCTTTCTGTTTCAAGCGGTGGACTTCTTTAGGTATGATTCGTATGTGGCTAAATCCGGCATCATGACTTAAGATCAGTCTTCGTAATTGCGAGACTGGCGGTCACCGAAAAACCTGAATGAGGTCGAACCCGATGCATTGTTCCAATTGCGGTTCTTATATCGCTCCGGGCGTACGTTTCTGTTCCAACTGTGGCTCGCCGGCAAACGATCCGGAAGCCACTCGTATTGCTCGTTCGCAAACGGGGACGGCCCTCCAGGGTGACAAATCCGATGATCTCGAGCACGCAATCTTCACGGTGCGGCCGACGTTGCTCTTCGTCAAACTCGGTTACGCGGCGGCGGTGATTGGAGCCATAATCGCGGTGATCCTGCTGGCCCGGATCGATGTCCCTGCAGTGATTTCGATTCCGCTGGCGCTGGCGCTGCTGCTGATTCCCGGGTATTACCACGTGAAGCGCAACATGATTCGCTACACGGTGACCGACTCGAAGATCGAGATCGATACGGGGCTCATCGCGCGTACGACGCGCAACATTCCGCTGAGCAAGATTCAAGACGTGACCGTTTCAGCCAGCATCCCCCAGCGAATACTTGGCTTTGGCGACGTCATCGTCGACAACGCGAGTGAAGTCGGCGGCACGACAGTTCTGCGAAATATCAACAATCCCCGCCACTACGCCGACCTGGTTTTGCGCGAACTGAGGCGCTGGCATTAAACTGCCATTCTGGCGATTCCAACCGCACTGAATGCCGGAACATCCAACGGTGCTCAGGTTCTAACTACTGGTTGATTTGTAGAATGTCTATGTTGTCGTCACTCCATGGCTTGAAGAGAGTTTCCTTAGCCTTGGGCTTGTTGCTGCTCCCATTGATTAGCATAAACTCCCAAACCTTATCTCCCGGTCCCGCCGCTAGATTACTTCCCGATATATTGCCAGGGTTCAAAGCGTTGGGCCCGGCCAAACCTGTAAACAGGGAATTGGCAGGGGACGCAATAGCTCGCGCGGGGATTACGTCGGCGGCAAGTCGCGGTTATTTCTCGAAAGACGGTCAGCGTTTTTTCGTCACACTGATTACGACGGCTTCCGACTCGGGAGCTTACTCTCTACTGACCACGGCAAACAGAATGTCCGAAAGTTCCGGGAGTGAGACCACCGGCGGGATTAGTCTCGGGAATGTTGGGACAGCCAGCTTTTCTTATTGGGACGGGCTCGCCAACGATCTATTTTTCTTCAAAGGCCGGGCTTACCTAGCCCTGCGTGATGGCGGAAAACAACGGGATACGCGTTTACTAGTGAATTTTGGTAAAGGACTCGCCGAGACTCTTGACAAAGGTGAGGGCGATATACCGGTCCTCGTGAAGCACCTTCCTGACTGGGAGAACGCGAGCAAGGAAGCGGTTTATGCGGTAAGCGTCGACACGCTCAAAGAGCAATTCAGCAATCCCGTTTTGGACGAAGTTAGTTTCGCGGGCGGAGCGGAATCAGTTTCGGCCAGCTACGGAAAGTCCGAACTCGTGCTGATTGAATTCAACACACCGCAACTCGCCGGTGACAACGACGTCCGCATCGCCGCGAAGATTCGGGAATTGCGCAGTCAAGGCCAGTCAGTGCCGACAGCTTATCGCCGCGTTGGTAACTATTCCGTCTTTGTCTTTAATGCGCCGGATGAGCAAGCAGCCAAACAATTAATCGATCAGGTCAAATATCAGCAGGTCGTCCAATGGCTCGGTAACCGACCCGACAATTTGGCTGAGAGACAACGGGAATTCATCCAGACGACACTTGGCGTCTTTGTATCAGTTGTTAAGGCTTCGGGAATTGCCATCGTGCTCTGTGTCGCCGTCGGCGGTTTTCTCGGCGCATTGCTATTCAGCCGGCGGCGCGCTCGACAGGCTACTGCGCAAGCTTACTCGGATGCGGGTGGAATGTTGCGTCTGAACATCGACGAATTGTCAGCCCCTACTGATGCAAGAAAGCTGATCGGGCCTGGGAACGGATAGATCGCATGTCCGTCTGTTTTCGCCACCAGATACAAACTGAAGGAAGCTCTGAACAGGTTATTTCAGAGGCGGAGACCAAGGGCTCCTAAGCCAAATGACGAGCCCTCCCTAACGGTCGGGCTTCTGCCTCGCAGTGAGCGATAGACTGAAGTCTGTCGGACCGAAAATGAAAATGCAGACCGCTGGCCTTCCTGTGGGCTCCCCCAAACCCGACAGGACACAACCAACGGCCCGCAATTGTTGCCCTTCGACTGTGTTGCTATGGTGGCTCCGTTCCCCCAAAAAGAGCCGCGCCAGCTTTTCAAATCGCGGGCGGCGCCTCCCCCAAAGCATCCGCCCAACCACAGTCCCAGAGCCTGACCCGATTTACCCTTTGTTACCCCTCTTGTTCGACTGGGTTCTCGGCAACGTCCGTGCCATCGATATGTCAGGGCCGAAACGGAAAGCAGATTCGAATGATTGCCGCCAGGTTTTGCAGTGAATCGCGCGCGTGGGATAATTAGTCCTCGCGTTGCTCGGACCTTCCAGGGGACAGGGGACTACCCGAGCCTCGTATTCCTTCGGTACATTTGCCGTGCTCATGCGAACGATAATCGCTCGCACAAACCTGAGCAGCGGCGAGCCTTCATCTGTTTTCTGCTGACGAGTAAGCAAGGGCCAAGCTTAAGCTTGTTTACGGCAGGGCATCAACAAGAGCGTCGATGTCTTCGCGTGTGTTATAGAGATGTGGCGCGATACGCAGCCGATCCCCGCGGGGCGCGGTGATGATGTTTCTTTGCTTGAGATGCGCGTAGAGAGCCATCGGAGTCAGGCCACGATTGTGGCGAACGCAGACAATCTGTGACTTTTCACCTGGTCGTCGCGAGCTGACAATCTGATAGCCTCGGTTGCGTAGGCGCTCGCAAAGGTAATCTGTCAGTTGCTCAAGATAAGCCGCGATGCGTTCAACTCCTGTTTCCGTCAAGAGCTTCAGGCTGGCTTCGAGACCGTGAATGAGCGCTGTTGGGCAAGTGCCCGTCTCCCAAGCGAGCGTGCCGTGATTCCATCCCTGTTCGAGGTTTCCGTAGTCCTCCGGCTGGGGCACGCTGGTCCAACCGACGAGCGTCGGCTCGACCAGAGAGCGCGCGCGATCTGATAAGTAGAGTATGCCGACACCTTCCGGTGTCAACAGCCACTTGTGACCGCCGCCAGCTGCGACATCGATCAGCTCAACCTCGACGTTTGTCGGAATAACTCCCATCGCTTGGATAACATCAACGACGAGAAGCGTATTGTGTGCGCGGGCCGCGCGTCCGAGGCGCACGAGGTCTGCGCGAAATCCGGACGCGTACTGCACCTGGCTTATTGCCACGATGCGCGTTCTTTCATCGATAAGCGCGATCAGGTCATCTAGATCGATTCGTCCATCGCGCTCTTCGAACATGCGTACTTCGACGCCGAATGCTTCGCGCACACGAAGCCAGGGGTAAATGTTGGAAGGAAATTCGTTGCGAAAAGTCACCAGGTTGTCGCCAGTACGCCAGCTCAATCCATTCGCGACTGTCGACAAGCCGTCCGACGTGTTGCGCACGAAGGCAACCTGCTCGGGCCGCGCGCCAATCATGTCCGCCGCGAGTCTTCGCGCACGCTCCTTTGTCGCCACCCAGGTGCGGTAGTTTAGTGATCCATTCTCGGCCACGTCTCGCAGTTGCGCCCGAACAGCTTCAATAGTTGATGTTGGCGGCGGCGAAACGGCCGCGTGATTCAAATAGACGGCGCGCTCGGTAATGGGAAACAGCGCGCGTATTTGGTCATTCATGAACTCGTAAGACCCTGGTCTACCAAGCAGGACGGGTCAGGTGAAGGCTTTCAGTGTTACGGAGCGAACGGACGGCCGTAGAACTCTTTGTAAAGCCAACCGAGAACGCGAGCTTCAGCGGTGCAAAGCGTCTCGACCCAGCAGTTCATCAGAAAATCCGTTCGGCCACGTTGAGAAGGAATCTTTTCGGCTTCCTTTACCGTTGAAGGGGCGTTGCCAAGGTCGAGCGCGTAAGCCTCCGACGCGCTTTCATTCGCCTTGGACGCAGTATCAAGCGCATTGAGCAACTGGCCAATCCAGGAATGCAAGGCACGCTCGTTGGAATTCTCTGCCAGGGCCTGGATGATGCCGATTGCCAGGCGATCCTCGGCACGGTTGAAAATGAAGACCTCTTCTCCGGCCTGTCTACTCTGCTCCTGTTTCCATTGAAAGACTTCTTCAACCCGAGGATGCTTGATGATCGCTACACGCTGGTCGTGGTCCAGAAACCACTGAATCACGTCGGGCACCGAATCGACATCGACCCGCCCTTGCGCGTCACGGCCAAGTGGCGGTCGGTTCAGATGGGGTTCGCTGCCGTTGTTAGGATCAGAGACTGACATCCTGGTTTCTTCGTCACTGATTGCCGGCGTGATTGAGCGCGAACGAAGCGCGCACCTCACCGACCAAATCACCTCGACGGTTCAGCACCGGGAAAAGTGAATAGGGAGCAACAGCCTGAAGTGACTCATCTTTCAGAACGCCAAGCTGGCGCAGCGATTCGATCACAACCGTTGGCCTGGCGCGGAGATTTTCGCCGTCTTCAATTTTGAGCGCCAGACCAAGACCCCTCGGCCATTGCGGGCAAGGCAGCACACCGACGGTGTAGACGCCTTCTGCCCCGACTTTAGAAATCAAACGCCCTTTCGCGGCGCGCATCAGCTCAGTATCCAGCCGATCGGTTGTTCCGCCGATTAGCTCCGGGAACGCGGTCATCGCGGAAACGATCCTCCGGCACGCCTGGCGCGTAGCATTATCAAAGTCAGTTGGCGGCGCAACCAGTCGCGCGTACATCAAGGCCATGGCCCGCACCGAGACACCAAAGACCGGAACACCGCAACCATCGATGCCTACAGCGATCTCCTCAATCGGGATTTCGGAGAATTGTGAAACCGCGCGGAGGATGGCGAGCTGAACGGGATTGTTCGGTTGGTCATAGGTCTCGGTGGGCGCGCCGAGGTAACACGCCAACGCCAGCATGCCGGCGTGTTTGCCTGAGCAGTTGTTCTGCAGCACATTGGGTTGTTCGCCACGTTCGCGTAATTGGCGCGTGACCTCCGCGCTAAACGGCTCGTGCGTGCCACACTTCAACGCGCCGGATCCGAGCCCGATCTTTTTCAACATCGAGGCCGCGACTTCCGTGTGAATCGGCTCTCCACTATGCGAAGCGCAAGCGAGGGCAATCTCTTTCTCTGTAAAAGCGAAGCGATCCGCGGCGCCCGAGGCAATCAGCGGGATGGCTTGATGCGGTTTGGCCGACGAACGAAGATACGTTACCGTCTCAGGCGCGCCGAGGTACGCGACGATTTTCCCGTCCCCGTCAACGGCCACCACGTGGCCACGATGTCGTGATTCGGTGATCGCCCCGCGCGTAACCTGGACCAAAGGTTCGGCGACTTGAACATCCGGCTGCTTCTTGTTTGCAGAGTCGGTCTGCTCTTGAATCTGCATTCACCCCTCGTAATTATGTGTGGGAACGGACCGCTCATCTTAACACGTAACTATCGAGCCTCAACCGTCGAGCTGCGAATCAACAGGGAACCGGCTCCAAAAATCAAAAAAGGCAAAAGCTTGATTCCTTTTGCCCGTTGATTTCAGTTTGAACATCCTTTACTTCTGGGTTTTGCGGCTGACTCGTGAGTGTTTCGGGCCATAGCTCAGCACTGTCAGCTTCACCGTCCGTTGGCCAAAGCGCATGGCGTCGCGCGGGTTGGGCGTCCAGATGTCGATGTGTTTGCCGCGGACGCCGCCGCCGGTGTCGGCGACGAGATATTCACCACTGTACTGGCCGGCTGCGACGTGCACTCGCGTTCCGAGAGGCAACACTGAAACGTCGGCGGCGATCAGCCCTCGAGCGACGCGTTTGCCGCTCGCGGTGCGCCCACTGAGACTATACGCCGTGGCGACATACGTCGACGGTTGAGCGGCGGGAACCTCTGGCGAAGCGGGCCTTGCGGTCAGCGAGCCGACTGAAGGGTTCGCTTCTCTGACAACCCCATTCAATGTCGCTATTGACGAGACGCTCGTTTCAGACGCAGCTTGAGCTTCATTCGACCCCGCGACGCCTTTTTGTTGCTGCGCCGGAGGTTGAGTTGTTTCCTGCTTTTGCTGCTGTAATTGAGAGAGAAAAGTTTCTGCTACTGAAGGTCTTGCGGAAAAGACTAGAAAGGTTGCGAGAAGCGCTGCGGCAATTATCGCGCTTCCGCCAAAAAATGATTTCATCTACTCGGTTCTCCCGTCCGAAGCTTATGTCAATCTCTCAGCGACGCTGCGCGCGAGTCTGGTCGGTTTCAAGACTCGACCTCCGGCCCAGGGAGTCTTTAAGGAGTCAGCCGGAGTGGGATTGCGTCCTTGATACGGTGCCCTGAAAGAACTAAAAGCACTACAAACAAAACAAGCGAGTATAACTCTCGCTTGTTTCATTACTTGACTCACTAAGAGGCTAGCATACGAGGTATAGGGTGTCCAGGCGGGAAGACAACTACTAATCGATGTCGGAGAGGCATGAGCCCTAAATTCAGAAATAATTAAGCTTATCTAAGGAGGTCGGGAAGGGAAAAAATCGGCGGGTTAACTCTTAGAGAGCGAGAAAGCTTTCCACAATCTCCCGTCCGTGCGGATGTTCGTCGCTGAAAAGTTCGGGATGAAACTGTACGCCATACAAGGGTCGCTCGTTGTGTTGCATCGCTTGAATCGCACAAGTCTCGTTGAAGGCGGTGCGGCGAAAGCCAGGCGGCAGCTCCTTCACTTCGTCACAGTGCGAATGCCAGACCGTGATCGTTCGCGGCAGACTGCGAAAAATTCCCTCGCCCGCCGTCTCGATCGGAAGAAACCCGCGTTCCCGCTTCGCTCCCTCGTACCCCGCACCCGGTTCGAGCCGCTCCATCAATCCCACGGGCGCGCCAAAGGCGAGAGCCATCTGTTGATGCCCACCACACACACCAAGAATCGGCTGAGGCGCATTGCGAATCACGTCGAAGACACCCGCCAGCGATCCTGATGTGTAAAGGTCCCACGGATGGCTCTGGCCGCTGAGGATGATGTGCGAAGGCGAGACTTCCTGAACGCGTTTGAGAGAAACGTTACGGAATGGTTCGACGATGATCTCCAAACCTGGCCGGATCCGCTCCAGGGCCGCCTTGAGCTCGCGCGGGCTGGGTCCCTGGCCGTCGATGGTGTTGTCCACCAAATAGATCATCAACTGCCCGACTGCTTCAAACAGTAAATCTTTCCGTTGAACGCGCCGACGTAAATGCGCCCGTCAAGCACGGCCGGTGTGGCATCAACATTGTCGCCGATCTTGATTTCGGAGATCAGTTTGCCATCTTCAGCGGAGAGCATGTAAACGTAGCCAGACTTGTCGCCAAAGATCACTCGGCCATCAACCACTGGAGATGTGCCCCAGATTGCGGCGCGCGTTTGATGCTTCCAAACAAGTTCTCCTTTGTCGGCAGTCAGGCAATACAGGTTGCCATTATTCGAGCCAAGATAGATTCGATCTTTGTAAACGACCGGACTGCCCCAGACGCCATTCTTCTCTTTCGTATGTTGATTCAAGCCGCCTTCGAACTTATACGTCCAGACCAGTTCGCCATTCTCCCGACGATAACAACGAACAATGCCATCTTCCGCCGCGGTGAACACGAAACTGTTCGTTACGGCGGGAGTCGAGTTTGAGTCCACGCCGATGCGCGCTTTCCAGATCACCTTGCCATCGTCGGCACTTAGGCAAAACAAATCGCCGGCCTCCGTGTCTACATAGATCCGTCCGTCGACTACCGTGGTGCCGCCTTCAACGGAACCGCCTAGTTGCTGTTTGAAAACGATCTTGCCATCGTTCAAATTAAAGCAGTAGTAGAAATGATCTTCGCCACCGATGTAAACGCGGTCACCAATGATTGCCGCCGAAGAATCAGTCTCAAAACCAGTCTGATATTTCCAAACTAGCGAGCCATTGTTTGCATCCAGGCAATAGACGGTGTGATCGAGATTGCCGATCACCAGGCGATCACCAACAACTGCGGGCGAAGACTTCGCGCCGTCGGTCGTTTTGTAACTCCAGATGAGGCTGCCATCCTTCTTGTTGAGACAATAAACGTAACCGCCGGCCGATCCGAAATAGACACGGTCGCCGACAATTGCCGGCTGACCGGGCCAACCGGAACCACCCCAGGGATCCTTGTGCAGACGGCCGCTGGTCCAACCGGTCTTGAAGTCCCAAACTACTTCCAGCGACTTATCGGACCACGGGCCTGTGCCGTAGAAAGTTCGCGCCGGATTGCCGAGCCACATAGGCACGGCCGTGGGCGCGGGTTTCTTCTCCGTCGGCTTGGGCGTGTGTGGCTCAGTCCCCTTGGTTACTTTGCCGCAACCGATTAGTACGAAGCTCGTCAGCAAAATGGCGAACAGCACGAACCACCGATACAGAAGAGGCGCGGGCCTAGTCGGGTTGGGGGAACTCATCATCAAACTCCGGGCAAAAGGGATCCAAGGTTGGTGTCCTGGTTACTTTCCTGCTGGTCAAGCATAACGCATGTGACGATGCTCAGTCCAAGTTACTGCCACCGGCCCAACCACTCGCCGCGATAAACAATTTCCGCAGTGCCGGTGAGGACCACTTCGCCGTCCTCGCGCCACTGAATTTTCACCTCACCGCCGGCCATCGAAACATTGATTTGACGATCCGTGAAGCCATTGATCATCGAGGCCACGGCTGCCGCGCACGAGCATGTGCCCGAGGCTGTCGTTTCGCCGACGCCACGTTCCCAGATACGCAGCTCGATCCGTCGGCGATCCAAAACGCGCACAAACACGACGTTGGTTCGCTCAGGGAACTGTTGGTGGCTTTCGATCGCGCGGCCGATGCGTCGCCAATCGAGCGCCTTGAAATCTTCAACGAAGATACAACAGTTCGGATTGCCGATCTGCAATGCGGTCACGTTGAAAGATTGACCGTCGGCGAGGAGTGGATAATTTATTACGCGATCGCGCGGCTCGTCGGTTTGCATTGGGATCGACGCGCTATCGAATAGGGGCCGGCCCAACTCTGAATCGAAAAGATATTTTCCTTCGCCCAAACGCTCGCGCAGGAAATAGCGCTTCACACCCGAGCGCGTGTTCAGGCGTAATTCATCGGCCCTCCACAGATCGCGATAGTAGAGATAGGCCGCGGCGCAGCGGGTGCCATTGCCAGATAGGCCCGCCTCGCTGCCGTCGGGATTGAAAATGCGAACGTAGAAGTCCGCCCCGATCTCAGCACGACTAACGACCGCGATTCCATCCGCGCCAGCACCGTAATGTCGATCGCAAATTCGCCGGGCAAACTCGCCGAGATCGGAAACCTCGACGAGTTGCTCAGACTCAATCACGATGTAGTCGTTGCCGTAGCCGTGGAACTTGATGAACTGAATTTCCATTCGTTAGCAGACCGATCCGATGAGAGAAGACTCTGCGTCTTTGCGCCTTTGCGGGAAACCTCGCGGGTTGCTGCCGCGTAATGTAGAGTAAGACAAAGGCAGTTTCGCGCAAAGGCGCAGAGACGCAAAGGAAAGCTCGCCGCAAAACCTGGGCTCATTGAACACACATTCTCCTATGATGGATACGCTAGCTAGTCCGCGTAAACCTCGGGGCTGTTGAACGCCGCTAGCGTAAGCGGTTGGAGGCTTCTAGCCTCTCAAGTGCTTGATCGTACTTGGCCGCCTTTGCCTCTGGAAGTCTGCCGTCGATCTGAACTAGCACATTATCTCTTACAAGGACCCACGAGAAACCTGTTCGCCTGGCTTACCAAGACTGGCATAATAGGCGCTTAGCCGGTACAAGTCTGATTGTGTTTCAAAAGTAAATATGCGCCCGCCGCAATCAGAACACTGGGAAGGAATAAGGAAACGTCTGCCCTCGTTGACGGTTGACGGCATCGACAATTCCTTGAAGTCGTTCCGTTAGCGGGCGATCGCCTTCCGCTTCCAAACCAGACTTCTGGAACACGCTGATCACCTGTGAGCTTTTCCACTTTGCGAAGGAGACTGTGTTACCGGATGTCGGCGTTGAGTCGGCCTTGACGCCGGGGTCATCGATGGTTGCAGGGGAAGAATTAGAGTTAGGGCTAACACCAGACCTTGGAGCCGGGCCGCTGTCAAAGGTCCCCAGAAAAGGTGACGGTCTTGGCGTGGGACTTCGTATCGTCTCGAAATAGGAGCGCTCGCTTGACGATGAAGTTTGCCCGTCCAGAGAAACTAATAGATCAAGGACAAAGGCCACTGTCAGTACAAAGAGCAAAACCGCTAACACGATCCACTTTGCCTTTAGTCGACCGGGTTCCACATGTTCGGAAGGCTTCGGTAGAACAGAGTGAATCTGCGCAGCTATAGTAGGATCAGGCCGTCGCGCCAATACAATAGTCGGCTCGCCTAAATCAGCGCCGCATTGTAAGCAAAACCGATAATTATCCAGAATTTGCTCATTGCACGATGGGCATCTCATGACGACATGAACTTTATTGCTTCGGCGATTTCGGCGCAAGCTCTCTGCACACCGTCAATCTGCGACTTCACGACCTTCCAGCAAACGACGCCAACAAGACCGCAATTGGATCGATGCAAACGGTGCGCGGCTCGGCGTCCGGTGGATAATTATTCACCATGATAGAAAAGACCAAATTCTCTCCGGCCGCCGTAGTTACATAGCCGGAAAGGCTCGCGGCCGAGCTGAGCGATCCTGTTTTTGCGCGCACGTTATTCTCGGCTACGGTTCCTCTAAAGCGATTTCGCAGTGTCCCATCAACACCGGCAATCGGCAAAGCCTCGCGCAGTACATTCGCATACTTGTGCTTGCTCATGTAGGTAAGCAATCGCACGGTCGCCTCCGCCGTCACCATGTCGTTACGCGAAAGACCCGAGCCATCGGTCAGCACCAGCGCGTCCGCGTTGAGTCCAACTTCTTTCAGAAAGGTCTTGACAACTTCGATGCCTGCATCTTCCGCGGTTCGCGCCGGATTTGATGACGCCGTTGCCGGCGGAACAACTTTTCCAAGCGTGCGCAGGATCAACTCAGTGTAGAGATTCTGGCTGGGTTTCAAAGTTTGGGCGGCAACGACGCTGAACGGCGGAGACTGCATGGTCGCAATCTCGATCAAAGAGACAGCTGGAGGATCACCGGCGCCGTTTGCCGCCATAGTTACTGTGGCTCCAGTTGTAAGCAGAGACTGGTTTACCTGGCCCGCCGTGCGTGCCTTGCCGGTAACGGTCACTCCGTGCTGGGCCAGGGCAGAGCGCAGCAGATAGACGAAGAGCAACGCTGGATGAGAGATGCCGACGCCGCCAGTGTAGCCCCGATCGTCCAACGGAATAGACCCGCTGACTTCGAGCGTGTTCTCGCCTAATCCTCGATGTACTCGCAGCTCCCTCTTGGCGCCCTTTGGTCCAGTCGTTACCCGGTTCACGATTGTTAGCAAAGGATCGGGTGGCCCAGTTGTTACCAGTGCTCGAGCGCCAACCTGCGCGCCTGGTTTGATGAAGAGATCCAGGGCGTTGTCGTTAACGGTCAAGGCACTTACTTCGGCGCCGTAATACCATTGCAGGTCTTCCCATTCCCAACCGGATCCGTATTGTGCTCCCGTGAAATACGTTTCGTCGCCGACCAGGTCTCCCTCGACGCGCTTGACGCCAGCGCCTGCGATCTTTGTCGCGAGATCGTCAATGCCTTTGAAGTAATCGCCATTATTAAAACGCGCCGCAAGCGAAGGATCGCCGCGGCCATACACAATCAAGTCGCCTTTGATCGTGCCGCTCTGGTCCGGCTTTTCTTTGGCGTAAACCGAAGTAACAAAGTGATAGTCAGGGGTGAGCCGGTCGAGCGCCGCGGCCACCGTATAAAGCTTCATGTTCGAGGCCGGACGCAGCAGCTTATTCGCGTTCTCTTCAAAGAGCACGCGGCCTGTATCAAGCGACGCTATCTTGATTCCCACCATTGCCGACGCCAGCTCCGGCTTGCGCAAGATCTCGGCGATGCGTGTTTGCAGTTCCGCGAGCGTCTTTGTGGTGTTGGCAATCCGCGCGGCCGTAGTTGGAGTTGGAGTGGGAGCGCCTACGGGTGACGAGCTCGGACTCGGAATAGGAGCCGGAGTTGGGCTTGGTGAAGGAGTGACCTGTCGTTCACGCTGGGGGTCCTGATAAGCGACAATCGAAAAACTCGCGGCGCAACCAAGCACGAGGATCAAGCTGAGGCTTACTAAATTTGATAGCCGGTGTTTCGAGAACATGATTGACAATTAATTAAAAGTCTCGAATCAAATCCGTTCAGAAGGGGGCTGTTGATGTGAGGCCTTATGTGCCTCACGAATCCTGTTCATCAACGCGCCGAACCGCGCGTCGTCGCGCAGCGCGGCCCAGTTTGGATCGTGCTCGAAGCAGGGCCGGTTCTCGTTGCCCAGCGAGATCGCGCGCTCCAGCCATTCGAAAGCTTCGTTGCTTAAGCCTTCAAGCGCGTAAACCGAAGCGACTGAGTAAGCGATATCCGCATCGACTTCCGCGTTTCTCTTGACTGCTTCGGTCAACTGGGCCAGCGCATCGTCGTGTTTGCCCTGCGCGCTCAGGAACATTGCGTGAAACGGCCGAATGCCGTGCATGTCCGGATGGCGCCTCACAACCTGTTGCATCAACTCGGCAGCCTCGTCTGTGTGGCCGGTGTAATACAATGCCAGGGCGCGAAAAGTCTTGACCAGCGGATTGTCCGGCTCGCCGGCTTTGTCGAGCTCGCGCGTCGTATCTTCAAAGCGGCCCAGGTACATGTAAACCAGCGCGCGGTTGAAGCTGGCCACGACGTGCGCCGCCGGATCGAGACGCACCAGCCGATCAAAGCTGTGCAGCGCTCGCTTGTATTCTCCATCCAGCCGATGCAGTGTTGCCTTCACGAAATAGACGACGGCTTCATTGGGTGCCTCTCGGCGCATGTGGGCTACTTCTTCGCGGGCTTTTTGCTTCTCACCGCGCCAGAGTAGGACGAACACCATCAGCATGCGCGCCTCGACCATGCGTGGATCGATCGCGAGAGCCTTGTTGAATGCGGCTTCGGCGCGTTCGTAGTCCTCGGCGCCGCCGTAACCCTTGAAGACGCGATTGACGTAAGCGGCGCCCAGGCCGTCATGGGCCAGCGCGAAGTTGGGATCGAGCTGAATCGCCCGCTGAAAGTGTTCGATGGCGGCGTCGCAGTCTTCCGGTGCGATCGTGCGAAAGATGAAGCGCGCAAAACGATCGCGACCGCGCAGATACTCCTCGTAAGCCGCCGCGCTCTGCGTGGAGGGCCTGGCAATTCCCACTTGTTCAGCCGGGCTGAGCTCCAGACTTAAGCCCTCGACGATGCGCTGCGCGATCGTGTCCTGGACGGTGATGATGTCAGCGGCGGACGTGTCGACGCGATCACTCCAGAGTATGTCTCCCGAAAGCACGTCGAGCAGTTGCGCGGTCACCCGAAAGCGTTCACCCGCGTGAATAAAACCGGCCGCGAGTACGGAGTCAACATTAAGCTCACGCCCAACTTCACGCGGATCGACTTGCTGGCCCTGATACCTGGCAATCACAGAGGAAGGGCGAACCACCAGCGAGCGGACGCGCGCCAGCTCGGTGATCACCGCGTCGGCGAGCGAAAACTCATAAAAACTGGAAGCCGTGTCGTTGCTGATATTTCTGAACGGCAGAATCGCGAGACTCTTTTTGTCCTGACCCGTCAGGGTTGTGAAAGAGGTCTCATCAATACCTTTAGTCGGGGTCCCCATCGCCGGCGAGGATGTGTGCGCTTCTGACTTTCCTACCTTGCGCAGCCAACGCATGGCCCGAGAAACCGGATTTGCGCCGGCAACATGACGCGGAGGCTCAGGCGCAATCGTTTGCATTGCGGCGCCACCAGTCTCCGCCGTAGTGATCTCCTGCAGCACGCCGCGCAGCTCATCGCCCAGCTCTTCCATTTTCTGATAGCGCTCACGCGGGTCCTTAGCCATTGCGCGATTCAGAATCTGCTGCAGCCGCGCCGGCAGTGGGTCGCGACGCATCTCTGCGAGCGGCCTGGGCGAGTCGTACAACACGGCGTGTCGTACGTCGATGGTGCTCTTGCCGCGAAACGGCCAGGTGCCGGTGATCATTTCGTAGAGCAAGACACCGGTGGAAAAAATATCCGCGCGTTTATCGACGCGATCGCCGCGCGCCTGTTCGGGCGCCGCGTACGTGGCCGTGCCATAAGGCACGCCAACCTCCGTAAGTTCGGTCCGGTGAATTCCCGTAGCGCCGGCTTCTTCATCATCCAGCAGTTTCGCGAGACCGAAGTCGAGCACTTTCACCTGGCCTGTAGGCGTGACCATCACATTGCCTGACTTGATGTCGCGATGAATGATGCCGCGCGTGTGCGCTACGGCCAGCGCATCGGCAACCTGAATAGCGATCTTCAGCGCGCTTCGCAGTTCGAGTGGGTGGCCGCCGACGAGTTGCCTGACGTTCTTTCCTTCGACGTGTTGCATCGCGATGAAATGCACACCTTCCACCGTGTCCATGTCAAAGATCGTGCAAATGTTCGGATGATCCAAAGATGAGGCGAGTCGCGCCTCGCGTTCAAAACGCTTCAGGTTCGCTTCTTTCACGGTCAGTTCCGGCGGCAAGACTTTGATGACGACCGTGCGGCCGAGCTTAGTGTCCGTGGCTTTGTAGACTGTGCCCTGCCCGCCCACGCCGAGCTTTTCCAGGATGCGATAGTGGTGGAGCGTTTTGCCGATCATTGGAACGATTGTTTCAACTCTTCTGCGCTGGCGGTGGCGGTTCCGATCTTCGCAACGACAATCCCGGCCGCGTGATTCGCCAGCGTGGCGGCTTCGAGCATCGATGCGCCGGCGGCGAGTGCGACGGCGAGCGTGGCAATAACGGTGTCGCCCGCCCCCGTCACGTCATAAACCTCGCGCGCAACCGTTTCAACAAACACCGGATCGCCGTCTCGGTCCAGCAACATCATGCCGCGATCGCCACGTGTGATTAGCACTGAATCACAGTTAAGTTGCGAGCGTATTAACTTTGCCGCTTGATATAAACCGTCATTTGAATCCTCCTCAAGGTTGGTCATACGCAGCGCCTCGTGATGATTCGGTGTTACCAGCGTCGCAGGTCGGTACGAAGCAAAGTTGCGCAGCTTTGGATCGATAAGCACGGGCGCGCGCTGGTACGCGAGCGGCAACACTTCAGCTAGAATGCGTGGCGTGACAACGCCTTTGTCGTAGTCCGAAACGACAAAAGCATCGGCGTCCGCAAGCGCGTCTTTCAAAGCGCTGATGACCCTGCTCTCCGTCTGTGCGTCAATCGGTGTGCGGCGTTCGCGGTCGGCGCGGACGACGAGTTGATTGTGCGCAATGATGCGCGTCTTGATGGTTGACGGACGGCTTTCATCGACAACGAGATAATCTTCTGATTGATGCGAGTTGGTCTCGCGCAACGCGTCCCGCAAACGTTCTCCCGCTGAATCGCTTCCAATAACCCCAACCACGCAGGCGTGCGCGCCCAGCGCCACCAGATTCGCGAGTACGTTTGCGGCGCCCCCAAGATGCATCGACTCGCGACGAATATCTACCACGGGCACGGGCGCTTCGGGCGAGATGCGCGTCACATCGCCCCAGACGAACTCGTCGAGCATCACGTCGCCGAGCACGACAATCTTGCGGTCGCGCACAGCTTCTAGCATGTCGTTAGCGCGTTGTCTGGTTACTTGCGTCACGATTCCCAGTGCGGCTCTGCCGCAAGGCAATTATCAGCCACTTTCTCTCAGCACCCGCTCAATTGCCGCCGTCACGCGCTCGACCGGCACGCGCAGGATGCATTCCGGCTCCGGAAACTTCTCACAGAAATAACCGTGGCACGGCTGGCAAGGCAGCTCTTCGAGCACAACCTCCGCCGGGGCGTTGGACCAGGGCCGCCAGTGGTTAACATTCGACGAACCGAAGATGACCACGGACGGGGCGCCCACGGCAGCCGCGATGTGCGCGATGCCGCTGTCGTTGCCGACAAAAAGTCGCGCGCGCGCCGCCAACGCCGATACTTCCGGCAGAGAGAGATCCGTCACCCCGACAATAGGTGCAGATGAACTACTCTTCATCTCTTGAACCAGCGGCGCTTCCGCAGGCGCGGAGATCGCCACTGAAACAAGTTGACGCAAGGCGAGATGTTCCACTACGCGCGCGAACTTGTCTGTTGCCCATTGCTTCGTTGCGTAGGACGCTGTCGGATGAACTAAAGCGAAGGGTGTCGCTTCGTCCAAACCCGCGGCGCGCAGTTTCTCCGCGACGGCGGCTACGGCATACTCCGTCACCGCCAGATGCGTCGGCGGACGATCAGTGACGGGAACTCCGGTCCAGCCGATCAGCGCAAGCTGTTGCTCGACTGAATGCGCTTTGTCTTTGCCCCAAAGCAACAAAGACGACGGCGCCAGATGATTGTGCAACTTCTGATACTGATAATGAGCAAAACCGACGCGATGCCGGGCGCCTGTCGCGCGCGTCAAAAGCGTCGCCGTCGTCCCGCCGTGCAGGTTGTAAACAACATCATAACGTTCGGCGCGTAACCGGCGCGCCACGCGCAAGCGCGACACAGCGCTGCCACGTTGCATCGTAATCACATTATCGACGTGCTCAAACCCATCAAGCACGGGCGCCACCCAGTCTTCAAGCAAAATGTCAATTTGTGCTTTGGGAAGAAAACGTCTGAGCGCGAAAAGAGTGGGTGTGGTCAGCACCACATCGCCAATCGATCGCAGGCGCACCACCAGCACACGCTGCACGTTCTGCCAATTCCAGCGGGGCGGCCCGAGCGGTTGCGGGCTGTCTTCGCGGCGCAGACTGTGCATCGCGACGGCGCGCATCTCTGGCGACGACTCAACTATTTCGCGCAGGCTCTTCATCTTCAACCGTTGCTTCGTCGATCAGCATCACGGGAATACTGTCGCGAATCGGATAGACGCGACGGCACTCGACACACTTCAAGCCGCTGCCATCCGGCTTCAATTCAACCTTTGCCTTGCACGCGGGACAGGCAAGTATCTCCAACAAATCCTGACTGATGGCCATTGTGTAGGACCTTTCAAGCGAAGCTTTTCGGGAAGACGAAAGCTTATCACAAAGCAGGAGGCAGACGGCAGGACTGGTCAACGATCACTCTGAAATTACTTCGAGGCCGTTAACGCCACTGTAATGCGAGCGATTGTGAGTCACGGGTGGGAAGCCGCGCAGCAAAGCCGTTGCCGCGATCCATGCCTCCGCGGTTTCTATGGGCTGGCGACCGCGTCTGGCTTGGTTCTCGTGGGCGTCTCAGTTTTGCAGCCGGGAGTTCATCGATCACCCCGCAGCGGGTTGCGCATTTGCAGATCGATTTCAACCGGCAGGACGCGCTTGCCTGTGAAGATCCACTTCTTGAACTGGCCGAACACGTAAACCACTCCGGTTACCGGCCAGGTTTCTTTCGGCCTGGCCAGGTCCTGGACCGCGCCGACCACAGCATTGGGCGTGGCAACGAAAATCGTGATGGGCCGCCGCAGAGTCAGCGCTTGTTCAGTGGGCAGATCGAATGATTCGTTGTAGTCGTCAACCTCCACGTGCGTGCTGTTGATCATCATGTCATAGAAAGAAAGAAAATCTATTTTGCCCTTCTGCTTCACCGGGGCAACTACAATCGGAATCTCGAGCGTCACGCCCAGAGGCGAGACGCTGACGACGCGCGCTTCGCCAAACTTGATGATCGGATCGTTTGAAGCTGAGTCGTTGCCGGCGCCTTTTTTCTCCTTCGGCTCGATGGTTACGCGCTCGAGTTTGTAACCACGAATCTCTTTTGGGTACTCACGCTGCGTCGCGGCGCGCGGCCCAGTTTGCGCCGCGCAAATTCGCGGGCCGCTAAACATTAAGGCACTGAGAGCCAAAAGCGCGAACAACGTGAAACGAAACAGGATTGAACTAATTAATCGGTACAACATTACGCTGAATAGCTGTCTGGAAAAGTAATTATTGGCGGCGGCCATCATACGCTGAAGTCCACCAAGACCGCAGTATGCACCGTTATCGAGGTCGGTGTTTGGCCTTTCGCTTGACCTCAGGACAATCTGAAGGTGATTTGAAATCGTCAGACGGATCCTTCTGGAAGTATTCGTCGTCAAAAGGACCGAGCGCTCCGAATACTCCTAACGCTCCCTTTATAAATGTGGCATTCTCCCAGACGCGCTTTCCGTTTTCATCGAAATAGATGCGTGCCGTCCCCGTTCCACGCCACCGATCAACGATGTGAACGAAGCGCAGGTGGCCGAACGCTGCTTGACTTTTCGCACTAAGGAACGGCGATGAGGCGGCTACTTGCGTCGAGCTGAGGTCTGGGCTTCAGGTTCAGCGAAGCCCTTGCTAACGCGCGGGCTTCTGCTTGGCTAATTCATTTTATTAGTCTCCTTGAGAAGACGTTGAGCCTACGTCTCCAGAGCCGCTTACCACCTTCCAAACGCCGCCTATTTGGATTTTCTCAGTGCTCCAATCATGCTTCCCGGCGGCCCGGTAAGCGATTCGTCATCGTGCCGCGTGAAAACAGTCTTGTCTCCCTTGCAGTCGACGGTCAGTTGGTTGCCGTCGACGGTATAGGTGCACTCGGCAGTTTCACCCATGATGGTAAGCGAAGCCTTTCCACCCGACTTCACTTCGAGCATGATCGAGCCGTTTGCATTGGAGTATGTGCCTTCAAACTTCGAACGGCAGGCAGTGGCGGCCAGTATCGTCAGAGCCACTACTGACCAAAGAAGCGCTTTGCGCACAAGCATGTGATTCATTAAGGGCCTCCTGAAGAAAGCGGCTGTGTGTGCCGCGAATTTCCTGCTTGTTCTGTCGTTAGAACATAGCCAACGATCGGTAGCAAAATTAAGGGCAATTGATAATGCGTGCGTACGGTATTAGCCACACCGTTCGATGCGGCTACTGCTGGAATCGATCATGTGCCAACACTGGTTTTCACCAGGTAATTCTCCATTCGCTCAATCATCGATTGGGCGGCAAACAGAACTGTGCATTCGTCACAACATATCCACTTCTTCCGCGGATAAACTATTGTTCTTATCCCGTAAACGACGCCGTGCCGTTCTTCGCCTAGCCTCCGCGCGAGACCGGAGTTCGGAGAGATTCGTTCCTCCGCTACCCATGCCAAAGCAACTTCCTGGCGCAACGAGGTCAGCGTCAGTACTGTGCCCCTTGCCAATTTCACCTTGCGAAATGGTCCTAAATCCGTTCACGCAGCAACGCGGGAAGATCCAGCACCAGCGCCACGCCGCCATCACGCAGCTCGGCTGCGCCTGCAACGCCGATCCACCGCGCCGCGTAACAGCCCAAACTGCGCACCAGCACTTCCTGAGTTCCTTCAATGGCGTCCACCACAATGGCTGTGTGTTTAAAGGGCGCGCCGCTGTCGGGAAGCTGGCAGATAAGAACGTCTGGCTTCCCCGCGCCTTGCGCCTCTACATCCGATTCGGCCAGCAGTTCTCGCATGTTAGCCACCGTTAACACTTCATCTTGCCAACTGAGGGATTCTTCCTTTTCGGGCCCTTCTTTTTGATTGGCGCCGATCTGAAGACGAGCAACGATTTGACTGGCATCGACGCAGTAACGAAAACTATCTACAACGATCACTAATGATCGCAAAACCCCAAACGTAGCCGGCAGATGAATTTCAAATTCCGAGCCCTTTCCGGGCCGGGTCCGCACTCGCACGGCGCCGCCGGCCTGTTCGACCGCGCTCTCAACCACGTCGAGACCAACGCCCCTGCCTGACACGCTCGAGACTTTTGCCGTAGTTGAAAATCCGGGCCGGAATATCATTCGTAGACTCTGATCCATATTGAGAGTTGTGCCCTGCTCTATAAGGCCGAGCTTGGCTGCGACTCGCGAGACCACCTCCGGATCGATTCCGCGACCATCGTCAGACACAAGAATGTGCGCTCGGCCGCCTTCCGAGCGGGCTGCGATTCGCACGCGGCCAGCGGGTTTCTTGCCGGCCTTTGTGCGCTCCTCCGACGTCTCGAATCCGTGATCGACGGCGTTGCGCACAAGGTGCAGCAAAGGATCGGCAATCGCGTCGCAGAGCAATTTGTCAATCCGCAGATCGCTCCCTTCCGCATCGAACTGGATCTCTTTGCCACTCACGCGGGCGGCGACGCGGCCGGCGCGAATGGCCCGCTGAATTGTCCGGCCTAACGAGACCATTCGCAGATTGATGATCTGCTCTTCAAGCGCCATTAGCGATTGTCGGAGCTGCGCGTCGAGATTCTTGAGCTCTGCCCGAGACTCAGCCACCAGGGTGCTTGACACGAAGTCGAGCGCACGATCAGTTTCTCTGAAAACTTCGTGCGCCGAAGAGATCAACCGATCGAGTTCGTCAAGGTCGACACGAATAAAACTCGAGGGCAGGGAAGCGGGAAGTGGTCGCTTGCGATCGGCGGCTGCATGCGCGAGTGCTTCATCCGAATCAGTTTCTAACCTAGTAGTTTGTTGTCGGCAGAGTTCCGTAAAAATGATCTCGTGAAGATTAGCAAAACGGCTCTTCAACTCCGACAATTCAAGATCGGCCGCGTAAACGATCCGGAAACTGATCCGATCGGGCCGCGAGCTTTCCGCGGTCGGCACGGTGGCGATGACTTCTCCGTTTCCCGTAAGCGCTTCCCTCAATGCCTGAAAGTCTTTGTCGAAAGTCGCGACGCCGAAGGTCGCGGCTACAATGTATAGCCTCTCATCCTCGCGGAGCGCCTCAAGCATCAGACGCCGTTCCTGTTCGTTCACCGATTGCGCGATGTCAGCCGGAAGTTCGGGCAGTCGTAATTCGGTATTGACGGTTGAGGCGCTGGAATCTCGCTCGACTAACTCCATAAGCCGTTCGATCAGCGCTTGAGGGGGCGGTTCAGTTTTTCCGGCAGCCGCGGCGCTGAGGCCCTCGGACATAGCGTTTGCGGCGTCTTCGAGGGTGTCTACGACAGAATCATCAACCGCGATTCGCCCGGCGCGTGCGCCATCCAACAATGACTCGACTTGATGGGCCAGCTCGCTGACACTATCGAAGCCGGCTGACGCCGCCACGCCCTTGATGCTGTGCAGGTAACGAAAGATTCGTCCCAGCAGCTCGCGCCGCAACGGGGCGTGGTCTTGCTGCCGGCGCAGCGCTTCCGTCTCAGCGAACAGTTGTTCGATAAGCTCTTCTATTTCCGCAAGGAACTCACGGCGAGTGCGATCGTCCACAGGCGAATAGTAAACGGTTGGGCGCTAATAGTGAATAGAGTGGTGACGTAAAGAAGCATAATCCGCAGATTACACAGATTACGCAGATGATAAACCGCTCGACCGAAAACACAGGTGCAAAGTCAAAGCGCCAGCTCAAAGGATGTCCACGCTCTCATTGGCAATCTGCGTAATCTGTGGATTGGGTTGCAGGTTGTCACATCGAAGCCGTGTGTTCCTCATCCTTGTCTTCGTCGGCGGCAGACTCGTCAACTTGCGCTTGCGGTTGCTGCTCGTCCATGTCGCGTTTGATAGCGTCGAGGATGCCGTTGATGAACTGCGTTGCTTCGTAGGTCGAAAAGCGGCGCGCGATTTCCAGCGCTTCGTTGATCGCCACGGTGCGAGGCGTGGTTTCGTGCAGGAACTCGTAGACGGCAAGCCTGAGAATATTGCGATCGACAATCGCCATGCGCGCGATGCGCCAGTGTTCGGCACGCACGCGGATCCGCTCGTCCAACTCGTTTGTATGCGCGAGCGTGCCGACAGCCAGGCGCGTGGCAAACTCGCGCGCTGAGTCTTCGATGTCCGTCTCGCCCAGTTCCGCCCAGTACGCCTTCACCAGATCGTCCGGGGCAGTCTGTGCCACATCAGCCGCAAAGAGCATTTGCAAGGCGCACTCGCGCGCCTTACGCCGAGAACCCATAATGCTTCAAGGATGAAGGCGGAAGGATGAAGGATGAAGCTGCTGAGCGAACATCCTTTTTTCATCCCTCATCCTTCATCCTTCATCCTTTGTCAAACGCTTCCTTGTAAAGATTCACCAATTCGACTGCCGACATCGCGGCCTCGAATCCCTTGTTCCCCAGTTTAACTCCCGCGCGATCGATCGCCTGCTCGAGCGTGTCCGCCGTTACTATGCCGTAGATGACGGGCACGCCGGTTTGCATGCCGGCTTGCGCGATCCCTTTGGTAACTTCGCCGGCGATGTATTCAAAGTGCGGTGTCTGGCCGCGGATGATCGTGCCTAGACAAATCACCGCGTCATATTTCTCGGAACTCGCAAGCTTGAGCGCGAGCAAAGGAATCTCGAACGAGCCCGGAACCTTGTAAAGTTCCACCGACTTCTCATCAGCACCCAAACGCTCGAGCGCATCGAGCGCGCCTTCGACCAGCCGCGCAGTGATAAAATCATTCCAGCGACTCGCTATCAGCGCAAAGCGAAAGCCCTCGGCGTTCAGGCGTCCTTGATGAATTTGAGGTTGCAAGCTCTTCGAAGCGCTCCTTGTGGGAGTTAAATGCTAAGGCTTTTGCAGTATAGGTGATGCGCAGACGTGCTTCAAGTCAGGGTTGCTCGAGAGCTTTCGGTTCTTCCCGGTTGATTCATTCGGCTGAGCGACTTGCGGAAATAGTGATCAAGTGCGCTGGCGTTCGATGTCGCGAACGCGATCATAGATGTCGCGATAGTCGGCCTGCATTGAGACGAGCGTCTCGTTGAAGCTGCTGAACTTGCTATTGAAGTCACGCAGTTGCGTCTTTATGTTCCTAATCTCGCCCTGTGACAATTCCTGACCCTGCTCCAATCGCTGCTGACCTTCCTTAAGACCAACAATGTCGGCGTGAATCTGGGCAATGTCGGTTTGAATCTTTTCCCAGATTGGGCGGGTGTCGTAGAGGCGCAGCTCAACTTTTTGGTCAAGACTTCCCAGCCGCGCTTCGACGCCCGCAAGTCGTCCGTCAAGCTCCTGCACGACTGTCAGAATTTGCGTGAGTTTCTCGCCTTCCGCCTGATTGTCAAAGCGCTTCGTGGGATCTTCACTCATGAGGCTTCTCTCCTTCTGTGACAAATTCTAACACACCAGCGTTGCGGGCAAGTCATTTCAGCGTGACCATTCGCTCCAGCCGCTAAGGTTGACATTGAATATGTTTTTGTGTGGATCCACTTCCTTTGAAGGTACGCTTTTCCGAGGAAAGCCTACTTACGATTCTTGAACGCGTCGTTCAGTTCGGTGTGTCGGCTGGTGAGCGGCACTTGACGGCCGTCGATAAAGAGATAGCGCACGTGCGTGCGCACTTCGAGCAGATCGCCATCAGTTACCACGAGGTTTGCCATCTTGCCTTTTTCAATAGCGCCCAGCCGATCGGCGACGTTCATAATCTGCGCGGGATAGAGCGTGACGGCTTTCAGGGCCTCGTCTTTGGGCAAACCAAACGCGGCGGCCATGCCTGCATGGAATGGCAGTGTGCGCACCTCCTCGTTGGCGTTGCCCGTCGAGATACAAAATCGCACGCCCGCCTTTTGCAGTTTCGCCGCATTCTCGTACTGCGTGTCATAAGCATCGTCTTCGCGAAGCGGCAGATTGAGGACACCAGTTAAGATCACTGGAACGTTTTTCTCTTTTAAGAAGCCGGCGATCTTCCAGGCGTCGTCGCCGCCTAAAATAATCGGCTTCAGCTTCATCTCTTCAGCGAATTTGATCGCGCCGCGCATCTCGGCTTCGCGATCGGCGCGCAAGATGACCGGGCGCTCGCCGCGCACGTAGGGAACGAGTGATTCGAGCACCACGTTGTGATCCGGACGCGGCAGTGAACTATCTTTCGCATAAGCATCTTGCGCGCGTCCATAGCTTTCCGCATCGCGTAGCAGTTTGCGAATTTGATCGAGCTGCCGCTCAGCGGCGGTGATAGCTGCACTGATGTCCGGCGCCTGCTGCTCTGGCCCGAAATCGCCGCGCCGGCCGCCCAGGCGAGGATAATTTATTACGAGCGCGGCGTAGGGCACGACGGCCATTTCCATCGGAGTCGTGCCGACGAGATTGATGATCGCGGCCTGGCCCGAGATCAAACCTCCGAGCGGCAGTGTGACCACGTGCGTTACGCCGTCGACACGCGTAACGCCAATGTGCGCGCTGTGCTGATTGACGGCGATGATCGCTTTTGCATTTGGATTCAGCTCCCCGATTTCGCTGGTATCGACCGTGCCGTTCGCTCCCTGGCCGACTTCGACCAGGCCGAGCGAAGTTCCCGCATCCATCATGCCCGGATAGACGGTCAGGCCTCGGGCTTCAATCGTCTGCGCTCCTG
>WNGK01002309.1_pt1 | contig 27036 bp, 24 predicted proteins | sample 5400601 | NCBI WGS metagenome assembly WNGK01 (sample SAMN13153376, study PRJNA577476) | soil metagenome | isolation source: 60 cm soil or saprolite under Garry oak tree replicate 1 | place: USA:California | collected 2016-06-15
CGGCATTAAATGGCCGAGTGTGCAAAAATCGGGCAGAACTTGACCAGGAATCCTTGCGCTGTGATATGATTTGAGGGAGACGGAGATACCGGTAACAAGAGATGTTTAGAACGAATCATCTTTCCCGTCCTCTTTGGGCAAAGGAGAACTGCTGTGATGAATGATTCCGTTTCTCTTCAAACACTCGAAGAAATGAAGCGTTACTATCAAGCCAGTGCCAGCGAGTACGATACAATCTTCCACCGCCAGGGGCGCTACGATCAGGGGCCAGAGCTCAATGCCCGCTGGTTCGCTGAATGGGATGAGGTGTTTGCCCAACTCCATGCCTTTCATCTGACAGGAGACGTGCTCGAACTGGCCGCTGGGACGGGCACCTGGACGCAGCAGTTGCTGCGCAGCGCCTCGACGGTGACCGCCGTCGATGCTTCTGCCGAAATGCTGGCGATCAACCAGGCCAAAGTCGGCAGTCCTCGCGTTTCCTATGTCCTGGCTGATCTCTTCAGCTGGCAGCCTGAGCGCGTCTACGATGCCCTCTTTTTCGGCTTCTGGATTTCCCATGTCCCGCGTGAGCAACTTGATGCCTTTTTGCGTTCCTGCTGGGCCTGGCTGCGTCCTGGAGGCAAGATGTTCTTTGTGGATGATACGGGCGGCCCCACGACGGCTCCCGATCAGCCCGTGAGACAAGATCTCCAGATCGAGACACGCACCTTACATGCCGGACACAGCTTCCAGATCGTGAAAAACTTCTATGAGGCTGCTGATCTGGTGGCTCCCTGTGTCCGTGCTGGATTTGATATCACGATGCGCCAGACCGCCACCTCTTTTCTCTACGGCTTTGGAACCCGTCTCCCCTCTGAGAGGAAGAGCGAAAACCTTTCACACGGATGAGGTGTTCGGGAGAGAAGCAGGACGGAAAACCTGTTGCTGAATGTTCCAAAAACGGCATATCTTGGCCGCGACGTTCTCTAGAGACAAAGCCGTGTGTGCTGCTTCCCATCAAGATGGAACGTTCTTTCTGCATAGGAAGAACGTACAGAAGCCCCATCGAAATCGGTGCGAATCTTCAAGCCCTCACCTTTCCCATCTGTTCGTGCCGAAGGAACATGGCTGCTGGTAACCTATGAAGATGGTCGCCGACAGATGCTTTGAGGGGCTTGACAGGGGAAGTATATTGGTGGAGGTTATTTCTGATTCTTCATCGCCTGTCCGGTGCAGAGGCCTCGGGGTATGGCAGGTACCGGTCAGCGGGCTGCTGTCCCAGGCACCCCTCGTACGTTGCTTTTGTTGTATGGAAGGTCTCCTTTGCTCCTCCCGTCTGGCCGAGTTCGGGCCAGACAGAACAGAAAGGTTTGGTGTGTGTATGAAACAACGTCACTTCTCACTTCGTTTCTCCCTGTTCAGTGGGCTGCTCTGCCTGCTCATCTGCGTGCTGACCCTTGCGGCTCCCACTGCCTTGGCGCTCTCCGGCAAGATCCGCGAGTTCCCGATCCCGACGGCCAGCAGTCATCCTGCTGGCATCACGGCGGGGCCCGATGGCAACCTGTGGTTCACCGAGGAGGTTGGCAACAAGATCGGGCAGCTACGGTAAAGTGCAAGCGGGCGCGGCTTGAGAGGACACGTCCCCTGGCTCTGGCTGGGCTTCCTTTCTTCTTGTGCTGCGTGCCAGAGCGTGCGTGAGCTTGCCCCCGGCAAGCGGGCCCTCGCCACCCACCTCCATCCGGCAAGGTGCGAGGCGGCGCTGACGCTGGTGGACTGTCGGTCGTGGTTTGACGCCATCGTGCTCTGCACGCGGCGCCTCTCCAGGCAGCGGGAGAGCATGCCCGCGCTGTGTGCGGTGCGCAGGCAGCGGGGGAGGGAATCGGTTAAATGCCGTGTGTCACAGCGGTCCTCGGCCATGACTTCACCTTTGAGGAGCTCTGCCTGGTCGCCCGGCTTGCACCACAGAAGGGACTCGCCGCCCTGGATGAGAGCCTGCAGAGCCTCCTGCTGCGTGAGTCCAGCCAGCGGCGCGAAGGTAGAAGAGGGGTTTCCTACCACTTTGCCGACGACAAGATCCGCGAGGTGGTCTACGCGGCGGCTGGGGATGCCCGCAGGCGCGTCTTCCATAGCCGCGCTTACCCTGCTGGAGCACGCGGACTCCCCCACCGCGGAGCAGGCCTACCACGTGCTCGCCAGAGGATCGCCAGATCTTACGTTTCGGTGGTGTGAAGTACCCGATCCCGTATAACGGGATGGGCTTCGACGCAGTCCCGCCGCCATACGTACACGGCAACGGCTTACGTGGGACACTTCCTGCCCCGGCTGTTCGGTGCAATCTCAACAGATGGCTGGTGGGCTCTGTCTGTCTCATCGATTGGCACACTAAGAACCTATCCCAATAGGGAGTGCGATATCAGGGTTTCAGGCCACTCACTCTCGGCGTAAACGGTCGGATTGCAGGATTTCTGGAAAGGTTGTTCACAGGATCAGGGTCTTGCGCCACTAGACAATGTTGCAAATCGGTGGGATTCATCGGCCGAAGGAGGTGAGGGTACTCTTTCTGCCGAACAATGAGGTATAATGGTGCAGAGACAGTCAAAGCCATTGTAGAGGTCAGTGGTCCAGGTGCGTTTGGAATGCGTTGTGTATCCTTTGTCAGGAGGTGCTGCATGCGTGAACTCCCGACGGGAACGGTCACCTTGCTCTTCACCGATATAGAAGGCTCCACACGCTTGCTTCAGCAGTTAGGCAACCATTATGATGGCGTCCTAACAGAGTGCCGCCAACTCCTACGTGCAGCATTTCACCAGTGGAAAGGCCACGAGGTGGACACGCAGGGCGATGCCTTCTTCGTGGCCTTTCCGCGCGCCACCGATGCTGTCTCAGCAGCAGTGGACATGCAACGTGCCCTGGCTGCATATGTATGGCCGGAGGGTGTGACGGTACGTGTGCGTATGGGTTTGCATACAGGTGAGCCGCAACTCTCCGCAGAAAACTACATCGGCTTGGACGTTCATCGCGCCGCACGCATCATGAGTGCCGGGCACGGGGGGCAAGTGCTGCTCTCTCTAACAACTCGCGACCTCGTGGAGCATGATCTGCCGGAGGGCGTGAGCTTGCGAGATCTAGGGGAGCACCGGCTCAAGGACTTACAACGTTCAGGTCATCTTTACCAACTCGTCATTGCGGGCCTTTCTGAGGATTTTCCACCGCTCAAGACCCTCAATAGCCGCGCCAACAACTTGCCCATCCAATTGACCCAACTCATCGGACGCGAGAAGGAAGTGGCGAGAGTACTGCACCTCCTGCGGCGCGAAGATATACACTTGCTTACTCTGACTGGTCCTGGGGGCACGGGCAAAACACGTCTGGGCTTGCAGGTAGCTGCGGAACTGAGCGATGCGTTCCCCGATGGGGTGCATTTCGTGAACTTGGCTCCCATCAGCGACCCCACATTCGTCGTGCCCACTATTGCGCAGACGCTTGCTGTCAGAGAGATCACCGATCAACCTTTACTCGACCTGCTGAAAGCATTCCTGCACGAGAAGCACCTCTTGCTATTGTTGGATAACTTTGAGCAGGTGGTTAGTGCAGCCACGTATGTGGCAGAGCTTCTCGTCACCTGTCCAAAACTCAAAGTGCTCGTGACCAGCCGAGCTGTGCTACAAGTCCGAGGGGAGCAGGAGTTTGCCGTCCCACCGTTGCAGCTACCCGATCCGAAGCACCTGCCCGATCTCGTGGCGCTCTCGCAGTACGGAGCGGTGGCCCTCTTCATTCAGCGCGCCCAGTCAGTCAAGCCCGAGTTTCAGGTGACCAATGCGAACGCCCCTGCCGTAGCGGAGATCTGCGTTCGTCTGGATGGGTTGCCACTGGCGATTGAGTTGGCAGCGGCTCGCGTTAAAGTGCTCCCACCACCAGCGCTCCTTGCTCGGCTCGGTCAGCGGTTGACCGTGTTGACGAGCGGAGCACGCGATGCGCCAGCACGGCAACAGACGCTTCGTAACACTATCGAATGGAGCTATCATCTGTTAGAGGCCGATGAGCAGCGGCTCTTTCAGCGGCTCTCTGTCTTCGTTGGCAACTGCACCTTGGAAGCAGTAGAGGCGGTCTGTTCCGCTCTTGATACCGCTAACGCAGCGGGACTGGTGTTGGAGGGTGTGGCCTCACTCATTGACAAGAACTTGCTGCAACAGATAGAACAAACACAAGGTGAGCCTCGCCTTGTCATGCTAGAGACGATCCGTGGGTATGGCTTGGAGGCTCTGGCTGTTAGCGGGGAGATGGAGGCGACACGGCAGGCTCATGCTGCTTACTATTTAGTGCTGGCAGAGAAGACAGAGCCGGAACCGAGAGGTCAACAACAAGCCATATGGGAGCGGCGAATGGAGCGTGAGTATGATAATCTGCTAGCAGCTTGGCAATGGGCAGTAGAGCAAGGAAAGAGTGGACAACGTGTGGAGATGATCTTGCGATTGTATGGAGTGTTAATGCGGTTCTCGATGGGTCACAGTAACATGAGCGAGGGGTCAATCTTCCTAACGCGAGCACTTTCACTAATACCATTCAAACAAGGCGATGTCGTTACAGCGCAATTGCTTACAAAGGAGATAAGGCATCAGTTGGGCACGACCCTTTGGCTCGCCCTTTTAGCACAGGGGGCGGCTCGCATGGGTGACTACACAACGGCACGAGCCCTTTCTGTGAGAAGTCTGACCTTAGCTAGCAAAGTAGGTGACAACCGGGATATCGTTCTCTATTTAGAGGGGTTGGCTGACGTAGTCGCAGCGCAGGGAGAATCAACATGGGCGGCGCGGCTCTGGGGTAGTGCTGAGGCTCTGAGAGAAACCATGGGAACACCCATTTGGCCTATCGAACGTGCTAGATATGAGCATACTGTTGCTACTGCACGCGCCTCCCTTGGAGAGAAGGCCTTTGCTGCCGCCTGGGCCGAGGGACGCGGAATGACACCTGAGCAAGCCCTCGCAGCACAAGGATCAACAACGGTGTCCTCAGTATCCACTACAGTAGGGCAGTCATCGGCTCCTCCAGACACATCACCCATCACCTACCCCGATGGATTGACGGCCCGCGAGGTGGAGGTGTTGCGCCTGGTAGCCCAGGGACTCACCGACGCGCACATCGCCGAACAGTTGGTCATCAGTCCGCGTACTGTCAACACACACCTCACCTCGATCTATGGAAAGATCCAGGTCTCCTCGCGCAGTGCAGCCACCCGCTATGCCATCGAGCACCACCTGGTTTGACTGGGAAGACGGGGCTCAACCTCTATTGGCTGTTCAATGCCCTGAGGATGCTTTGAGACGCGGAAGGTTGCATCTCTCATCAAACCGTCGTTCATCTCTGGATGTGTCACCGAGTCGAGTGGCCTGAAGCCCTGAATACCAACCACACAAACGAAAGAAGAAGAAATAGCTATGAGCCTTTCAAATACCAGTCAAAGCTGGCGTATGCCCGATGAACTGTGGAGGAAAGTGAAACCTTTCTTGCCACCCGGCAAACCGCATCCATTGGGTTGCCACCGTCCTCGTGTTGATGATCGCAAAGCGATGGATGCGATTTTCTACCACTTGCGGACTGGATGGAAGTCGGAAAGCGCTGGATGCCACTGGGATCTGTTCAAGCAGTAGTGCGCACCGACGCTTTCAGGAGTGGACGCAAGGGCTGCTCGACTATGACGGGCTGAAAGGCATTGAGTGGGAATGGCAAGCTATGGATGGGGCGATGAGTGATCCGCCCCACTGGGCAAAGAACAGACAGGACCTAACCCGACCGATCGAGCCAAACGTGGGGTGAAGAGGAGTTTGTTAGTCGAAGGCAATGGCGTCCCTCTCGGAGTGGTAGTAGATGGAGCCAACCGCAATGATGCGCAAGATGGCGCGAGCGACGCTTGAAAGTATTCCCATCGATCGACCAAAGCCAACGAAAGAAGATCCCCAGCACCTGTGCTTGGATAAAGGTTACGATTATGACGAAGTACGAGCATTGGGGAAGGAATTTGGTTATACCTTACACATTCGCCCCAGGAATGAAGAAGCTCAGACGCTCAAACGGCAAGTCGGCTTCAAAGCTAGAAGATGGGTGGTGGAACGAACGCATAGTTGGATGAATCGCTTTCGCAGCGTGCTGATCCGCTGGGACAAAAAGGTCGAGAACTATCTGGGCTTGCTCCATCTGGCATGTGCTTTTATTACTTACCGAGCTACAGGCCTATTGGGATAGGCTCTAAGCGATTTGGTACGTTACTGCTTTTACCCGAGGGAACGATTTACCTCGGAACGCACAAACAGTGTTCTTTTGTTAGTGTGCAAAGAACAGATGTACTATAGCACATCTGTTTCTGAAATGCAATAGGATGACAACAGAAAGGGCGACGCTTTCATCCCACAGCCTGAAGGCATGTAGGTCTTCTCGCGCCGATTTGATAAAATTACAGATGAGCAAGAAGGAATACTGCTCAGGGTAGTGTATAATGTTTTCATTCAAAGGAGGATTGACTATGCATGTAGCACAAAGTGGCATCTTCGCACTGGGGACTGGCTCGCACTCCTTTCTAGAGTTCGATCTGCAAACCCAGGGTGATCCCCTCACATTGGTTCAGGTGATTGCCAGTCTGGGGGAACCACGCATGACGGCAGGGGTGACGGACTTCGATCAGGAGCTGCGCGGTGTCGATGGGTACGCCATGCCCGCTACCCAGCATGACCTGTGGGTATGGGCGGCGGGCCATGCCTACCACAAGGTCTTCGATGTCGCACGAGAGGCGATTGCCGCCCTCGCCCCTATCGCGCGCCTTGCTGATGAAGTAGCAGGATGGACCTACAAGGAGAGTCGGGACTTGACCGGCTTCATCGACGGAACCGAGAACCCTCCTCTCTCCGAGGCACCCGAGGTGGCATTGATTCCCGATGGGTCACCAGGCGCGGGTGGCAGCGTTGTCCTGATACAGAAATGGATGCACGATACTGTCGCTTTCGAGGCGCTCCCGGTTGAGGAGCAAGAGAAGGTCATCGGACGGACCAAAGTGACGAGTACCGAGCTAGCCGAGGAGGTACGCGGCGCCCAATCACATGTCTCTCGCACAGTGATCGAAGAGCATGGGGTAGAACAACATATCTTCCGCCGCAATACTCCGTTCGGGACGGTGACTTCGCATGGGACGATGTTTATCGGCTTCAGCTGCGACCAGCAGCGCCTGGCCCGCATGCTTGCTCGGATGGCGGGAGCCGAGGACGGCATCCGTGACGCCTTGACCAGGTATACGACGGCTGTCAGTGGTGCCTATTACTTCGTCCCATCGGTCGAGGCGCTGCGCAGGTTTGCCTCCACGGACGACTGACGAAGCTGACTGGTAAGGAAACTCTGCATAGTGTATGATGAGTGTACGCCTTTTCGTTTTGTATCATGGCCAGGCGCGAGCGTGGCTCCCCTTTCCTGGCTCCCGCTCTTACATTCATATGTCTTCGTTAGAGGTCATCAATGAGGAGGAAATGACCATGACCGTTACCACCCAGAAAACCCTTCCACAGGCCAATGGCGATTTCTACGCGATTAGTTCGACCCTGAGCGAGGAAGATCAGGCTCTGTTACGCCGGGTGAGGGATTTCCTGGCGGCCGAGGTCACCCCTATTATCAACCAGTATTGGATCCGTGAGGAATTCCCACATCACATCCTCCCTCAGATGGCAGAGCTTCACATCATGGGACTGAGCTATCAGGGCTATGAGTGCCCCGGCAAGAGCAATCTATTGGATGGGATGATGATGATGGAACTGGCGCAGGCGGATAGTTCCATCGCGACCTTTAGGGGCGTTCACAGCGGCCTGGCCATGGGCTCTATTTACCTGTGCGGCTCGGAAGAACAGAAACAACGCTGGTTGCCGCCAATGGCCCGTCTGGAGAAGATCGGCGCCTTTGGACTGACCGAGCCAGAGGTCGGTTCTGGGACCTCTCGTGGCTTAACCACCACCGCCCGGCGCGAAGGGGACACCTGGGTGCTCAACGGCCAGAAGAAATGGATCGGCAACGCCACTTTCAGTGATGTGACCGTCATCTGGGCACGTGATGTGGCCGACGACCAGGTGAAAGGCTTTCTGGTCGAGAAAGGCACACCTGGCTTCAAGCCAGAGAAACAGAAAAACAAAATCGCTTTGCGCGTGGTGCAGAATGCGCTCATCACGCTGGAGGACTGCCGCGTGCCGGAAGCCAATCGGCTGCAACAGGCAAACTCATTTAAGGATGTTGCTGCCGTCTTGCGCATGACGCGGGCGGGTGTGGCCTGGGAAGCGGTGGGCTGCGCGCGGGGAGCCTATGAGCTTTCCCTCACTTATGCCCAGGAGCGGGAGCAATTTGGGCGCCCGATTGGTCGTTTCCAACTGGTGCAGGACCTGCTGGTGCGCATGCTCGGCAACATTACCGCCTGCGAGTGTATGGTTCTGCGCCTGTCACAGATGCAGGACGCGGGTAGCATGCAAGATGAACACGCCTCGCTGGCGAAAGCCTTCTGTACCGTGAAAATGCGCGAGACGGTGGGCTATGCCCGCGAACTGCTGGGAGGCAACGGCATTTCGCTGGACCACCAGGTGGGGCGCTTCGTGGCCGATGCCGAGGCGATCTACTCCTACGAGGGCACCCGCGAAATGAACACGCTCATTGTGGGCCGGGCCATCACCGGCTTCAGCGCATTTGTGTAAGTCGGTACTTATCCGTCCTGCCAACGAGACGATTACCTCTCCCCCGGAGAGGGTGGTCTCTACACTGCGTGTCAGGCAGGACGATAGGAGAAGGAGAAATTCCATGTTAAACCTTGCCATCCTGCTCGATGATAGTGCGCGCGAGGTGCCCGGGCGCACCGCCATCAACTGTGAAGGAACCAGGCTCTCGTATGCAGAGTTGCTGGCAGCCGCCAACCAGGTCGCCAATGGACTGGCGCAGGCGGGCATCCGCAAAGGGGATAGCGTCGCCATCAGTTGCACCGATGTCCCGTACTTTCCGATCGTCTATTACGGCATTCTTAAAGCGGGAGGCGTGATCGTGCCCTTGAACGTTCTGCTCAAGCCACGCGAAATCGCCTACAACCTGCGTGACTCGGACGCCAGGGCCTATTTCTGCCTGGAAGGTGGGTCAGAGCTCCCGATTGGCCAGATGGGCTACACCGCTTTCCAGGAGGTGGAGAGCTGCCAGTTCTTCTTCCTGATGACCAACAAGCCTGCAGCGCCCTCGCCTATCGCAGGCGCGACAACGCTGAGCGAACTGATGCATGACCAACCGACCACCTTCGAGACGGTCGCGACGAGTCCTGATGATACCGCCGTCATCCTCTACACCAGTGGTACCACGGGCAAACCCAAGGGAGCCGAACTGACCCACCTGAATATGCTGCTCAACGCCCGCCTCTCCGACATGATGTACCCCAGAGCTGACCACGATGTGCACCTGATCACGTTGCCGCTGTTCCACTCCTTTGGGCAGACGGTGCAGATGAACGCGGGCATCTACAACCGGGCCACCCTGGTGTTGCTGCCACGCTTTAGTCCCGATGCGGCCCTGCACCTGATGGAGGAAGAGCACATCACCTTTTTCGCGGGCGTGCCGACGATGTACTGGGCTCTGCTCAACTACCCGAAGGCTGACCAATACGACTTGCAGAAAATTGCCCGCAACCTGCGCATCACTATCTCTGGTGGGGCCGCCATGCCGGTGGAGGTGATGCGGGCCTTTAACGAGAAGTTCAACGTCAAAATCCTGGAGGGGTATGGCCTCTCTGAAACCAGCCCCGTTGCCGTTTTCGATCGCCTGGACCGCGAAGCCAGGCCGGGATCGATCGGTTTTCCCGTCTGGGGTGTCGAGGTGCGCCTGGTCGATATGGACGACCGGGACGTGGGCATCAACGAAGTAGGGGAGATCGCGATCCGGGGGCACAATGTGATGAAAGGCTATTACCAACGCCCAGAAGCCACCGCCGAAGCCATTCGCAACGGCTGGTTCCATACCGGCGACCTCGCACGGCGTGACGAGGACGGCTATATCTACATCGTCGACCGGGTAAAGGACATGATTATTCGCGGCGGCTTCAACGTCTACCCGCGCGAAATCGAAGAAGTGCTGATGACCCACCCGGCGGTCAGCCTGGCTGCTGTCGTCGGCGTGTCACACGATCGCCACGGGGAGGAGGTCAAAGCCTTCGTTATTCTCAACGAGGGTGCGACCATCACAGAAGTCGAACTGGTGGCCTGGTCGAAACAGAACATGGCCGATTACAAGTATCCGCGCGTCATCGAGTTCCGCGCGGCGCTGCCGATGAATGCGACGGGGAAAGTCTTGAAGAGCGAACTGCGCTAGCAACAAGAAACAAGATCAGGTTCGGCACCATCGAACATGCCATCCGGTTCGTAGATACGCCCATCTTACTGCCTCCTGCTGGTTGACCCTACGAGGCCAAAGAAACATACGCGCTATCTGTGAGTGCGGATCGTAGACGCGGCAGAGCGCGATAAAAGCAGGCCTTCGCGGTGGCCGTCGGCATCTTGAGGGCGTCTCCGATTTCAGAGAAGGTGAGTTCCTCGAAACAGCGCAGATGGACTACCCAGCGGAAACGGGGCGGGAGTCTTCCTATCGCCTGTTGCAGGAGATCGTGCAGATCGAGTTGCTCCACGATCTCCTCCGGCAGCAGTCGTGGATCCTGGATGGACTCGATCAGCTCTATCTCCTCATCCTCATCTTCCCAGGAGAGTTGCGAGAAATGGATCGCAGGTCTACGCCGCTGCTTGCGTAACTCGTCCAGGCAGCAATTGCGTGCAACCTGAAACAACCAGGCCTTGAGTGGTAGGTCCGTCAGTAACTTTGGCCGAGAGATATAGAACTTGAGCCAGACAAACTGCAAGACATCATACGCCTGTTCGTCGTCCTTGATGATGCGCCGGATATAGTTCAGTAAGGGACCGCGATACCTGCTTACCAGGCTCTCAAAGGCGTACTCGTCACCGGCCAGCGATTGCCCCAACAGGATGCCATCAGAGGGCTCAGTTCCTCGCGAGGTTCTGTATTTCCCTTGTTGTATGTCTAACATGTTCTTTATCCTTTCTATTTTTTGTATGCGTGCCAGCCAGTCCATCATCTACGCCTTCGACGAAGCTCTTCCTGTTCGCCCCCATCCGTGACGTTTTGCTTGCTGCCCACCCTGCTATGAGGATGGACGGCGAGCAAAACGTGGCGGGATGCGGGTCAGAGGCTAGCAGCCATAGAACGCGTCTGGAAGTAGCGCGTGATGAACAAGACGCCAAAGACAATCGCGTAGATGCCGATCAACCAGACCACAGTAACCAGCCCGGCAATGGGCCAGACAGCGATGAGAACGCCGAAGATGACCGAAGCCAGCCCGGACAGCCCCAGCAGCCACTCACGTCCAGCACCCATTTGTGGCATCGTAAAGGCAGTGACGATCTGTATGATGCCGGTCACAATCGCCCAGGCCGCGATCAAGAAGAGCAGGGCGAAGGCGGTGATGCCCGGCCAGGCAAAGGCCACGACGCCTACCACGATGCCCAGGATGCCCTCGACCAGCAGCAGCGCCCAGCCTTCCTGACGGGTATAGCGCAGCGCCAAAGCCGCTGCAGCGATCCCACCGATGAAGGCGAACGCGCCAAACAGGTACACCAGGAAGAGCAAGGTTATCCCAGGCGACAGCACCAGGGCCAGTACACCAAACACTACGGCAATAATGCCACGCACTAAAAACATTCTCCGGAAGCTCTGAAAAGCTTGTTGTGCAACCTGCATGTTGTTACTCCTAAAAATGGTTGAATCACGAGATAATGCTCTTGATCCATTCACAATGCTCCGAAGTGCCGAGTATGCCTCGCTCGCCCCGGATTCACGAAACACGAGAAAGGGATGTGGCCGGTTGGAAACGCTTCTCTCGATCTGTTGGGTCTCATAGGCCCCGAGGAACTTGCCGCATCCCGGCGGCTTCACTTCCTCTCGATGAGCAATTTCACAATCCATGTTCTCCATGGCCATCCACTCCCTCATGCAAAAGTATAGTAGGAGACTCTGGAGAAGTCAGCGTGCATCAGATGGCATATCACTTCACCTTGCTTCATTTCTGGCAAGGCACATACCAGCAGGGCGTGAGCAAGATGCTCGTCGCGCGTAGGTCATCAGATGACGTGTCACTTCCCATCGCTTCACATAGTTTCGCTCTGGTGGGTAACGATGCTCATCAGATGGCGACCGTGAACGTCACCTGATAGGCATCACCCGAAGAACAAGCCCCTCAACATCCGTAGGGGCGAGAGCGGCGGACGAGGGGTTGGGAGGGCCTTTATGGTCGCCTATACGCACCAACTTAAGAATTGCAGAGTTTTGAGGGAAGGGGGAGATGACAACAGCAGGCTCGATCTGCGATGATGAGGAGAACATCTATACATCCTCAGCGAGCAGAAAGGAGCCTGATGATGAGCAGTGTAGCATACCTGAGTGAGCAGTTGTATCGCGTCCTGGTAGAGCGTGCCGACCTGGTCGCCAAAGAGACGGGTTGCGTGCAACGCAAGCGGAAGTTCAGCGGGGCGAGCTTGTTGCAAACGTTGGTGTTTGGCTGGCAACAGCATCCCGATGCCAGCCTGGAGCAACTGGCCTGCACTGCGGCGACGGCCGACGTGCTGGTGACAGACACGGCAGTGGACAAGCGCTTCACGCCGCAAGCCGCCAGGTTCTTGCATGCCATGTTGGAAGAGGCGTGCAGCCTGGTGGTGCAAGCGGCTCACGACGTGCCTTTGGCACTGTTGCGGCGCGGTAGCCGCGGTGATCTTGGAAGACAGCAGTAGCATCAGCTTACCCAACGAATTGGCCCAGATCTGGCGGGGCTGTGGCGGCAAGCAAGATCACACTGCCGCGGCCGTCAAATTACATGTGCGCTGGGAGCTGAAGCGGGGACGGCTTTGGGGGCCGAAGCTGACCGATGGACGGGCCTCCGACCGGCGCAGTCCTTTCAATGAGGAGCCCATCGAGCCGGGCAGTCTGTCGGTCAAGGATTTGGGGTACTTCAACGTGGAGCACATCGCGGCACGCCACCGGGCCGGAGCCTACACCCTGACGCGCTGGCAAGCCGGAACGGCGCTCTACACGGCTCAAGGCAAGCGGCTCTCGTTGCACCACGTGTTGCCGCAACGGGTGGGGCAGATGAAGCAGATGCCGGTGCTGCTGGGAGCCAATGTGCAGCACCCGATGCGCTTGCTGCTGCTCAAGGTGCCCAAGGAGGTGGGCGACCAACGCCGCAAGGACCTGCTGGCCGATGCGCAACGGCGTGGGCAGCCCATTTCCGAAGAGACCTTGCGGTTGGCGGACTGGACGATCTTGCTGACCGATGTGCCGAGCAAGCGACTGCGTTTTGAGGAGGCGCTGGTGCTACTGCGGGAACGCTGGCAGATGGAGTTGCTCTACAAACTCTGGAAATCGCAGGGCGTGATCGACGAGTGGCGCACGGAGAATCCATGGCGGGTGTTGTGTGAGCTGTATGCCAAGCTGCTGGGACAAGTGCTGCAACACTGGCTGATCGTGGTCTTTGCCTGGCACGACCCGCAACGCAGCTTGGTGAAACTGGCGCAGGTCGTGCGTGATACCAGTTGGCTGCTCATCGATGCGCTGGCTGGCTATCGCAGCGTGCGTTCCGCCTTGCAGGTGATGGGCCGACGCATGCGCTCGGGCTGCCAAATGAAGAAGCGCAAAACACGGCCCAATTCAGCCCAACTCTTGGAGCGGCAAGCCGTCGAGTGGGCCGTGAGCTGGTAAGCGGCTGACGGGAAGCGGGTCGTGAGGTGCAGGCACGCACCCAGCATGTGCGCTGGTCGCTGGGCCTTGCCAGCGACCGGCGCGGTCTGGCTGTCCTGAGGCAGTCGCGATGCTGGGTGAGGGAAGGCTGTGCGCGTGAGCTCAGAGCCAGGACTGGCTCTGACGGCGCTGCGTGTGCAGACGGGAACGGGCGCAACGTCTCGCTGCTTGTACACCGCTAGCAGACGCCGCTTCGCCTGTTGTCGATATGTGGAGCTTCTGCAGCGGTGGTCGTCCCTTGCGAGAACAAACTCATCCGTTCTTATGTTGGTGCGTATAGGAGGGCCTTTAGGGTCGCCCGCGGGGTGGAGTGGGGTCGTGTTCCTCTCTTCCCGACACATTTGGAACAAGGGCGACCGCGAGGGTCCCCACCCCACATCCGCACCACCCCTGCCCTTACAGCGAACGAGCCTGGGGAGGCGCTTCACCCGTAGTCATTGTAAGGGCGGGAGTGGTGCGGATGTGGGGTGGGGACCCTCGCGGTCGCCCTGCTGGTTCTTGCTGCGCCGCTCATCAACCATACTTATGAAGTTTCGTGACACCCCATCTTTACACAAAGAAAAAGTTTTATGCTTCCCCCCACGCTTTTCTTCACGCGTTACCCTATACTTGGAGTGTACGAGTGCGTGACCAGGAGTATATATCTGTCGCTGCTATTAGGAGGAACACCATGTCAGATACAGAACGAAATCGGCTACAAGAAACGCGTGAGAACGGGCAACCCTGGTACCGCTGGGGACCCTATCTCAGCGAACGGCAATGGGGAACCGTCCGCGAGGATTACTCGCCCGACGGGGCGGCCTGGGATTTCCTCCCGCATGATCTCGCCCGCTCGCACACCTATCGCTGGGGCGAAGATGGATTGTTGGGGATCAGCGACGATCAGGGCCTGCTCTGTTTTGCCCTGGCTTTGTGGAACGAGGCCGACCCCATCCTGAAGGAACGGCTCTTCGGCCTGACGAACTCCGAGGGCAACCACGGTGAGGATGTGAAGGAATACTACTTCTTTCTCGACAACACTCCGACCCACTCCTATATGAAGGCGCTCTATAAATATCCACAGCGCGCTTTCCCCTATAACGATCTTGTCGCCACGAATCGCAATCGGAGCCGTCAGGAACCCGAATACGAACTGATCGACACGGGCGTCTTTGCGCAGGACCGCTACTTCGATGTCAGCGTGGAATATGCCAAAGTCGATCCGCTCGACATACTGATCCGCGTGAGCGCCACCAACCGTGGACCGGGGGAGGCGCCGCTGCACCTGCTTCCCACGCTCTGGTTCCGCAACACGTGGGCCTGGGGCTATGACGACCGCCGGCCTGTGTTGACGGCAGTCGACCTTGGAACGGAACCGGCTGGCGAAGCGTCAGGCGCTCGTCTCGTACATGCCCAGCATCACGAACTTGGTGACTACTGGCTGGCCTGTGAGGGAGCGCCCAGGCTGCTCTTTACTGAGAACGAATCCAACGCCCAGCGACTGTGGGGCATCCAGAGCCGTACACCATTCGTCAAAGACGGCATTCACGAGGCGGTGGTCAACGGAGCCGGGGGAAAAGTCAACCCGCGGGACGTTGGCACCAAAGTGGCGGCGCATTATATCCTGGTCATGGAGCCAGGTGAAACCCGGACAATCACTTTGCGTCTCTCCGCCAGCCAGCAGAATCAGCCATTTGCGGGTGCCGCGGAGCTTTTCACCACGCGCCTTGCGGAAGCAGACGAGTTTTACAAGGCAGTGAGTACGGTCCAGGCAGAGGATGCCCGCGCAGTGCAGCGACAGGCACTCGCCGGTTTGCTCTGGAGCAAGCAGTTCTACTCCTATGATGTGGATAAATGGCTCAGGGGCGACCCTGCCGGCCCACCGCCACCACCCCAGCGCAGCCGCAATGCAGGATGGCGGCATCTCAGCAACAACGAGATCATCATCATGCCCGACACCTGGGAGTACCCCTGGTACGCGGCGTGGGACCTGGCGTTTCACTGCGTGGCGATGGCCCTGGTCGATAGCGAATTTGCCAAGAACCAGCTGCTGCTGCTGCTCCATGAGTGGTACATGCACCCCAACGGCCAGTTGCCCGCCTACGAATGGGCCTTCGGCGACGTCAATCCGCCCGTGCATGCCTGGGCCGCGTGGCATATTTACAAGCAGGAGAAGCAGCGCACGGGGAAAGGTGATACCTTCTTCCTGGAACGCGTCTTCCAGAAACTGCTGCTCAACTTCACCTGGTGGGTCAACCGCAAAGACGCGCAGGAGAATAACATCTTCCAGGGCGGATTCCTGGGACTGGACAACATCGGTGTCTTCGACCGCAACACGACCCTACCGGATGGCATGGTGCTCGAGCAATCCGATGGCACAGCCTGGATGGGCATGTTCGGTGTGACCATGCTGGCGATGGCACTGGAACTGGCGCGCACAGACCCGGTGTATGAAGATATGGCGACCAAGTTGTTTGATCACTTCCTGTACATCGCCGACGCCATCTACGGTGAGGGACAGAGCGGCCTGGGACTCTGGAACGACGAGGACGGCTTTTTCTACGACAAGCTGAGTTTACCCGGTGGACAGCAACTTCCGCTCAAAGTGCGCTCCCTGGTCGGGCTTATTCCACTCCTGGCGGTAGAGACGGCTGAAACAGCCCTGGTAGAAGACTTTCTCGATAAGCGCATGCGCTGGTTTGCGGAAAACCGCCCCTATGTCCCACGCCTGGTCGCGCGCTGGCAGGATGGCCAGCAAGACCAGGGAAAGGACTATTCTATGCTGGCCCTCGTGCGCGGTGCCGATCTGCAGCAACTCCTCAAACGCGTGCTTGACCCCCAGGAATTCCTGAGCGACTATGGTATTCGCTCGATCAGCAAGTATCACGAAGCGCATCCATATGACCTCAATACACAGTATGGCAACTTTTCTGTGAATTACGAGCCGGGTGAATCTACCACCGGAGCCTTTGGAGGGAATTCCAACTGGCGCGGGCCGATCTGGTTCCCCATCAATTTCCTGCTGGTCGAAGCGCTCCAGAAATACCATCAATTCTATGGCGACGATTTCCTGGTCGAGTATCCTACTGGCTCAGGCACGCAACTGACGCTGGGCCAGGTAGCGGGAGAACTCTCGCAGCGCCTCACAAACATCTTTTTGCGTGACGAGCATGGCCGCCGGGCGGTCTTTGGCACCAGTACGACCTTTCAGCACGATGCGCACTGGCGCGATTACATCCCGTTCCACGAGTACTTCCACGGCGAGAGCGGGCGCGGCGTCGGCGCCAGCCACCAGACCGGCTGGACAGCTGTGGTAGCGAATCTACTCCAACCCACAAAATAGAGACCTAGTTGTAGCAGTATGAGTAACCGTACACAATTTACAGCTTGGACGACATATCACACTGAATTGATCAGGTTGCGAGCCTCGTCTGCGAGATCAAGCAAGTAGTAGGTCAAACTGGCTTGGTTCTGGAGGCACTCATCGAGCGGATGCCCTGTTCTGCGCTCCCAGGAGGCATCAACCTAAGAAAAGCTCACCAGCATCCGTAGGGGCGAGAGCGGCGGTTGAGGGGAAGGGAGGGCCTTTATGGTCGCCCGCGTACCTGTTCATCTGGCTTCCATCGTGGGGAAACACGACCACCTCCCCACCCCGCAGGCGACCATAAAGGCCCTCCCAACCTCTCATCATCCTCCCTCGCCCCTACGGATCGCCCGGCCTCCTGCCTGACTTCCCGGCTTCGGTTGATGCCTATTGGATGCCCTGTTCTGCGCTGCCAGGAGGCATACCGGCTCTCATCTATGATCTGGGAGAGCCAGTGGAGGAAACACCCATACTTGAGAGCCGTAAAGATGGCAAAGGCACAGCGCACCATTCTGCGATCTCCTCGCCAACCAGCAGCCACGAGTCCCTCAAGATAGCTCTGGAAGATCACTGTATCAAGTGCGCGCGGATCACATGGTTCGACCCCAAACAAGGAGTGTGGTCAGATATGACAAAAGCACATGACAAAATGACAACAGCCACCCCGAGCAAACTATCGCACTGGGCGGTACGGGTAGCCTATGGAGCGTGTGGCTGGGCATTCTTGTTTGCCGCGCTGAGCTTCTACTGGGCACTAGGAGGGACGGCAGGAGCTGATACCGTCTCACCAGAAATCGTGCAGCTCGCTCGTGCCCACGTTCCATGGGTTATTGCGGTGCTGTGGATCACCGCCATCCTCAAAGTAGTCAGTGGGTTCGTCGCGCTCGCGCTGATCCAGCCCTGGGGCAGAATGGTTCCCCGCTGGGCACTGCTCATCCTCGGCTGGGGCACAGGGACACTCTTGTTCGTGCATGGGGGCCTCTACTTCGCCGTAGGTGTACTCGCGTTGAGTGGTGCCATCAGCGTCAGCACTCCTGAAACGCTGCTTCACTGGTACACGTTCCTCTGGGGTCCGTGGTGGCTGATTGGAGGCATCCTGTTTCTGATAGCGGCCTGGATCTATTTTCGCAGATCGCCTCATTGGCGTGTCAGCCTCGCGTTTAGTGCACTTGGTGTGTTCGGAGCACTTGTTCTGCTTGTTCTGAGCGACGGGACCATCGGTTAAGCGACCCAAGCTTGCGTTCTTTTGAAAGGAAAAACGATCCTTTCCCGTAAAATCAGAAGGTGACGTTGCCCTGAAAAATCTTTCTACTGCACCTTCCCCTTCCCTCGATGCCGAGTTCCTCACACTAAATGCCTCCATGTTGCACTTATGGAATCGCAGTCGAGGAACATACCTGTAGCCTGATACTGAGCGACAGACGGCTGTAGCTATTCCGCAACTTCTCGCTGGAAGCATTTAGCGGGAAGGAGGAGCATTGAAGGTTCAAAATCAATTCCACATAATCAAGGTTACATCCAATAGGAGAGCCCAAGAGGCCATCCCTATGTGCAATCCATTTGACGCATCTCCCTACGCTTTTCTTCACAGTCCTTGTATACACTGCTACAGAGAATAGAGAATGTCCTCGGAAAATGAAAGAAAGAGATTCTTATGCAATCGCAAGTGATAGTCTCCCTGGATGGATCGACATACGCGGAAGCAATTCTGCCGCATGCCCTGTTTGTCTTTGCTATTCCTTCAGCAGCCCTTCCCCCTCCTCAACCGCTCCTGAAGCGCGCAGCGTCGCTTTCTGCGCCTCAGTCAAGCCCTGCACCCCGCTGAGTAAGGAATGCTTTGAGATGCTCGGCTTTGGGATACTTGCTGCCTGCCTCCCACTCTGCTACCGCGCGCCGGGAGACCCCCAGCAGGGCGGCCAGTCCTGCTTGTGTCAGGCCGAGGTTCGTCCGCAGCGTCAGCACCATCTGGCCGAAGGCATAGTCCCGCTCATCATAAGTGGATCTCTTCACGGGAGGTCTCCTTTCCGTGTGACTCTCCAGATCAAAGCAATGTGAAGCGATATGAAGTGATACGTCATCCGATGGACGGTGACTTCCCAGAGAACGCCGCTATACTGGTGATTGTCGGGTGTTCCCTCCAAGCGGGTCAACGCCTGTCTGGGGTTGACTGGGGGCAAGGCTAAGCAACCGGAGTTAACCCCTTCAATTTATCTTATTCCGACCGGAAACACACTGCGTGCTAGTGCTGCTGGTATCTATCCCCCAGAAATGAAGCAAGATGAAGTGACATGCCATCTGATGCACGCTGACTTTCCCCGCGCATCCTTCTATACTCTTGAATGAGGAAGTGGATAGCCCATGGAGAGCACGGAGTATGAAACTGCTCGTATTTAGAATGCGAACCGGTGATGCAGGGTGTCGGGCCAATGGGGCAGAACCTTTTCTGTCGTTATCGTCCGGTGGACAATAGGAGCAGACTATGAGCCAATTACAATTGTCGCTGCTTGGTGCACCGATAGTGAAGCACGGTGAGCGCACGCTCACCTTCTCTACACGCAAGGCACTGGCCCTGCTTGTCTACCTGGCTGTGGAAGGTGGAACACACCCGCGCAAAACTCTGTCCGAAGCGTTCTGGCCGGAGCTGGATGCCGAGCACGGGCGGGCAGCCTTACGGGCTACCCTGCTCGAGCTGCGCAAGCTCCTTGAGCGCAGTCACGGACCAGGCGAGCGGGCTCACCTGCTGGTCGAGCGCGATACACTTGGATTCGATCAGGGCAGCCCGCTCATCCTCGACCTCCGCTTCGTCGAATCTGCCAGCAAGCAGGTAGGGCGAGGTGTTGAGCCTTTCACAGGCGAGGCTCGTGGAGAGTTGCTGGCACAGCTCGAGCAGGCCACGCGCCTGGCCCGCGGTCCTTTCCTGGCAAGCTTCACGCTGCGCGACTCGCAGTTCTTCGACGATTGGACACGCCAACACCGGGAGTACTGGCACCTGCGCGTGCATCAGCTCTTTGATGCCTTGTCGAAGCTGTACGAACGGGCGGGAGATAGGGAGCGGGCCATCGAGACCGTGAGCCGCTGGCTGAGCTTCGATCCACTCAATGAAGAGGGCTACAGACGCCTGATGCGATTGCGCTTCTCTCAAGGAGATCGGGTCGGGGCCTTACGCGCGTACGCCAACGGCCGGGCCGTGCTGGCTGACGAACTGCAGGTCGAGCCGGAACCCGAGACCGTGGCGCTGGCCAAACGCATTCGCCAAGCCGCTCCTGTACGTCCGGCGCAGCCTCGCAGTCTCTTGTCGCCTCACGCTTCAGCCGGACAGCCACCGGTGAACCTGCTGGACGGCCCGTTGCTGGGACGAGCAGCCGAGTTCGGCACCTTGATCGAATGCTACCAGCGCGCGTACGCGGGACAGCCTCAGCTGGTGCTGCTGCAGGGAGAGGCAGGGATCGGCAAGACGCGCCTGGTCACCGAATTTGTAGGCTGGGCACATGCGCAAGGGGCCGATGTGCTGGCGGGGCGAGCCCTTCAAACCGGAAGGCAGCTCCCGTACCAGCCACTCATCGATGTCCTGCGCCTCCGTCTAGAGCAGGAACATGCCCCCGATGATCTCCTCAGCGATGTCTGGCTGGCCGAACTCTCCCGCTTGCTGCCCGAACTGCGCGACCGCTATCCCGACCTGCCTGTTCCCTCGACGGATGAGGCGCTCGGACACAATCGCCTGTTCGAGGCTACATCTCGTCTGCTCCAGATATGGGCTACGCGCCGCCCGCTGGTGGTCTTGCTCGATGATATGCAGTGGGCGGATACAGCGACGCTCGACCTGCTGCTCTACCTCGCACGGAGCTTTGCTGAACAGCCCACGCCGGTACTGCTCTTGCTCAACCTGCGCACCGGGACCGAAACCGTTTCCGACCTGCAGTCCAGCTGGTTGATGGCCCTCAAACGGACGCATATTCCGCTGACCGCACTGGTACTCGTCGCTTTCACCAAAGAGGAGACGCAGCGCTTCGTGCAGGCACTTGCATGGGCAGAGCAGCGACCCGAGGCAGAGAACAACAGCTCAACCGGCGGCATGCAGGACGCGAGAGCATTGAAACACGCTCCCGCTGAGCTTCCGCTGAGCTTCCCTACGTCCTCCACATATCGAGAGACTCTGGCGTCCTTCGCCGACTGGCTTTACGTCCAGACTCGAGGGCAACCGTTCTACCTGACGGAGACCCTCAAAGCGCTGCTAGAGTGCGAGGTCATTACTCCTGCGCTTCAGGAGAATGGCAGCCGGGGGCTGGTGCTGCGGACCGGACTGCTCGCGCAGATACCGGTCGGTGAGCTGATCCCGTCGAGCCTGCGTGAGCTGATCCGCTCCCAACTCGCTCGGCTTACACCCTCCGCCTGGGCACTCCTGGTTGCGGGAGCAGTTCTGGGAAAAGGTCTTACCTTCGAACGGCTCTGCCAGGTGGCCCAGATAGATGAGCAGGCGGGTTTGTACGCCCTGGAGGAGCTTTTGCGCAGTAGATTGCTGTGTGAGGGGAATCTGGCGGAAGATGCGCAGGCGTTCGACGAATATACCTTTCCTCGCGAGATGATCCGCGAGGTGGTGTACCAGGAGGCAGGAGCGACCCGCCAACGACTCGTACAGCGGCGTGTATCGGCAGTCATGCCAGAACTTTTTTTGATACGCGCTGAAGAGAACAGTAGGAAAAAGAAGAAAGGAAATCCCGATGATCAATCAGCAACAATTGGACCTGTTAAAGCAGGGGGTAGTCACTACCTGGAACATGTGGAGAGAAGAGCATCCCGACACGCCGGTCAAACTGAACGGAGTTGACTTGAGCGAGGCAAACCTGAGTGAAGTCAATCTCGCCGGGGCGGACCTCGGCTGGACCGATTTGAGCAGAGCTGATCTCAATAATGCAAACCTGAGCAAAGCCATGCTTGCCGGGGCCGATTTGAGTGGAGCCAATCTCGCCGGAGCCGATCTGAGCGCTGCGGATTTAAGCCAGGCGAATCTCATCGCTGCCGATCTAACCGATGCCGACCTCACAGGAGCTGACCTGAGTGACGCGAATTTGCTCGAGGCTCAACTGAACCGGGCTACGTTGGAAGGGGCGCGCATCACCCCGGAACAGCTGAGCCAGGCCAGATTGGGGTACGACAGCCTGTAGGGAGTGGATGATGAACGCTTTGAACAACCCTGTGCCGGCGCAACCAGGCCGTCGAACGCTGGCCGAGGGACGCGCCGCGGGGAGAGAACTTCGCAAGAGGGTCCCTCGTTCCAGCCATGCTGCCTGGTCACCGGCTGCTGATCGACCTGATCCAATCGGCCTGTTGGAAGAGCAGGATCGCTCCCGGCTGGCGCAGTTCGTGCCGATTCGCTACACGCGCATGGTCGCCTCACCTTTCGGCTTTCTGCGCGGATCGGCAGTCGTCATGGCGGAGGACCTCGCTGCAACTCCTATCACGGGCTTGCAGGTGCAGGTGTGTGGCGATGCCCACCTCAGCAACTTTGGCATCTACGCCACGCCTGAACGGAACCAGGTTTTCGATGTGAACGACTTTGACGAGACGCTCCCAGGTCCGTGGGAGTGGGATGTCAAGCGTCTTGCCGCAAGCATCGTTGTTGCGGGACGAACGATGGGCTTCACCCGCGATATGAACAGACAGGCGGTATTGGGTTGCGTGCGATCCTATCGCCAACGCATGTGGAAATACGGGGAAATGCGCTACATCGATGTATGGTATGCCCGGATTGATCCCGAAAGCGTACGCCGTTTCGTTCGCCGCAGTGACCGCTCCTACGTCGATAAAGAGCTTGAAAAGGCTCGCCGGAGCTCGAGCCTGACAATATTCCCCCGGCTCACCCGGGAAATGAATGGACAGTACCGCATCAAGGATAACCCGCCTGTGATTTTGCACCTCGCTGATGAGGAACTTGCCCAGCAGCTGAGCGCACTTGTGGAGAGCTACAGCGCATCGCTGCAAGAAGACCGGAACGTACTACTCAGTAAATACCACTTCGTTGACGTTGCCTATAAAGTCGTTGGCGTGGGGAGCGTGGGTACCCGTTGTTACGCCGTCTTACTCATGGGGAGCAAGGAGAGCGATCCCCTCTTCTTGCAGGTCAAGCAAGCTCAGGCATCGGTTCTCGAACCTCACCTCGGATCTAGCTCCTATCTCAACCACGCCCAGAGAGTGGTCCGCGGACAATATCTCGTGCAGGCGGCCAGCGATATCTTTCTCGGTTGGACAGGACTCGGAACCATCGACTTCTATGTCCGCCAGCTGCGGGATATGAAGTTATCCGTGAGCGTCGAGAGCCTGGGTGAAAGTCGCTTCGTTGAGTACTGCGAGCTCTGCGGTTGGGCCCTGGCTCGCGCTCATGCCCGCTCGGGCGATCCCGCGCAGATCAGCGGCTACCTGGGCTCAAGTGATACCTTCGACCGCGCGATCGCTTCGTTCGCGGAGACATATGCAGATCAAACCGAACGCGATCACGCCGCACTCGTCAGCGCGGCCCAGGCGGGACGTGTACCCGTCGAGACCAGGGTGAAATCCCGGCGGACATAGTATCCATTCTCGTAGTGTGAAACCTGTAGGCTTTTTTACGGATCAGCAAACGCTTCTTTTCACAGTGTGCTCGTATCATGCAGGAAGAGAGCAAAATCGTTGCCCCAACTAAAAGACACGAAACTCTCGCTGTAGTTCTCACCGTTTGCCTCTCATCCTTTTTTGCCAGTCGGCGCCAGGGTGTGAGGGGAGCAGTACGGCACACGGTGTATCGTTTATTCGTTGTCATTCAACAACAAAGGAGATCAACTTGCAACAAATGATTGGTAACTTTCGTACGCTGTTTTTGTTTCGCGGCCTCGCCGCCGTCCTGTTCGGCATACTAACGCTTGTGTGGCCCAAGCTGTCGCTGACCGTCCTGGTGCTCTTGTTCGGTGTGTTTGCCGTCATCGGCGGAATCACTGCAGTGGCAGCTGCCCTGCGGAACACTGAAATGCCTGGGTGGGGCTTTCTCCTCTTTGAGGGCATCCTGGGTATCCTGGCGGGGGTAGTTGCCCTGGTCTGGCCGGGCATCACCGCGCTCGCATTCCTCTTCCTGCTGGCGACCTGGGCGATCATTACCGGCATTCTGGAGATCGTCGCACCGCTCTCGTTCCCGATGAGCGGGGGGCGCTCGCTGTTGTCGGTGCTGACCGGACTGGTCTCGATCGTCTTCGGCGTGCTTATCGCCGCCCAACCGTCTTCCGGGCTGCTCGCCGTGGTCTGGTTGATTGGCGTCTATGCGATCGTAGTTGGAGTCATGTACATCGTGGTTTACTTCGAATCACGCTCCTTGACTTCGAGTCTGGCCTGAACAGCATCTGTTCAGGGACATCCTGCTCGCGATCTACTCCGCAGGGGACTGGATCGCGAGTGGGGTATCACGGTCCTCCTGGAGGAGGACCGGTGGAACGAGGAGAGGAACATGCAGCAGGCTGGCAGTGACGAAAACGGACAGCAGCCGTCATCAACTGATGCCTTCCCTTCTGGCCACGATCGGCGGAGGAGACTGATCTCTGCATTGACGGTCCTGGCGTTTCTAGCCATCGCGGCGGTTGCGCTGTACGCGACCTCGTTGATCGTAGGGGCAGTCATTCTCATGCTTGTTTCCGCGCTGCTCGCCTACATCATCTATCCGCTCATACAGTTTTTACAACGCCGCCTGCGACACTCTCTGGCAATCACCGTTGCCTATCTACTGATAGCAGTTGTCCTGGCTGGAGTTATGTTTATCGTGACCTCCGCCCTCATCCGGCAGTCAACCTCGCTCGCGCAGTCCATCCAATTCCTGTTGAGCCCGGCTGGAGCGCATCAGATTCAACCGTTGATTGACTTTCTGGGTAAGCTTGGTATTACCAATGACCAGGTTGCCCAGTTCAAGAACCAGCTGTTTTCTCAAGTGTTGGCCGCTCTCTCAGGGCTGTTTCCCTTCCTGACCGGGCTGTTCACCAACATCATCAACCTCGTCGTCGTGATCACGCTCAGTGTCTACTTTGTCGTTGATGGCCCACGCGTCATTGGCTGGCTCCGCCTCAAAACTCCGGTAACTCGTAGAGACACCATTAACTTCCTGTTGCACGCCATCGATCAGAGCCTGGGTGGATACTTTCGGGGAAATTTGCTGATTGCACTCATAGGAGCATTGGCTACCGGTGTTGGGCTGGCGCTGCTGCACGTCCCATACGCAGCTTTGTTGGGAACGCTCTTCTTTTTCCTCTACTTTGTCCCGGTGATAGGTGCCTACGTGATAGGAGTGTTGTGTATCCTGGCGGCTTTACCCGAGGGGTTGGTGGTGACGCTCATCGTGGCCGTTTACATCACGTTTCTCCAGGCGATTGTCATAGGGCAGATACTTTCACCACGCGTTTTCAGCAAAACAGTCGGTGTCCATCCCATCGTGGCCCTTTTCGCGCTCTTCGCTGGCGGAGAACTCTTCGGGTTGCTTGGGGGGTTGCTCGCTGTACCTGTCGCTGGCGTTCTCCAGCAGATCATCGTGGCTATCTGGCACAGGTGGAAAAATGAGCACCCGGAACTATTCCCGCCAGAAGAGTCGCCTCTTCAACCATCAGCGCCGTTGCCAGGACAACCGGTACTCCCTTCCCGACCGGATGAGCTCAGCTAGGACGCAGCCTGTTGCCAGGCGGAATTAAGACAGGCGCCTCCGGCAGACGCTCCCGGTCTCGATTCCTGACATTGCACTGGCCTCTTTTTCACACTTCTTCCCACGCTTTTCTTCACGCGCTCCGCTTAGACTGTACATGTACCCGAGCACTGTAGAGTGGGCTCTCTTCCATGTATGATCACATGGTCAGGCGCCCTCAGTACACAGGGCAGGTTGGTGCAGTTACATGTCCTGGCCCATGAACACGGTTCCCGGGATTCCCAGGCGTGCGAGCGTTGGCGGGGCTATCACATGCAACTGCTCATGTCCTGGCCCATGAACACGGTTCCCGGGATAGAGACGCATGGCTGCACTCTGGCAAATGTAAGTTTGAAAGTGAAAAGGAGAAACATCACATGGCAAACATCTTCGAAACCGCGCGGACCGAACGCGCCTACAACAAGTACGTCAAGGGACTAGAGTCCGTTGCCGGGCTTGTCGAAACCCTCAGCGGGCCGGGTCCATTTACCATCTTCGTTCCCACCGACGCCGCCTTTGACCGGTTGTCCGGTGACCAGCAGGCCAACCTGTTCGCGGACCCTGGCAAACTGGCCACGGTGATCAAGTATCACATCGTGCCGGGGTATTATACCGCCGACGACCTGCTTGATCGCCTCTTCCTCAAAACGCTCGAGGGGCAACGACTCCGAGTGTGGTCGGACATCTCGGAGGTTCCGCTGGGGGAGAAAGAGATCGATACCGGCAGCGACGCGCTGAGCTATATCGCCAAAGACACGCTGACTACCTCGGTGCGAGAAAGCATCACGATCAACGGTGGACACGTGCTTCAGGCGAACTTGATTGCAGACAACGGGATCATGCACGTCATCGACAAAGTGCTCGTCCCACAATTCACCATGCTCTAACAACATGTAGCACACCGCTCGTTCCGGGTTGCATCGCTCTGCCAGAGCCTGGCTATTACCCGGAACGAATAGGTGACCGCAGCGACCTCTCAAGAAGTGAGAGAGGGGTAGGATAGCGATGTTCCAAGCCTTGAAAAAATTCCCACCTTACAAAGTCTATGCGCGCATCCTCAAATGGTTGACGCTCTCCCTGCTGGCCTATCCCCTCACGGTCTTCATCGTGGCAGAGCCCTGGCCTACTATCTTGCGGGCGACCTTTCTGCCGCGTATCGAACTCAGTTTCGCATTCCTCTTCGTGA
>WNGK01001859.1_pt1 | contig 27034 bp, 17 predicted proteins | sample 5400601 | NCBI WGS metagenome assembly WNGK01 (sample SAMN13153376, study PRJNA577476) | soil metagenome | isolation source: 60 cm soil or saprolite under Garry oak tree replicate 1 | place: USA:California | collected 2016-06-15
CTCTTCCAACGCTGGCCCAAACGAACAAAGCGGCTATTGTCGGGACCGTCACCGACAGCAACGGCGCGGCAGTGCAAGGCGCAACCATCACTATCACAAAAGTAGATACCAGCGCGACGCGTGACGTGACTAGCGGGGGGTCTGGTGAATACGAGGTGCCTTTGCTGGAGATCGGAACCTATAAGATCACGGCTACGAAGCAAGGTTTTCAAACAGTAACGCAGGAGAATGTAGTTCTACAGACAAACGACAGATTGAGAATTGATCTGACGCTTCCTCCAGGCAACATCACTAGTGTGGTGACTGTAACGGCTGCGGCGCCGCTGGTCGAGACTGAATCGAGTGATCGAGGGAGCGTAATTACTGGACGTGAGGTCACAGAGTTGCCACTGTCCGGTCGAAACTTTACGCAACTGGCAACCCTGACTCCCGGCGTTGCTCGATCCGGTGGCGTTGGAAGCGTAGGCGGTACTGGCCCAGATGCGCGGCAATTCAACAATGGCGACCCGCGCGCAGGCAGTGGCGGTCCTGGTGCCAGCAATGAAAATGGCGGCACGGAAACATCTCGCTTTGCTCGCTCTGGAGGTGGCGGGTTGATAGTCAACGGTCAGCGCCCGACCAACAATAATTTCTCGCTCGATGGCGTTGATAATAACGAGCCGCAGTTCGGTACCATTGGCGTGTTTCCAAATCCGGACGCCATTGCCGAGTTCAAGGTAACCACCAGCATCCCACCCGCGGAAGTAGGTCGTGCCTCTGGCGCAGTCATCAGCACCACGATCCTGTCAGGTACCAACACATTTCACGGGTCTGGCTATTACTACGGACAAAACTCAGCGCTTAACGCTTATCATCCCATACTTAAACGAAATCGTGGCGACGCGATCGCTCGAGGCGTGACAAATCTGGGTCCCTTTAACAAGGCCGTTCAGCAGATTCATGAGTTCGGCGGGACGATTGGCGGGCCGCTCATTCTGCCACGTTTCGGTGAGGGTGGAGAGTCTGTTTGGAAGGGCACGAATCGCACTTTCTTCTTCTTTGACTATCTAGGCCAGCGCAATCACCTGCCGTTCCCGGCCAGTTCGACAGTTCCTACGGCGGGCTCACGTAATGGCAACTTCACCGGCTTTGCTAATCACGATTGCGACGGTGACGGAAGTTCGACCGGCGTGAATGACGGGCCGGTTTGCAATCCTTTTACGGGAACGGCGTTTCCCAATGCTACCATTCCGGCGAACTTGATCGGCCCAATCTCACAAAAGCTGTTCAATCTATTTCCGCAGCCAACGATAAGTGTCTTCGATCCGAATCAGGCCAACAATAACTTTTTCACGCAGCGTAATAATCAGGAGAGGACCAATAACTACGAGATTAAGATCGATCACAAGCTGAGTGACAAGAACGCGCTGACCGGTCGCTATAGTAGACAGGATCTCAAGACCAATCGCGCGAATCTGCTTCCGGGCTTGCCCACCGCGGGATTCGGCGCGGGCGACGAGATTGGCAACACGCGACAGGTTACTGTAAGCGACACTCATACATTTAGTCCGACCGTGCTCAACGAATTTCGCTTCGGCATAACACAGATCGATATCGGCATCTTTAACTGTGGCGTGGGCGGCGCCTGCGGTACCAGTGCGACATTCGCTAACGATATCGGTTATCCGAATGCGAATGATGGCACGCTTGAGGCATCTGGCGGTCCGGGACTGGGAAATTTTGGCAGTGGCTTTACTGAATATCTGGGCGACGGTGGACTGTTCCGCGTGAAGAGCAAGAACCCCTATTTTGCCGACTCGCTCACGGTCGTTCATGGAAAGCACGTTTCAAAATTTGGCGGCGAGCTTCGTTTGCGTTACCTGAACACAATCGATGGCGGGCGTTCCGGATTCTTGAAGGGCAATATGCAATACGCCGACGACGCGCCGGCAGCAAACGCCCTGCTGCCCGGTCAAGTCTGTCCCGCGGCTTCACTGACAGCGGGTGGCACCAAATGCTATGTGGACGCGAATGGCGTCCCATATGGTGGCACATCCAACGCGCAGGCAAACGAGTTGATGAGTCTGCCGGCCTTCCAGGTTGATAGAGGCAAGGTGTTTGGCGGTCCATTCAACCTGCGCACGCAGGAGTACGGCTTGTTCGTGCAGGATGATTGGAAGGCCAGTCCGCGGCTTACTTTGAACCTCGGCCTTCGCTATGATTTGTTTACAAACCCAACTGAAAAATCGGGTAGAACCAGCTACTACTTCCCCGATGTGTCGCGAGTCATCGTGGCCAGTGGCAGCGGCGACCGGATCATTTCTACGGACAAGAACAACTTTGGTCCGCGGGTGGGCTTTGCTTACGCAGTAAATAAGGAAAAGACCATGGTACTTCGGGGCGGCTATGGCTTGCTGTACACGCTCGACGGTACGGACTATCCTCCCGCGATTCGTAACCCTCCGTTTACGAATACAATCCATTTCTCGCAGTTCAACGGTCAGCAACCGACTAACGCGCGAACCTACTTCAGCGTTAATACCGGTCCGCCTTCCGTGACGACGCAAATCGACCCGGCGAATCTTCCGACATCGGTTTCGCTGTTCACCGTCGATCGAAATCCCAAGACGGCTTATGTCCACCAGTTTCAGATAAGTTATCAGTGGCAGTTCTCTCGGGACTGGTCTCTGGATGTGGGTTACGTGGGTAATCGTTCACGAAATCTGCTGACGACCTTCAATATTGGCAGTGGCGGTAGTGCTGCAGCTAAGAATGCGGCGGGAGCTTTTCTTGGGAATGTCTTGCTGTATAGCAATGCCGCAAGTTCCCGTTACGACGGTTTGCAGACGCAATTGCAGAAACGGCTGTCGAAGAATATTCAAGGACAGATCTCCTATACCTACAGCCGGACGATCGACAATGCGATCGGGGTGCTCAGTTCGCTGGGGGACAGCCGCAACGGTGGCCGCAGCGGCCCGATAAATCCATTCAACCTCGATGTAGATAAGGGGCGATCATCACTCGATATTCCGCACCTGCTATCAGCGGACGCGATCATCGATCTGCCCTTTGGCAAAGGACAGCGCTTCTGGAATAGCGGGCGCGGAGATAGGCTGGTTAGCGGCTGGCAGTTGAATATCATCCAGAGCGCGCGGTCAGGATTCCCGTTCAGTGTTGTCTGTAACTGCTCAGTGGTTCGTCCCTCAGTGGTTGGTGATCCGTTTTCAGGCGTGCCGCCCGGCTATTTCTTGAATATTAATGCTTTCTCGAATACGGCGGGATTGACTACATTAGCGCCCAACCCCGCGGGTACGGTTATTCAATACGGCAACCAGCCCCGAAACGCCTTCCGCGGTCCTGCCATATGGAATACTGATGTGTCGCTATTCAAGACGACAAAGATTAGCGAAAGTACGAAGTTTCAGGTCGGCATTGAAGCCTTCAACTTCTGGAACCACACAAAGCTGATGGTGCCGAACAATAATGTTGGCGATACTACCAATCCAAACAGAGGTGAGATTCAATCTTTTGGGCGGTTCGATGGCGCCTATCCCGGACGTGTGATCCAATATCGGGCTAAGATTATTTTTTAGCCCCGGTCTCGCAAACAGGGAGTCCACATTGAGCCTGTGGCGGCCGTTTTCGCGCCAGCGCTTCAGTCAGCCAGCAGACGACGACCGGGTGCTCGCGCGCGCGGTCGTCTTTTGTTAGAATTTTCCCGTTTCTCTCCGGGCAGTCCTGCTTTAAATAGATGGTTAATCGATCAATCCTAACCATGCTGCTTACGTTGGCTTTTCTCAACGTGGCTTCAGCGCCAGCCTCTGCGCAACAGCCTAAGGAAAAATCGCACGTCGAGCGATTCAGTACTCCCGAAGTAAAGGCTAAGCGTGATGAGGCAGAGGCTAACGCGACGCTTACCGCCAACGCCAATGACGATCGAGCGCTGAATGCCCGGGCCATTGCGCGCATGCGGCTGGGGCGTTACGAGGAGGCCTTTGAAGACCTCCGGCGCGCGGTCAATCTCAAACCATCGGTCTCGGATTATCAGGCGAACTTCGGTTATGTTCTGTGGAAATTGGGCCGGCCCGATGAAGCACTTAGCGCTGAGCGGGCGGCACTCAAGCTCAACGAGAAAAATACCACGGCGCATTATCAGTTGGGTCGCTTCCTCCTTCGGCTCGGCGAGCAGAAGGATCTTAAGGAGGCGATCGCTGAACTGCGCAGAGTGCTGGAACTGGATCCGCGGCAATACGAAGCTCGCTTCGAACTAATAGCTGCCTATCGTGAACTCGGCAATCTGGCCGAAGCCGCCGCGCAGTTGGATGTCCTGCAAGACTCGCGGCCCACTGATCCGCGCGTGTTCTATGTCATGGCGTTGCTGGACACGGATCGTAATGATCTGAATTCGGCGCTCAAGAATTTCAACGAAGTTATCACGCGCGATCCGACGATGTACGCCGCGTGGCAAGATCTCGGTCTTGCTTACATAAAAGCCAACCGTTGGTCTGAGGCGGTTAACGCCTTTGCCGAGCTGGTTCAGCGTCAGCCTAATTCCATCGAGGCAGCATATCTTCATGCGTTAGCACTATACAACTCAGACAAGCCGACTCAGGCGGAATCCGAAGTGCGACGGGCCTTGCGTCTCGATGCCGGCGCGGTTGAGGCGCACACGCTGCTGGGTATCATTTTGGCCTCGCGCGGCAATGCCAACGCTGAAGCTGCGGACGCTCTTTCCCAGGCGATTGCTTTGAATCCCAACAGCTTCGATGCCCAGTTCTATTTGGGCCGCGTTCTATATGCAATGAAAGACTACGCGAGTGCTGTCAAGAGTTTGCGGGCAGCCGTTAAGCTGAGTCCGCATCATGCCGAAGCGAGATTTTTCCTGGGCACAGCGTTGGAGTTGGCAGGCGACTCGAATGCGGCGATGTCCGAATATCAAGACTTGCTAAGAAGCAATCCCGATTCGGTGATGGGTCAGCTCGGATTGGGGGCCTTACTCGTAAAACAGGGCAAACTTGATGAAGCCCTCGTGGCGTTACAGCGCGCCGTTACCCTCAACCCGAAGGAATTTGAAGCGCACTGGGCGTTGGGGCGCGCGCTGGCGCTAAAGGAACGCTATGTGGACGCGGTGCAGTCGTTTCAAACCGCGGTGTCACTTGCTCCTAATCGCTCGGAGGCACATTACCAGTTCGGTTTGGCGTTGAAGAGACTCGGTCGGACAGAAGAAGCAAACCGAGAGTTCGCAATCGTGAATCGGCTCAATAGCGAGTTCAGGACAAGCACGGGCTCTAAGAATCAGTAGGCAGTTGAAAGCAAACGAAAACATTGCGGTTCAGCGTGTGAGAAAGCAAGAAGCCAATTTCCGATCAGATCGGGTTGTCATCGCCTCATGGTTGTTGGGCCTTTTAGCCTTCGTGTGGTCAGCGATGCCGGTAAGAGCTCAGCGTCCGGCAGCTCGACGACAAAGCACCACCCAAATCTCTGCTCAAACTGACGGCGAAGAATTGAGTCCGGTCGCGAAGAATTCGCTGGACGCCGCCGTAGCAGCGCTCCAATCGAATTCTCTGGCCGAAGCTGAGCGCCAGGCGCGGGCTGCCGTAGCGGCCTCGCCGCGATCGGCAGTCACACGTAACGTGCTCGGAGTAGTCCTGGATCGCTCAGGTCGGAGCGATGAGGCGTTCAAAGAGTTCAGTGCCGCCATCAAGCTTAATCCGACCTTTGTCAGCGCGCGAAATAATCTCGGACGAATGCTCGCCGAGCGAGGCCAGAAAGCCGAAGCGATAGCTGAGTTCGAACGGGTGTTGAAGACCGACCCAGGTCATGTTCAGGCTCATTACAATCTGGGCGCTCTTTACGGTGACGCGGGTGAGTTTGCGAAGGCAGCCGAACACTTCGCGCGTGCGCGCCAGGCGGACCCGAACGATCCACAACTAGCCCTTGCCTTTCTCAACGTTGCTTATCGCGCTAATCGTTCCCAGGAAGCAGACGCAGCCGCAGAACTTGTTGAAGGCGCGGCAGGCTCGGATGCGAAATCGCTTTTTACATTGGCGACGGTGCTGGCAGAGACGAAACAGTACGAACGGGCAGCTCGTCTGTTTGGGCGCGTGAATGAGCTGACGCCGCACACCTTCGAGGTTCTTTACGATTTGGGAATAGCGCTTTACAACCTTGATCGCAATCAGGATGCCGCGCGCTATCTGGCGGAAGCCGCCGACCTGAATCCGGCCCCGCCAGAGACGCATTTTCGGCTGGCGCTGATTGCCAGTGCGGAGAACGATCATGCGAACTCAGTTCTCGAGTTCAAGCACGCAATTGAACGCGATCCCCGGAATCCGAACTTTCATTTCATGCTCGCGCGTGAATATTCGCGCATCGGCTATTGGGACGGCGCGATTGAAGAAAACACCAGGGCGATTGAGATCAATCCGAAAGAGGCGGCCTACGTTTACGGTCGCGCCAACGCCGGTTATCGCAAGGGCGACTGGGCCGCTGCAGCCGCCGATTTTGACCGGGCGGCGGAACTCGATCCGAAAATTGACAATATTGAGTATCTGCGTGGTTATGCACATCGCGCGGCCGGTAACTTCGAGAAGGCACGAGAGATTCTCGAAAAATTCGTGGCCACGCACCCGGACCACGTGGATGCTCTGTCCAGTCTCGGATACGTGGCCATTGAGCAGGGCCGCCTGGACGACGCCGAAGCGCCGCTTAAACATGCCCTGCAACTATCGCCTGATGAAGTGCCCGTACTGTACGATTATGCACGGCTTGCTTTGAAGCGGCGCGATTATCCCGAGGCGATTGCGCGGCTGGAAAAAGTGATCAGCAAACTGCCGACGCTGACTCAGGCTCACTATCAATTGTTTCTCGCTTATTCAAGGTTAAAGCAGACGGAGAAAGCACAAGTGGAACTAGCCGAATTCAAAAGGCTCGAGGTCTTAGAGAAACAGGTCGAGAAAGAGCGTATTCTCGACGAAAAGTTGCGCACTCAACAAATGCTGGGCCAGGCCCCGCAGTAGCTGGGGATTGGGAAAGGGTGTATACAAGACTTCTCAACAAACCGAGGTTGAGTTTTAGTTTTTAAGCAGCCATAGACCTGAGACAAAAAAGAGGTTGTTCTTTTGATAAATCGTAGTTTCCAAAGGTCGGCAGCACTTATCATAACGGTGAGTACGTTAGTTGTTGGAATTCATGCCCAGGTAAGTTGGGCTGGTAAACCATACACTCAGTGGACAAAAGGCGAGGCTGAAGCCGTTTTGAATGATTCGCCGTGGGCCAGCCGTCGGGAAGTACGCATTCGATTCGATAAAGAAGTCCAGGTTGCTGCGGGCTCATACTCCGGCACCTCGGCCGCTTCGGCAGCAAACGCCCAGACTGAAGTTGGACGTGATATGCCTGTCGACTTTGTTTTTACTCTACGGCTGCGCTCAGCTCTGCCGGTGCGCCAGGCGTTAGTGCGATTGCGGCAACTCAACATCGATCGCGCGAAGATGAAGAATACGGATTGGGCTGCCTACGATGCCCAGACCAAAGGACTGCTTGACTGTCCTGCATGCGCCGGCAATTATGTGATCACTCTGGGTTCAAAATCGACAAGCAGTCCGGGAGCCGATGCCGTGTATTCGGTTTTCAAGGGTGGCAGACTGGAAGACCTGCAACGCTACGTTTACATAGCTAATGAGCGTGGCGAGCGGCGCCTATTGGTCCATTTCGTTCCGCCGAAAGCGCCCAGCGACGAAGCGACCTTCTTTTTTCCACGGCTTGATGAAAAAGGCGCGCCGCTGCTTACGCCTGAGAACAAAGAGCTTTTGATAAACTTGAGTGATAATCAGGTTAATCCGATTACGAACTTCAAGATAGATGTATCAACCTTGATGCTCAACGGCAAAGTTGAATTCTAACTGCAAGGTTGGCCGCGAGAATCTGGCGGCAGGTTGAGAGGGGGCAGAAATGTTGTCTCGACACACGACTGGAGCCTTTCGGGCCCAGGGATCACCAAGGCGTGTTTTCACAATCCGCCTGGTGCTCTCTGTTTTGACGGTCGTTGCAATCACTTGCGTCGCGAGGACAGTCAAGCTGGCGCCGAACCCGGATGGGGATAAGTCAGACGAGAGCTATAGCAGCCAGATATCCAGGACCTACGACTTTAAGTTTGGGCCGAATCCTTTTGCCCCGGGAAACGCTACTACTACGACCGGAACATTCATTCCAGGCGATATGTTCGTTCTGGCGAAGCGCTGTGGAACTTGTCACACTGATGCGCATGCTCAATGGCGACAGTCGGCGCACGGCAATGCTTTTCGCGAGCCGTTCTACCAAAAGAATGTGAAAGATTTACAGTCGCAGAAGGGCGTTGAGTTCACGCGCCACTGCGAATCCTGCCACAACCCGGCAGCGCTTTTTTCCGGCGCGCTTACCAAAAACTCGCATGTGAAGCGACCCTTCGACGACGATGGAGTGTCGTGCATTGCCTGTCATTCTATTCAAACGGTCAACGGGCGCGGCATCGGTGGGTACGTAATGGGAGAGCCGGCGTTGCTCGTTAAAGAAGACGGCACGCGCATGCTCGCTGGCGTTACGGATCAGCAGATTCTCGACGATATTCCTTCACATCGTCGGGCGATGATGCGGCCGCTCTTAAAGACGCCTGAGTTTTGCGGCGCATGTCACAAATCGCAGGTTCCGCGCGAGTTGAACGATTACAAATTTTTGCGAGCGTTCATGGTTGCCGATGAATTGCAGCAGTCATCATTTTCAAAAGAGTCGCCGCATCCCTTTTATGTTCGTGATAAAGAAACCTGTAATACCTGTCATATGAAACGCGAGCCGGCGCCGCTGTTCGACGTGTCAGCCAAGAAAGGCACCTTAATATCGCACCGCTGGGCGGCATCGAACACTGCCATACCTTTCTTCTACAAATGGCCACAACAGCTGGACGCCGTCACTAAGTTTCTCGAAGAGGACAAGCTGGGAATTGATATTTTTGCTATTCGCCGCAAATCACCGGGCCAGAGCGCGGAAGAGTTCATCGCTCCGCTTAATCGCAGCAGTTTTAAGATCACCGCCGGCGATCGCATCACGGCCGAAATTGTCATCACCAACAAGAACATCGGGCATTCCTTTCCACCCGAGCTGCGGGATTTTTATGAGGCGTTCCTGGAGTTCATCGTGAGCGATGACGCGGGCAAGACGCTCTACCGCTCTGGGTTCATCAAACCGGATGGTTATCTTGATGCTTCGGCGCACAACTACAAGACTTACCTGGTTAAAGCCGACGGCACTTACAACGACAAACATCACATCTGGCGAACGCATGTTTTTGCCCAGAACAATCAAATCAATTCCGGCCGCTCAGACATCGCCCGCTATCAATTCAGTGTTCCCGCGGATGTGGCCGGGACCCTCCATCTGGCGGCGCGCGTTCGCTATCGCCGGTTTACGCGAGTCTTCAGCGACTATACGCTCGGCAAGTCGGTGGATTATCCAATCGTGACGATGGCATCTACAGAGTACATCATGCAGATGGGTGATAATGCCGCGCAGCCGATGGACCCAAGCGACAAGACTGTCGTGCCCGTTTGGAGACGGTGGAACAATTACGGGATTGCCTTATTCGATCAAAGACAGTACCCACTGGCAATCGATGCCTTTACGCGTGCTGCTGAACTCGATGAAAAGTACCGGCCTATGGCTTTGGTGAATCGCGCAATGGCCCATATCGAACTTGAACAGTACGACGAAGCGGCGAGTATTCTCGAAGCGGTTGTCAAAGCTAATCCCACCAATGCACGAGCGCTCTTTCAGCAAGCGCGGATCTTTATCAAACGAGGCCAACTGGAACAGGCTGAAAATAACCTCAAACACGTGCTGGCGGCTTTCCCGCGCGATCGCATTTCGCTACAGCAGCTCGGCGAGCTTTGCAAGATCAAGCGCGACTACAAAGAGGCGCTCGAGTGTTACGACAAAATCCTGCAGATCGATCCGGAGGATCTGGGCGCGCATTACAACCTGATGCTGGTTTATCGCAAGCTGGGCCGAACCGACGACGCTAAGCGCGAGGCGAAAATCTTCGCGGATCTCAAAGACGATCCAGGCGCGTTGTCGCTGGCTAATCAGTTTTTGCGAAAACATCCGGAAATGAGCAATGAAAGCGTTTACTGGCACGTTCACGACTTAAGCCGGACGCCTTGAGAATGAGATAAAGGAGTGATGAGCGCCCGGAATGGTCCAAAGCCTTAAGCGGCCGGTCACGCGCAGCCTGATTCTTTTATTACTTGCACTTCTTTTAGCAATTGACACATTCAGTTTAGACGGCGAACTTGTCCGCCTGCTCGGCGCCGAGCGCACAAGTGCGCAATCTAAACGGAGTTCCTCTTTTGCAGGTGATCTGTTCAGGAGCAACTGTGCCCGTTGTCATGGCGCTGACGGCCGCGGAGATACGCCCCTCGGTCATACTTATAAGGCGCCGGATTTCACCGACCCTGAGTGGTGGCGAAAGAATTCCAACATCACCACCACTGGGCGACTCACATCGATCGTGAGCCGCGGTAAAGGTGGAATGCCGGCCTTCGGCAAGAAACTTAAGCGCACTGAGATCCGCCTGCTGGTCGGTTATGTGCGAAAGTTCCAGAGTCAAAAATCTCGCAATTAACCCTTGCCCCGCGCCCGTATCTTTGGCTCGGATCCTTCCGGTAGGCACATGCGTATCGATATTAATCTTCTTAACTGCCATTGTTTGCCTTGCCAATCCTCAAACCAGCGTTCCTTCGATCATCAAAGTCGAGCCGCCCTCCTGGTGGATCAATCACACCATGAATCCGGTGCGTCTGTTGATACGCGGAAAGAATCTTAACGGCGCGCGGGTTAAAGCAACGCGGCCACAGACCGTGGCCTCCGGTGTGCGAGTCAACCGCAATGGTACCTATCTGTTCATCAGTGTTCGCATCAGTCCGGCGGCGAAACCGGGTGAATATCCATTAGTTGTTGAAACCACACAAGGCAGAGCGACAGTTCCTTTCCGCTTGAATACCGCGTTGGATGCCAGCCAGAACTTCAAGGGCATTACTACCGACGATGTGATCTATCTGATCATGACCGATCGTTTCTCTGACGGTGACCCGGCAAACAACTCGCCTGCTGAGGCTCCAGCGGAAGCTTTTAATCGGCGTAATCCGCGCGCGTATCACGGTGGCGATCTTCGCGGCGTGATCAATCACCTTCAGTATTTGAAGGAACTGGGTGTGACGGCGATTTGGCTGACGCCCTGGTATGACAATTGGAACGGCATAAACAAGTGTGACAAGCCATGGTGTCCGAGCACTTATTATCACGGCTATCACGCGATCGATTATTACGGAGTTGAAGATCACTTTGGCGATATGAAAACTCTGCGCGAGTTGATCGAAAAAGCACACTCCCTGGGTTTGAAAGTAATTCAGGATCAGGTTGCCAATCACGTCGGTTCGCGCCATCCGTGGGTGAGCGATCCGCCGCTGGACAACTGGTTCCATGGCACGGCGCAAAATCATTTGCTCGACAAGTTTCAAAACAGCGTTTTGCTTTCGCCCCACGCCAACCAGGAAGAAGTTCGCAATACGCTCGATGGCTGGTTCAGCGACGATATGCCGGACATGAATCAGGAAGAGCCGGAAGTCGCACGCTACGAAATTCAAAACTCGCTCTGGTGGGTAGGCACGACAGGCATCGACGGAATTCGCCAGGATACGATTCAGTATTTGCCGCGATTTTTCATTCGCGATCTCTCGAATGCCGTTCATGCTCAATATCCACGCATGTGGATGGTGGGTGAAGTCTTCGAACGGGACGCCGCTCAGACTGCGTTCTTTATCGGCGGCCACCGAGGGTGGGATGGCATCGACACCAAGCTCGATTCGGATTTTGATTTCTCTTTGTGGAATGTCTCGCTTGATGTCTTTACCAACAAGAAGCCGATGCGCGCGTTGCGCGATCAAATAAAGTACGATGCGCTCTATCCCGATCCATCGAAAGTCACGACCCTGACTAACAATCATGACACGCGCCGCTTCATGTCCATCGAGGGCGCAACTCTGGAAGGTGCGATGCTGCACACTGCATTCATGCTGATGGTGCGCGGAACGCCGCAGCTCTATTCCGGTGAAGAGATCGCGATGGAAGGGAAAGACGATCCCGACAATCGGCGCGACTTTCCCGGCGGTTTTCCCGCCGACAAGCACAATGCATTCTCAGCCAGCCAGCGCACGGCGGATCAACAGCGGATGTGGCAGTGGACGCACGACTGGATCAAGCTGCGGCAAGAGCACTCGGCTATCAGACAGGGAAAACTCGTCGATCTTTTCTATGACGACGATGTATACGTTTTCGCGCGCCAGAATCACGCCGAGACTGTGATGGTTGCAATTAATCGCTCAGCAATGGAAAAGAGAGTTGCCATCCCGGCAGCAGCGATCGGGATGGTCACCGGCGCGAAGCTGCTCCCGTTGTATGGGTCGAGAAACGGTGGAACGGTGGCTAAGAGCGAAACCGTAGTAATTGTGCCCGCAAAAATGGCCGTGCTTTACCGGATCGAATGAGCGAACAAGCCTACCCTACGTTGCCGTTTAGACTGCGCACTTGTGCGCTCCGTCGCGCGGGGGATTCAAGAGGAATTGACCGTTACGCGCTGCGGCGGACAAGTCCGCTGTCTAAACGGAGGATAGAGAAAAAGGGGTGACCTTTCCCAGAGCCAGCGGCATTTTGCTTCATCCGACATCGTTACCCGGACGATTCGGCATCGGCGATCTGGGGAATGGAGCGTATGACTTCGCCGATTTTCTTGTCGCTAGCGGACAGAGCCTTTGGCAGGTTTTACCGCTCGGGCCGACAGGCTATGGTGATTCGCCTTACGCGTGCTACTCAGCGTTTGCCGGTAACACTTTGCTAATTAGCCCCGAAAAACTCTTCGAGGAAGGATGGCTCACAAAGGCCGACCTGGATAAAATCCCTTCGCAACGGTCTGAACAAGTCGATTTTGCGCGCGTTCATGAAGTTAAGCGCCATATACTCGACAAAGCGTTTGCCCGCTATCAGCGCACAACGGATACGGAACTGCGGAGCGCGTTCGAAACATTCGCTGAACAGAACGCTTCATGGCTGGACGATTACGCACTGTTTCGCGCCCTCAAGAGCGCGCACGATGATGCAGCATGGCACGAATGGGAACCCTCGTTGGTTCGGCGCGAAACTGTTGCGCTGGCTCGTGCTCGCCAGGAACTCCACGAGCAAATTGAAGCGCACAAATTCTTTCAGTTTCTCTTTTTCAAACAGTGGTTTGCGCTGAAGGCATATTGCAACGAGCGTAACATCAGCTTCATCGGCGATATCCCGATCTTTGTGGCCCAGGATTCGGCCGATGTCTGGACTAACCCGGAACAATTCAAGCTGGACCGCAATGGAATTCCGACGGTTGTCGCTGGAGTGCCGCCTGACTATTTCAGCGCGACGGGACAGTTCTGGGGTAATCCGGTTTACAACTGGGATCGGATGTTGGCGGACGGTTTCAAATGGTGGATTGAACGCGTGCGGGCCACGCTGCAAACCGTGGATATCGCCAGAGTGGATCACTTTCGCGGATTTGCAGCTTGTTGGGAAATTCCCGGCGGCGACAAGACGGCTGAGCGTGGCCGTTGGGTCGAAGCCCCGGGAAAAGAACTGTTCACTGCGATTCGAAACGCGCTGGGTGATCTGCCGATCATTGCTGAAGACCTTGGCGTGATTACGCCTGATGTCGAGAAGTTGCGCGATCAGTTTGGGTTTCCCGGCATGCGCATCCTGCAGTTTGGTTTTAGCAGTGACACGAAGAACGTCGATCTGCCGCATAACTATCACCACAACGTCGTGGTCTATACCGGGACACACGACAACGACACGACCGTGGGCTGGTTCAATAGCGTAGCCGGCGCCGGCTCCACGCGCACAGCGGAGCAGATCACGAGAGAGCGAGCCTTCTGCTTGAAATACCTGAATACGAATGGCGAAGAGATCCATTGGGACTTTATTCGCGCGGTGCTCTCATCAGTTGCCAATACGGCCGTCGTGCCCTTGCAGGATTTGCTTGGGCTGGGAACTGAGACGCGCATGAATCTGCCCAACAGCACTCAGGGAAACTGGGCCTGGCGATTTGCGGCCGATGCTTTGACAGATACCCACAGCGAGCGACTCAACGAAATGACCGATACGTACGGACGCATTCGCCGGCATGAAGTGGAAGGCATAATGCTGGATCGGGACTTGGTCGCTTAACTCCCTCTCCCAATGGGTGAGGGTTGGGGTGAGGGACTTAAGGCGCGCCCATCATCAGCTACGCCCCTCTTCCCCGGCCCTTCATCCCAGAGGGAGAAGGGAGAAAGAGCGAGAGCAACCGACAAGTGACTAGTGACCTAGGATTTGTTTAGAGGGCGCACTTGTGCGCCCAGGCTTGGCAAAATGCATCTCTTCAAAACACGCGAACCGAACCTTGTTCATTATGTAACGGCAGTAACATATGACCGCGCGCCAGTGTTCCGAGATGAAAGGGCCTGTGCATTATTTGTTGAGGCGTTGGCAGAAACTCGTGAAAAGGATCCCTTCAAACTTATTGGCTACGTTGTAATGCCGGACCATGTGCACCTGATTGCAAATCCTTTTGACTTTGACATCAGTAAGTTAATCGGAAGGCTCAAGGGGAGAGCGGCAAGTTCAATACTCAAGTGGCTGCGTGCTGAAGATCACGATAATCTTCTAATCAGGCTGAGACTTACGAGGCCTCTTAGGTCCGGTCAGACGCACGCTCTGTGGTTGCAGGACTTTTCGTCAATTGACTTGTGGAGTCACAAGTTCATCCGACAGAAACTTCACTATGTGCATATGAATCCGGTCAGGGCCGGCTTGTGCGATCACCCGGCCAAGTGGAAGTGGTCGAGCTATCATGCGTATTTGCCTCACGCTCCGAGCAGTGTCCCGATAGAGGTTGATTGGCGTGGTTTCTGGAATAAAGAGGAATTGACTAGCTTAGCGGCGGACAAGTCCGCCGTCTAAACGAGAAAGAAGATACCCAACTATTGGCATTCAAGACTAAGCCTTTTTCGGATCAAATAGCCCTTGTTACCGGCGGCGGCACAGGTATCGGCCGCGCCTTTACCGAAGCCCTGGCAAGTGCGGGCGCGCACGTGGTCATTGCTTCACGACGAGGAGACTTTCTAAGTCGAACCGCCGAAGAACTTAATCTGAAGGTTGGTGCTGAGCGCGTGTTCCCGTACTCGTTTGACATTCGTGATCGTTCGCAGATTGATTCGTTGGTTCACTCTGTCGTCGAACGATGGCGATCGCTTGACGTTGTCATTAACAATTCAGGCTTAGCGGTTCCAGAGACCGTGGATCAAATCACTGAAGACGGTTGGGACAAAGTAATGGAAACGAACCTCCGTGGCGTCATGCAACTGGTGCGCGCCACACTGCCGCACATGATCAGGAATGATTTTGGCGACATCGTTAACGTTTCATCGCAGGCCGGCAAGCATGGCTATGCCGATGTGCCATCTTACTGTGCTTCAAAGTTTGGTCTGCTCGGATACGCTGAAGCGCTGCGCGATCATGTGCGCAAAACAGGCGCGAACATTCGCATCTTCAACTTTTGCCCGGGTCTTGTTGATGTCGAAAACTCAGCGCCTGATGCCAAAGCGCGGTCAGGTTTCATTCACGTCTCGAACATGGCGCGCACACTGATGTATGCGTTATCGCTCGATCGAAATGTCGTGCTGGAAGATGTCAATATTTATGCGACGTAGGAACCAGCGATACGGCTCTGCCGTCCGATGCGGGGCAATAGCCCGCGCGTTAGCAAGGGCGTCATTCATATCGAGGACGATCGCTTTACGCCCTCCCTTACGGTCGGGCTACCGCCCCCGCAATGCAACCTCGCTTGGATGACTCAGGGGCGGCAATTGATGGTCCACAGTTGGAGGACTAGCGAATGAAGAAACCACGCTTGAGTTTCTGGCAGATCTCAAACATGAGTTTCGGCTTTCTCGGGATCCAGTTTGGCTGGGGCTTGCAGCTCGCCAATATGAGCGCGATCTACAGTTATCTGGGCGCGAAGGAATCCGACATTCCTCTTCTCTGGCTGGCCGGACCGGTCACTGGTTTGATTGTCCAGCCAATCATCGGGGCCATGAGCGATCGCACCTGGAACTGGCTGGGTCGTCGCCGTCCATACTTTCTGGTGGGCGCAATTCTTTCAAGCCTCGCACTGTTCGTCATGCCTGATTCGACCGGTGTGCGAATGGCGGCCAGCCTGCTGTGGGTGCTGGATGCCAGTATTAACGTCAGCATGGAACCATTTCGCGCTTTCGTCGCAGACAAATTAAATCCCGACCAACGCACGGTTGGTTTTGTGATGCAAAGCTTCTTTATCGGCATCGGAGCTTCGCTGGCGAATGTACTGCCATACATCTTTAGATATTTAGGCGTTACGGGCAGAACCCCAAGCGGCATCCCTTTGACCGTTCAGTACTCGTTCAAGATCGGCGCTCTGGCGTTTCTGCTGGCCGTCCTGTGGACGGTGCTTACTACGAAAGAGTATCCGCCAGAAGACATGGCAGAGTTTGAGCGACGGCGCAGCGAGCACAAAGGAATCGTTGTCGTGCTCAAAGCACTCGTCACAGAAATTTTTTCCGCTATTGGCCAAATGCCGGCAACCATGAAACAACTCGCCGTCGTGCAATTATTCACCTGGTTGGGCCTGTTTTGCATGTGGCTGTTCTTCGGGCTGATGACTTCGTATCACATCTTTGGCGCGACCAGTCCGGCGGACGCACGCTTTCCCCTGGGTGGTGAATGGGGCGGTATATGTTTCGCCGTTTATTCCATTGTGACCTTTGTGGTTGCATTCGCGCTGGCGAAGATAGCCGCGGCAACCAGCCGTAAGACTGTTCATGCTATTTCCCTTATCTGCGGCGGGGTAGGCTTGCTCTCCGTCTATCTAATTCACGATAAGTGGATGTTGCTTTTGACGATGGTGGGAGTCGGTATAGCCTGGGCATCGATTCTTTCGATGCCTTATGCAATTCTTTCGGGTGCACTGCCGCCTGCACGCATCGGTATCTACATGGGTGTCTTTAATTTCTTCATTGTCATTCCTGAAATTACCCAAGCGCTCACGTTCGGTCCGATCATTCGCGCGCTCTGGGGAGCAGACAATCACAACGCACCGCTGTACATGGTGATGATCGGAGGTATATTCATGCTAATAGCGGCGCTTCTGGTGGTGCGCGTGCGGGACGTTGCCGATCGAGCTGTGCCCGAAGCGGACGTGATTCGCGGCGATGAGGCTGAGCCAATCCTGGTTCAGGAATCAGCCCAACCTGTACCGAGCACGGGTTTGATTGATGACGAGTAGGTTCAGAGGCATACATTAATTACGGCCTTGCCGTCTGATGTGCGGAAAGGCTGGGCCTTTCGTAAGGATGCATGTCGGAGAGGCCTAGCCTATCCGTATATCGGGCGGCAAAGCCGCGAGGGAGTGGGCACGCAAGGAGATTTCATGCGAACACCAAAGCGGTTAGTTCAATCATCGAGGATTGCTCTCCTCCTCCTCCTCTCGCTGCTATTCGTTCCTTGCTGTCAGGAAAGCTTAGCCCAGCAGCCGGCGAAAGACGTCTCAAAACTGTCTGCTCGCCCGGTCCGCAACTGGGTGCGTGACGGCGTGATCTACGAAATCTACCCACGTGATTTTTCGCAAGAAGGAAACTTTAACGGCATCACGGCTCAACTCGATCGTTTGAAGGATCTCGGTGTCTCGATTCTTTGGTTGATGCCAATCCATCCAATCGGCCAGGAAAAGAAAAAGGGAACTATCGGCAGTCCCTACGCTGTGCGTGATTACTATGCGATCAATCCCGACTATGGCAGAAAAGAAGATCTCAAGCGATTGATCGCGGAAGCCCATCGACGTGGCATGAAAGTAATCATTGACGTCGTGGCCAATCACACTTCATGGGACAGCGTGATGATGAAGTGGCCGGATTTTTACGATCGTGACGCCAGCGGAAAGATCACTTACCCGCACGATTGGTACGACGTGGCCAAGTTGAACTATGGCAATCCGAAATTGCGTGCATACATGAATGATATGCTCAAGTACTGGATTCGCGAATTCGACATTGACGGTTTTCGCTGCGATGTTGCCGAAGATGTGCCAACGGATTTCTGGGAACACGCGCGTGCCGAACTCGACAAAATCAAGCCGGACATTTTCATGTTAGCCGAAGCGCATAAAGCGGACCTGGAGATCAAGGCGTTCGAACTCGATTACTCGTGGCCACTGCACAGTACTTTAACGGATATCTTGCAGGGACGTGGTCGTGCTTCTGACTTGCGCGCAGCCTGGGAGAAGGAATTCAAAGACTGGCCGCACGGCGCATTGCACATGCGCTTCTCGGACAATCATGATGAGCGGCGCGCGATTGCGCGCTTTGGCGAGCCGGCTGCCCTCGCAGCTTCTGCATTAATCTTCACGCTCGATGGCGTGCCCTTGATCTACAACGGAATGGAAGTTGGCGACACGACCGAATCCGGCGCGCCGGCATTATTTGAAAAGTTACCAATCTTCTGGCCGATTGCCGAACGACGGCCGGAGTTCCCACGCTTTTACAAAGGAATGATCGCTTTACGCCGAGCGAGCAGTGCTCTGCGCCGGGGTTCCCTCGATTGGCTGCACAATTCCGACGAGTCACGAGTTATTACCTACCTGCGACGGAGCCCTGACGAGGAAATGCTAATTGCGATCAACTTTTCGAATCGCCCATTCTTTGGATCGGTCGAAGTAAGAAACGGCCAGGGCTTTAGTGACGTGACGCCGGATGTTGGCGCGCCGTTACCACCGGATGCTCCAGCCCCTGAGGGAAATGCCAGCGCGCGTACAAATGCGCTGCCTGTCTTATCACTGAGATCCTGGGGCTATCGAATTTTTCGTCGACCTTCAAAGTAGTACTCAAGAATAATGCAAAGAGTTCTTTCCATTTCAGTAATGATCGCTTTCAACTTGGTGGCTTTGTTCGCCCAGACAACGAACCGCGAAGCACCCGGTGCGCCGGGTCACGACGCACACTGGCCGAGCGCAGCAAAAGATGGATTCGGCACGGCAAACACTATTCGTTCGAAAGTCTGGTTCACGCTGGCTGATGGCGTCATGACCGAGGTTTACTATCCGACGCTCGATGTTCCAAATGTGCAGATGCTGCAATTGGTCATGGTGGGACCAGAAGGAAAAGTCGAGACCGAGAGCGACGATACAGACCATTCGATTGAGGTATTAGACCGTGCTCAGTCGCTTAGCTTTAAACAGGAGAACCAGGCGAAGAGCGGTCTTTACACAATTACGAAGTTCTACGTCACTGATCGTGAACGCAGTTCCCTATACATTGACGTCAATTTTCGCTGGCATGAGAAGTTACCATGCCGGTGTTCGCTATATGTCTACTATGACCCATCGCTGAACAACAGCGGGATGCACGACACAGCCTGGGTGGACGGGTCCTGGTTGGTCGCTTCAGATACTGACAAGTCTTCGGCGCTAACCATTATTGACGGTGGATTTGACGAAGAGAGCAACGGATATTTTGGCATCAGTGATGGGCTGACAGAGTTTCGGCGCTCGGGCCGCATTAGCCATTACCTGCGCGCGGACAACGGAAATGTCGTGCAGGTGGCGCGGGTGCGTGTGCCCCCCGGAACGGCGCGTTCCACGCAACGATTTACTCTGGTGCTTGCTTTTGGCCGTGACTCTGAGGAGGCCATTCACAACGGGCAAGCTTCGGTCGTGAAAGGTTTCGAGAGGGCGCGCGCGGAGTACGAAGCAGGCTGGCATGCATACGTGGCAACGCTGCCTATGGTCGAATCGAAATATCAAAGGCAGTTCAACATGGCGGCCATGGTGTTGCACGCGTTGGAGGACAAGACATTTCGCGGTGCGACCATTGCCTCGCCATCGATTCCCTGGGGCGGTGGCCCAAACGCGAATGAACCGACCATTAGCGGCTATCATGCAGTCTGGTCGCGCGATCTTTATCAAGTGGCTACAGCGCTGCATGCGATGGGAGATCGCGCCGCTGCGAATCGAGCGCTGGATTATCTTTTCAATATCCAGCAAAAGTCAGATGGAAGCTTACCGCAGAATTCATGGGTCGATGGACGCCCAATCGGTGGCGGCTTGCAGATGGATGAGATCGCATTTCCGCTTGTTCTCGGATATCAGTTTGGCCGAACCGATCGAAATACCTGGTTGAAGCACATCAAGCCCGCCGCGGACTTCATAGTTCGTAACGGACCAGCGACCGGTCAGGATCGTTGGGAAGAAAAGCCAGGCTATTCGCCGGCTACGATTGCCGCGGAGATCGACGGATTGGTTTGCGCCGCACACATCGCCCGCGTGCAGGGCGACATGCTATCCACCCGCGCGTATCTGCAAAGGGCTGATGAATGGACAGACAATGTCGAACGCTGGACCGCAACGACCAATGGTCGATTTGGAGATGGGAATTACTACCTGCGGATTACTGAAAACAATGATCCGAATGACGGAGCAAAGATCGAGATTAATAGCGGTGGCGGAAGCTATGACGAGCACGAGATTGTTGATGCAGGATTTCTGGAGTTGGTTCGACTCGGCATCAAGGCCGCGGATGATCCCTTCATCGTGAAGTCGCTGGCCGTAGTTGACAGACTAATCAGAGTGGAGACGCCTGCTGGTTCCGCCTGGTACCGTTACGACCATGACGCCTACGGTGAAAAGTCCGACGGTGAGCCCTACGATGGCCGGAACGGGAAGGGGCGGCTATGGACTCTGCTTACCGGCGAGAGAGGCGAGTATGAATTAGCTCGAGGTGAGAAAGCACAGGCGCGCCAACATCTGGACACGCTGATGAGATTCGCAAATGGTGGAATGATGATCCCGGAACAAGTCTGGGACCGCGATTCACCATTTCGATTTGGCGGAGGAACAGGTTCAGCCACGCCACTCGCCTGGTCGATGGCCCAATTCATTCGACTGGCAATGAATCTCAAGGGCGGACGAAATCTCGAAACACCGCGTATTGTGTCGGCTCGCTATCTCATAGATTCGCGAAGAACAAGATGACCGAAGCAAATCGCACCTTCACAGGTGGACGGACTAATGCCGGGTTGGTATTCGCCGCCGATCTCGGTGGCACGTATCTCCGAGCTGCGGTGGTTGATGAAAATGGATGCGTCCATTTCCGATTAAAGCAGAATACGCCCCAGGCCGAAACACCTGAACAGATTGTGCATGCGCTAGTGCTGGCAGCCCGTGAGTGCGAAAAACAAAGCGCCGCAGCAGGCGGGGTCCGCGCTGTGTCGGTCGTGGTTCCGGGATCGGTAAATGTTAAGGCAGGTATGATTGTTAAAGCGCCAAATCTGCCCTGCCTGGACGGATTTCAGCTGACTGCTGCTTTGGCAAAGGAGCTAAAACGGCCGGCGATTCTGGAGAATGATGCAAACGCTGCCGCCGTAGGCGAAATGTGGCAGGGAGCGGGACGCGGCCGACGCACCATCGTGTGCGTGACCCTGGGGACGGGAGTTGGCGGCGGCATAATTCTGGACGGCAAATTGTGGCGCGGAGTAAATGACTCTGCGGCCGAAATCGGTCACATGTGCGTCGATCCGTTTGGAGGCGTCGCCTGCACTTGCGGCAGTCGCGGTTGTCTGGAAGTTTACGCTTCGGCCACGGCCATCGTGCGCATGACTCGTGAAGCTCGACCTCGTTATCCGGATTCCGCCTTGCACACGAATGAAGATCTTACTTCGGAAAAGATCTATAGCGCTGGCGTCGAGGGCGATGAATTAGCCATCGAGGTCTTTCGACGCATGGGCGTTTATCTGGGCATTGGCCTCGCGAATCTAATCAATATTCTTAATCCGGAAATGATTGTTATCGGGGGCGGAGTCGTGAATGGTTGGAATTTGTTTGAGAAGCACATGACCCATGAGGTCGCCGAACGGGCGTTTCCGCTGCCGGCGGCGGAAGTAAAGATTGTGCCGGCCGAATGCGGCGACGATGCGGGCTTGCTGGGAGCGGCGTACCTCGCGTTCAACACAAGTCATGAATCTCTTTAGACCGCGCAGCACGGCACGCTATCCCACAGGGCAGCAGTCAAATGAGAGTTACCCGGTGTTTCGTTTGTCCTATAGAGCGGCGGGGTTTCAGGGTTTCAACCGAAGCCATCATATCTTTAAGGAGATGCTGAGATGAGGGGAACAATTTTAGCGTCCGTGGTACTGACAGGAGTCGCGCTCTGCGCCGCCGGGGTCTTCGCACAGGCAGACGACTCCCCCCTACTCGCTGACCTGCAACGACCCAGGCTTTGGCGAGTCGTCCAAAGAAGAAGCAAAGCGAGCCGAAGTGCTAGTGCTGGGCGTCTATCACATGGCGAACCCAGGGCACGATATCTTCAACATGCAAGCTGATGACGTCCTCGCTCCCAAGCGCCAGCAGGAGATCGCCGAACTCGCCACGGTGCTCAAGAAGTTCAAGCCTACGAAAATTGCGGTCGAGCATGACTACAACGGCGAGCTGCAAGAGCGCTACCGGAAATACCTGGCCGGCCACTATGTTCTCGCCGCCGAGGAAACCGATCAAATAGGCTTTCGGCTGGCGAAGGATCTGGGCCACACGACTATCTACCCGGTCAACGTCGATGGCGATTTTCCTATCCAGCGCGTGATTGATTACGCCAAGGCGACCGGGACCGGGGAGTCGGCGAAGCTGGAGGCGCACATGGGAGAGATCGGGGAGATGGTGAAGGGGTACGACGAGTACCTCAAGAGCCACACCGTGCTCCAGACGCTTCTCAACATGAACTCCGACGCGAAGGCGGCGCAGTACATCGGCTGGTATTATCTCGTCGCGCGCTATGGCGAGCCCGGTGACTACGCCGGGCCGGACCTGCTGGCGGAGTGGTACCGGCGGAACGTTCGCATCTACAACAACGTCGCCAAGCTGGTGACGAGTCCGGAGGACCGCATCTTGGTGATCTTCGGGTACGGTCACTTGGCGTGGCTGCGACAGGATTTCGCCGCAAACCCGACTCTACGACTTCGCAAGCTGGAGGAGTTCGTGCCCGCCGCCACCGGTGGCGCCGAGCGGCAATGACCTTCACCGACGGCTGGGCCGAGAGCCCGGCGAGCTGAGCCTTCGTGATCCTTTGTATCCTTCGAGGTAAGCTTCGTGTATTTCGGGCGGACGGAGCCGTCATGGCCGCCCCGACGTTCGAATCTCCGCGGCGAGAGTCTACCAGGAAAGCAGGCTGAATCGAGAAAGACTTATAAACCGAGTGCATGAAGGTGAGTCAACTATATTATTACCCTCCCAAAGGGAGAGGGAGTTCAAGCAGCAACGACAAACTTTGCAATCTCTTTTTGGTTCTTATATGAACAAGGTTCCAGTAATTGTTCTTTGGCTATTCGCTTTGGGTCTGTCATGCCGGGCGCAGGATATTACTTCACTTGAAAAGATCGGCCCGGTTGTCGGTTTCACGAAAAGTGGTAATAGCGTCACGCTCAGCTGTCAGGACAAGTCGCAGGTGCAATTAACGGTCCTCGCTCCTGATCTGATTCGAGTGCGTGCCTCTTTCGCGAAACCAATTCCACCGAGAGATCATTCCTGGGCGATCGCCAAAGACAAGTGGGAAACGCCGCGCTGGAGCCTCAGTGAGACTGCGGAGGCAATTACGATCATCACAGACGAAGTTGAAGTCATCATTCAGCGCGCACCTTTGCTGATCGATTTTCGCGACGCCCGCACGCATGCACTGCTTAACGCGGACGAGCAACCCATGGCTTATGACGCGAAAAGTTTGTTGAGAGGAATGATGTTCGACGCGAAAGCCGGAATGTTCATTGCTGCCTCGAAGAAGCTGGGGTTTGACGAGCACTTCTACGGGCTGGGCGAAAAGGCTGCACGCCTTGATAAGCGCCGCGGCTTCTTTGTCAATTGGAATTCAGACACCCCCGGTTACAGCGAAGGGAAAGATCCAATCTATCAAACAATTCCTTTCTATATCGGCCTGCAACGCGAAGTGGCCTACGGAATCTTCTTTGACAATAGCTATCGCAGCTACTTCGATTTCGGGCGTTCATCGCAGCAGCGTGTCTGGTTTGGCGCTGAAGGCGGTGAGATGAACTATTACTTTTTCTACGGGCCTTCAATCAAAAAGATTCTTAGCCGTTACGCCGATCTTACCGGCCACATGTCTATGCCGCCGATGTGGGCGCTGGGTAATCAACAGAGCCGCTGGAGCTACTACCCGGACACGATGGTCGAAGAAGTGGTCCGGCAATACCGGGAGCGGGATCTGCCACTGGATGTAATTCACCTCGACATCGATTATATGCAGGGCTATCGCGTTTTTACTTTTGACGCTAAGCGATTTCCTAATCCGAAGAGTTTGGCCGACAAACTCGCTCGGCAAGGGGTGAAGATAGTCGCCATCGTAGATCCTAGTGTGAAATATCAGATTCCCGCCGCGAATGTTTCTCCGCTCAAATCGGCGAAGCCGGAATTGGAACCCCAGATCTCCCGCTATTACGTTTTCGATCAAGGAATGGAGAAGAATTATTTCCAACATCGAAAAAATGGCGGGTTGTTCATTCCCAAAGTCTGGCCCGGCGAGAGCGTGTTCGTCGATTACACGCTGCCCGAAGCGCGACGCTGGTGGGGCGATTTGCATCGGGCCTATCTCGACAATGGCATCGCCGGGATTTGGAACGACATGAACGAGCCATCCGACTTTGTCGATCAGACCGGCAAGAACCAGATGGATGTGCTTAGTTATGATGAAGGCGAAAATTCCAGTCATGCAAAAAATCGAAATGTCTTTGCGCTCCTCGAAGCGCGTGCAACATACGAAGGACTCCAGCGATTGCAGCCCAACAGAAGGCCGTACGTAATCACCCGTGCTGGATATGCCGGCATTCAGCGCTATTCGACAATGTGGACGGGCGATACGAACAGCACCTGGGAAGCGTTGGCCCTTAACGTGCCGATGTTTACGACCCTCGGTCTTTCGGGCGAACCGTTTGTCGGCAGCGATGTGGGCGGATTTATCGGCCGCGGCAATGGCGAACTACTGGTACGCGCTTATCAGATCAGTTTTCTCGCGCCCTTCTGTCGCAACCACAAAGTTATCGATGGGTATGACCAGGAACCGTGGCGCTTTGGCAAGTATTATGAAGATATCATTCGGAGATATTTGAAGCTGAGATATCAGTTGCTGCCGTTTCTCTATACGACGCTGGAAGAAGCGCACCGCACGGGGGTGCCGCTGTTTCGGCCCCTGATGCTGAACTATCAGGACGATCCGAATACATACAATCTTGATGACGAGTTTATGATCGGAGCAGACTTGTTGGTCGCTCCAATACTCAAACCGGATGTGATCAGCCGGCTTGTCTATTTGCCGAAAGGCGTCTGGTACGACTACTGGAGTAATAAAAAGTATTCAGGCGGAACAATGATCCGAGTCGACGCGCCGCTTGAAACCGTGCCGATGTTTGTGCGCGGCGGCGCGATCATTCCCCTGGGTCCCGAAATGAATTATGTCGGCGAGAAGCCTTTTAATCCGATCACTTTTGCGGTTTATCCGGAGGAGAGCGGTTTAGCATCAACAACGCTTTACGAAGACGATGGAGCAAGTCCCGCTTATAAGGATGGAGCTTTTCGGAGCACGACTGTGAACGTGAGACGTGCGGTTAATGGCTATGTTGCGAGCATCGGCGCTCCGGCCGGACAGTACAATCCGGGCCCAAGAAAATTCAGTTTCATAATAAAGTCGGCGCCGGCTGGTAGAGTTGTAACCGTCGCGGATGATGGAAGGGCGCGACAGATTCAAATCAGATAATCGCGCTAGAGTGCGCCGAGAATTAGCAGGTAGTTTGTTTTCGTCTCCCTCTCCCGTTGGGAGAGGGAAAGGGGAGAGGGTCTTAACGCGGGTCGCTAAGAACCCTACCCCTCAATCCCCTCCCCAGTGGGGAGGGGAAGAAAAAGCTAATCACACATTCTCGACCTAACTACCTATGAAAAAAGTTGCTGCTACACTGTGGTGCTCAGAGTCATTGAATTGAGTCCTGTTCACGAGAATAGTCACAACCTGAGGAAATTGTATGACCTGGATCAAAACCGTCCCCGCCTCGGAGGATGACAATGTTCGTCGCGCTGTTGAAGCCCAACGAGAACTGTATCCAATTGAATACGCCGAACCGATTCATCCTACGTCAGATGGTCAAACCTCCGGCATTGTGGCTTCGCACAGTTTGATACCTGACGCGCTCTATCACGCCTTTGCCATGTTCGGCGCTTTGATGTCGCCCGATCTGCCGTTGACCAGACGGCAGCATGAAATGATTACCACCGTGGTATCGGTTGCCAACCGCTGTCATTATTGAATCGAATCTCACGCAGAGTTTCTGCGTCGGGTAACCCTGGACGAAGAGTTAGTCAAAGCCCTGCAGCAGGATTACAAGGCTGCTCCGATTTCAGAGCAGGATAGGCTAATGCTCGACTATGTCTCGCAATTGACCCGCGATGCCACGCGTATTTCTGGGCAGGATCATGAGCGGCTGCGAGCTGCAGGATTTAATGACCGGGGGATCCTGCAGATTACACTGATTGCCTCGTGGTTTAACTACATCAACCGTGTGGCGGATGCGTTAGGTGTGGGCCGAGATTGAGTAATGGTGGAATCTAGTGATGTTTTCTTGAAGGAAGACGGCGCTGCTTCGCGCGACTTATTTCCGGGTAGGTGGTACTGACCGCAGGCTGCTGGATGACTCTACTGATGCACGCTCACGTAGGTGGTACTAACCTCATGCTGCTGGATGACTCTATGACCCACCCGCTCACGCGGGTGGTACTGATGTTATGAAGCAAGCGCCTCCTCCGTGAGTGCTAGACTCACGGCAGCTCTTGACGTGGAGACTGAAAGGAGGCGCTATGGATACAATATATATCGGCGTTGACTTTCATGCA
>WNGK01002217.1_pt1 | contig 27032 bp, 17 predicted proteins | sample 5400601 | NCBI WGS metagenome assembly WNGK01 (sample SAMN13153376, study PRJNA577476) | soil metagenome | isolation source: 60 cm soil or saprolite under Garry oak tree replicate 1 | place: USA:California | collected 2016-06-15
CGATAGACCTGGACCTCGTGCCATTCTATCGCCTGCATCGGCGCACCTACGAGATCTATTGGGACCTTTACGCGCCTGAACCGTGGAAGAAGAAGCTTGCCGAAGTTGCTGCCGAACGAGAGAAGCAGCGCCAACTTGAGGCGGCCACGATTAGCTTCGTCCAGCCCGGCGACGCGCAAAAGGAGAAGGAGTTCAATCAACAGGGCGAAGAGTCGACGGTCGATCGCTCGCCGGTTCGGCCAGGTCGTCGCGCGAGAAAATGGTTTTCCTTCGATTTGCCGGTTGACGCTTCTCATCCGGTTACGCTTGTCGTCACCTACAACACCGACCAACGAGGGAAACGGTCGAGCGAGATTCTGGTCGATGGACAGCATGTCGGTGAACAAGTGATCGAGGGAAGTCCAAACGGAAGCGCAGTCGGACACTTCTTCGACGTTGACTATAAGATTCCCGCTGAATTGATTAAGGACAAACAGAAAGTGACCGTGCGTTTTCAGGCGACCAGTGGGAACGAAACCCCGACCGTCTTCGGCGTCCGCACGATCCGCGCTGAGCGATGATGTTTTCAGTACCGGGAGCGGTAGCGGCCGCACTCAACGAGCAATACTCTGTACCGGTGATGAATTGATCGAAACAACTGTCCTCTAAACATTAACTTTTTACGTGTGGCTTCAGCGAGATTGATGGACAAAGAAGGCGAAGTGAGTTCCTCAGCTCCGGAGGAGCGCGATGTTTATAGTTATAGGCTGTCAACCAACGACTCAGCTCCAGAGGAGCGAAATGTCTCCGCGCGTGTCGACGCAACCATGTCGCCCAGTAACATTTCGCTCCTACGGAGCTTCAGGAACATCTGGCGTCCGGAGGTCTATAAACATTTCGTCCCTCCGGGACTGGTTGCGTGGTGGCAAGAGGGTTCAAGATTCAGGCATTACCGGACACTGCCAATCGAACGCGGTCGCCGCCTCCCCAGGTTCTGTAAAACGATCGTTTCCCTGGTCGTCGTGGCTCTGCTCTCAGTTCAACTGAACCACGCACAGAGTCCGACTCCATCTCCGTCTCCGTTGCCGCCAACGCTCGGCTTGGATCAGGGCTATCTTGAATTCGACACACCGGACTTTAAACTCAGACTGGTAAAGGCCTCGCAGACGGTAGCCGCGTTGCAACCAAAAGGGGCTGAAGGATTTGATTTCACTCCGGGCGATCGTCTCGAGCGGCGCGCGGCAAATGGTTATCACCACCTTGGCGATCTGACACTGCGCCTGCGCTCGGGTAGTTCCGGCGCCTGGCAGAAATATGACACGGCCGACGCGCGTAAGGCCGTGCAACCTCTGATGATCTCTGGAAAGACGCTCGCGGCAGCCGATCTGTCGGCCACTCTTCCCGCAGACAGTCCCATTCAAGTAACACGGTCCTGGCTGGTCGAGGATGGTCGTCTGGTGCTGCGGTTCGACATCAAGAACAAGACGGGTGAGCCAGTGCAAATTGGCGCGCTGGGCATTCCGATGATCTTCAACAACATTATCACTGGTCGCAATCTCAAAGAGGCGCACGAGAAGTGTTCGTTCTTCGATCCTTACATCGGCCAGGACGCCGGCTATCTGCAAGTGACGCGATTGAGTGGAGTAGGACCGGCATTGGTGGTCGTGCCTGAGGGCCAAACTCCGTTCGAGGCTTATCAACTGCTCAACGAACCTACGAGACCAAACCAAACTTTCGAAGGCGCGTTCGCATGGATGGTCCACACCCAGGCCTACGCCGAAGATGAATGGAAAAACGTTCAGCAGTGGAATCCGCCGACCAGCGTGACGATTGCGCCGGGCGCCGCCAAAACCTATGCCGTTAAGTTTCTGCTCGCCGATCAAATTCGGAATATCGAGAAAACCTTGATCGCTAATCGCAGGCCTGTGGTGGTCGGCGTTCCCGGTTATGTTTTGCCGATGGATTTGGACGCGCGCCTCTTTGTGAACTATCCGCAGAAGGTGCGCGAGCTGGCAGTCGAACCTCAAGGTGCGATTACGATTCGCGAAGAAAAGCCAACCCGATCGGGTTGGAAAAGCTATGCGCTCCGCGGCAAGACGTGGGGCCGCGCGCGTCTGACGATCACGTACGACGATAACTCAAAGCAGGCGATTAGCTATTACGTGATCAAACCCGAATCGCAAGCCACCGCCGATCTCGGCCACTTCCTTTTCACCAAACAATGGTTCGACGACAAAGCCGATCCATTCCATCGGGCGCCGTCGGTCATCAGCTACGATCGCGAGACGAACCAGCAGGTTACGCAGGACAGCCGCGCGTGGATTGCCGGCCTCGGAGACGAAGGCGGCTCGGGTTCCTGGCTGGCAGCGGCAATGAAAGAGTTCGGCCAGCCCAACAAGGACGAGATTACCAAGTACGAGCAATTCATCGACAAGGTCCTCTGGGGCGGCCTGCAATACAACGATGGCCCGAACAAGTACGGGGTGCGCAAGAGTCTTTTTTACTATTCGCCGCCGGACGTGCCGGGCTTTCAATACGATCCGTCACTCAATTGGACCACGTGGACGAGCTGGAAGAAGAGCGATGCTGAGTCAATCGGCCGCGGCTACAACTATCCGCACGTGGTCGCCGCTTATTGGTCGATGTATCGCGTCGCGCGCAATCACTCAGGTCTGGTAACCAATCATCCCTGGGACTGGTATCTCGATCAGGCTTATCAGACGACGAGGTTCACTTTCAGCCGCGCGCCGAATGGCCGGCGGCGTGTCGGCTATGTCGAGTTGGGGCTCATGGAAGGTGACATCTTCCTGGCCGTCCTTACCGACCTAAAACGCGAAGGCTGGACTGACAAGGCCAACGAGATCGAGAAGCTGATGAAGGAACGCACCGATCGCTGGAAGAATGAAGCATATCCGTTCGGCAGCGAGATGGCCTGGGATTCGACCGGTCAGGAAGAGGTCTATGCCTGGTGCGATTATTTCGGCTACGATGACAAGGCCGACGTGTCGCTCAACTCAGTTATCGGTTATATGCCCACAGTCCCGCATTGGGGCTACAACGGCAATGCCCGGCGCTACTGGGATTTCATCTATGGCGGCAAATTGCGGCGCTACGAAAGGCAACTGCATCACTACGGCTCGGGGTTAAATGCGATTCCGATGTTGGCCCACTATCGCGAACACCCGGAGGATTTGTATCTCTTGCGCGTCGGTTATGGCGGCACGATGGGCGCGCTGACGAACATCGATCAGGAAGGCTTTGCGTCCGTAGCCTTTCATTCGTTCCCTTCGACGCTCAAGTGGGACGGCTACTCTGGGGACTATGGCCCAAACTTCTTCGGTCACGCTTTCAATACCGCGACGTACGTGATCAATCACCCGGAGTTCGGCTGGCAAGCGTTTGGCGGCAACATGAAAGTGGATGGCGATTGGGTCAGAGTACAGCCGGTTGATTCTTTTCGCATGCGCGCTTACATAGCGCCGCGTGGTTTGTGGTTGACGCTTGATGCGGGAACGTTTGAGAGCGTCGAGGTAAACAAGCGAACCCACGCCGTTCGAATCGGATTATCGCCCCAATCATCAAATACTCCTGAGGCTCGTCTTCACGTCGAGCAGCCGGCTAAGACATCAGGAGTGGGAACCTACCGTCCTCGGCAACACTTTAGATTTGAGCGCGATGCCTACACCGTTCGTCTTGGTCAGACTGTCAAATGGATTGACCTGATCGACGGCAGATAAGCGTGAGCCGGCAAAGTCTTGGCGACGAAGCCACCTCAAACAAACGTCGGCAGCCACGTTACTTCGCGGTGAGTGCCCTGAATCGATAGAGTGTGCTGGAGCGATAGCGTTGACCTCTTTTCAGGACTGTGCTGGGAAACTTTGGCTTGTTCGGAGAATCGGGAAAGTGCTGAGTTTCCAAACAGAAGCCGTAGCGTTGATTGTAAACTTTGCCGTCTTTGCCGGTGAGTGAACCATCCAGATAGTTTCCGGTGTAAAATTGCATTCCGGGTTCGGTGGTCCAGACTTCCAAGACGCGGCCGCTCGACGCTTCAGAAACTTTCGCTGCCTGACGCCACGTGCCCATCTTTCCGTTGAGAACGAAATTGTGATCGTAACCCTTGCCAAGCTTCAGTTGCTCATAGTCCTGATTGATGCGCACGCCGATCGCGGTGGCTTTCGTGAAATCGAATGGCGTACCGCGGACACTTCTCAGTTCTCCAGTCGGAATCGATCCAGCATCGGTCGGTGTGAAGCGATTCGCGTTAACCCACAGCACATGGCTGAGAATGTCGCCGTCACCCTGGCCTTTGAGATTGAAATACGAGTGGTTAGTAAGATTGATGACGGTGTCTTTGTCTGTCGTCGCCGAATAGTCAATCCGAAGTTCGTTCGTGTTCGTGAGCGTGTACACCACTCTGACTGAGAGGTTGCCCGGATAGCCTTCTTCGCCGTCCTTGCTCACGTAAGTAAGCGCGAGCGCCGCACCACCTCTCGGGCGCAAAGGCTTTGCTGTCCAGACGACTTTATCGAAGCCTTTGATGCCGCCGTGCAGATGATTCTCGCCGTTGTTGACCGCGAGTTTATATTCGACGCCGTGGATCGTGAGGCGGCCCCTGGCGATCCGATTCCCATAGCGTCCGATGATCGCGCCGAAATACGGATGGCCTTTTAAGTAAGCGTCGAGATTGTCGAAGCCAAGCGCCACGTCGTCGATCTTTCCCTTACGATCCGGGACTTTGATTGAAGTAACAATTCCGCCGTAGTTGGTAATCTTCACTTCCATGCCCTTCGCATTAGTCAGCGTGTAGATATCCACGTTCTGCCCATCGGGCGCCTTTCCGAAACTCACCTTTTTCACGTTGGCTTGCCCTTTCAAGTTAGAGCCGAAAAGAAAGATCACTGCGCTACACAACAGCAGATTGAAAAATGTTCGGTTGGATTTCATAGGTCTCCCCAATTTCTATGTTTCATCGATCATTTTCAATTCCTCTCCCTCTGGCAGAGGGCTAGAGAGAAGGCCTGGACGGCGAGAATGACTGGTTTTGGGTTTTCCTTTCTTAGCTACGCCCTCTCCCCTAACCCTTCTCCCGGCAGGAGAGGGGGAAAGAAATGAATGACCTTCTATCTCTTCAATCTCAAACATCCAAACGCCGCCGCTCCCGCCGAAGACCCAGAGAAAATTATCGGCCGCTGTCCGGTTAGTTTGCTAAAGCTTTCAGCAATCGATGTCACAGCGTCTCCGGATTCTCGACGTCCGAGTACGGCAACTGTCCCACCACTTCCGCCCCCGGTAATCTTTGCCCCGTAAAGACCTTCATCACATGCGTCGCGAACCAACTCGACAAGCGCATCCGTTGCTTTACAACCTAACCCGCACGCGGAGTAGCTGTCGTGTGATTGAAACATCAGCTCGCCGAGACCCGCTGCCTCAGCAACGCCTGGCTGATTTTTCAAGGTAGCAGCGAATGATTTGATCCGAGCATGTTCGTAAATCGGATGTCGCGTCGCCGCCAGAACCGGATATTCAGTCTTGCGATTCACGCAAGTCACGTCGTCGGTGATGCCATCATAGCGAATCAGAAAATTCGCGCCAGTCATTCGTTCAGGGATTTTCGCCGCGTACTCTCGCTCAAACTCTTCCGGCGTAACGTTCGCAAGATATCCCTTCCATTTTGAATCTTCAATGATTAGTTTTCCCTCAGCGCCGGCATAAACTGGAAGCCCGCCGAGGTCGGCGATGATGCGATAGCCCATGAACGCCGCGGTGCGCACCGTGCCGTAGTCAGCGCCGCTAATCGAATGACGCACGCCGGAATCGATGCCCCAGACCGCGAGCTCTTCCGGCAGAGCAATCGATCCTTTCAACTCTGCCGGCTGGCAAAGCAGTTCCAGCAAGCAATCTCTTTCACCGCACGCCGCGGTCATTTGATCCATCACGCCACAAGGCGCGCCTGCGATTAGGTTTTCGACCTTCTGACAAAGCAAGGCCAGCTCTTGCGGCGAGACTTCAGTCTCGAAAGCAGAAACGATTGCTTGCATTGCCGCAACCTCCAACGCCGCGGACGAACTGACGCCTTTTCCTTCCGGCACGTCTGAACTGATCAAGATGCGTGCGCCGCTTTTGAAACTCACATTTCTTTCGCGCATCAAAACCAGGAACGCGCCGGCGACATATGCGGCCCAATGATCTTTCGGAATCTGCGAGAATCGTGCGCGCGCTTCAGCGTAATCAATGGGCGCATCGCCTGACGAAAATTCATTGACTTCCATTTCAAACACGCGAGGTGCGTTCGCTTCCGACAAACTTGCGATCTTAATTCGCGTATCTTCGCTCCGCTGGATTGCTACATGTGTCGCGACCACAAGCGGAAGTTGCAGCACCAGCGAGCCAGAGTAATCTGCGATGCCGCCCATCAAATCGAGCCGGCCGGGCGCGCGCGTGACGATTACTTCACTTCGCGAGTCAGAGAAACCGCTCGAAGCGTCAAGCGATTCAATAAACGCGTCTGTATCGGTCATCGTGTCAGAACCGGCTGCGGTAGCGGCCGGTTGATCTCTTTGCGATTGACCTCGCTTGGTAACAAAGGATTAACCGTCCGCTACCGCAGCCGGTTCTGACTCAGTCCTCGTCGATCAAGCGCGGCTTTCAGCAAGGGTTCGATCTGACTTCGGATTCCTTCATTGGCATAACCGACCCACGCGACCACCGGTTCGACTGCAAGCCTGTCGCGTAACGGTTTCTCATCGATGTCGGTCACGATCACGCCGGCTTCGCGCGCGATCAATTCCGTACAGAGGTCATAAGGGTGACAGCAGATGCCCAGCGGTCGGCCTCGATCGCTCAACGAGTTCTTCATCAGCGGTCTAAGGTCGGCGATGAAGCGGTCATGTCCGCTCATCAATTCATAAAGCTGTCCGCCGGTCGATGCATATTGATCTTCGAAGCAATGGGCTTTGCCGGCCTGCGACGCGCCGAGCGCGCCGAACACAATCTCTTCATCAATCGCCGCCAGTTCTTCACGCGCGCCGGGAAAGAAGCGGGAGACTCCAGCGAAGCCGTGCGCAATTGTTTTTTCCTGAGATGGGCGCAACGAAATCGGAGTGCGTTCGCCAGTCAGCCGATTAAAACGCTCCGCCCAGGCGCCCTGGCCGCGAATTGCCCACGCGGTGTCTGACAGATGCTGTTTGATCAGCGGGATCTCCGTCTGTATCGCCAACCCGATGTCGCTGAGATTTGTCTCCGGTCCACAATTCAGTGCGACGCCGGTCAGCACCCATGCGCTGCGCTTCTGATACATCAAACCGCGCGTGCCGTCGATGGGATCGACGATTATCCGCCAAACGGCGTCCGTCTCGTTCGTTCCTTCCGGGAGAGTTATCGTTCCACCAGGAAGCCCTTCAGCGATCAATACCAAAGGAGCGTTCCGCGCAATCTCGCGCGAAAAAAAATCGATCAATAGTTCCTCGCTCACGCGATCGACAGCGTAAATCGTGTCGCCTTCTTCCTCCTTCGCGATCACGGCAAGCGATTCAATTGCCGATCGCTCGCACGCCTCCACGACCGTGCGCCGAATAGTTTCGTGCAGTTGCTTAATGGGTTCCAGCAAGGAATGCAGGTCGCTTTGGTTAGCTTTCATTGCGCAACTTGTAATGTACACCCGACAACGCTCGCAGCTCTGCCGCCTTTGCTTCCGGCGAGGTGTCGCTCAAAAAGTTTCCGCCGCCAATCTCCGGCCCGGCGAGATATTTCAAAAGATTCGGCTTGCGCAGCGGCGGATGAAATTCGATATGAAAATGAAAGCCGCGATAATCTCCGCCGTCGGTCGGCGCCTGATGAAGCGGCATCACGTATGGAAACGGCATCTGCCAAAGATTATCGAATCGAATCAAAACTTCGCGAAGCGCCACTGCCAGTTCTCTTGCTTCGGCGTCGTTCAACGTCGCGATGCTCTGGTGCGTTTGCTTCGGCGCGACGAAAACTTCATAAGCATAACGCGCAAAATAGGGAAGGAAAGCGATCGCGTTTTCATTCTCGCAAATTATCCGCGAACCATCGCGTTGTTCGGCATCGATGATGTCTTGAAAAAGCGTTCGTCCAGTTTGATCGAGATAGCGTCGACTCGCGGCCGCTTCCGTTTCGATCGTCTTGAAAACAAAATTGGTTGCATAAATCTGGCAATGCGGATGTGGATTTGAAACGCCGACGACTTCGCCTTTGTTTTCAAAGACCAGCACGTGGTCGATCTCATCGCGATGCCCGAGATCGAGGTACTGCTTCTGCCACGTGGCCAGGAGATTTTCGATCTCGCTGGCTTCCATTTCGGCGAGCGTCAGATCGTGGCGAGGGGTATAGCAGACAACGCGCGCGATGCCCTCGGCCGAACGGTTTTTGTAAATGCTCGAAGTTTCGGAAAGTTCGGTCGGCGCGTCCATGCCGACGCAGGGATGATCGTTGTCGAAAACAAAAACGCCCTCGTAATATGGATTGACTTCGCCGCTGACGCGAGAATTTCCCGGACAGAGATAGCAGACTTTGACGTAACGCGGTAGCGGCTTTTCTTCGCGCGCGACCATCTCGCCGCTCCACGGACGATCCTGCCGGTGCGCGGCGATAATCACCCACTCTTCGCGCAGCGGATGCCATCTTTCTTCCCAAACCATATGCGCGACTTGCTCGCCCGCTATCCCGACGAGTCGGGATTCTGACGTAAAATCGATACTCGACGCCGATTTCGTCGCTCAGTCAGAAACTGATCCGTCATCACTCCGATCAGGATGACCGCACCCATGACCGCGAAATCCAGCGAACTCGGAATGCCGAGCAGGTTAACCAGGTTCCTCAAAACCTGGAGCAGCGCCGCGCCGATCAAAATGCCAACGACGGAACCTTCACCGCCGCGCAGACTGCATCCTCCCAGCACCGCCGCGGCAATCCCATAGAGCTCGTACGCATTCCCATGATTCGCCGGCGAAATTGAATTGGTGTAAAAGGCGAAAATAATTCCGGAGACGGCAGTCAGCGCGCCGGACGCCATGTAAGCGACGGTGATAATACGGCGTGTGTTAATGCCCGCATATCGCGCCGCTTCCGCATTGCGGCCGGTCGCGAACAAATAACGACCATAAACCGACCAATGCAACAACACCCACGAAATCACGCTAATCAAGATCAGCAGAACGAACGGCATTGGAATGCCTAACAGATTTCCGTTTGCGACGTAGCGCAAAAATCCCAGGCCACCGACTGATCCAAAACCTTTCGTCTCGTCATTGGTAATGAAGCGGGCGAGCCCGCGATAGAAAAGCAGACCGCACAAAGTCACGATGAACGGCTGCATGTTCATCCGTGTAATCAACACGCCGTGGAGCAGCGACAGTCCCATCGCCACGGCGGCGCAACCGACGATTGCCAGAAACGGATTCACGCCCCACTGCGTCAGCATCATCGAAAGCATCACGCCAAGCAGCGCCATCATCGAACCGACCGAAAGATCGATTCCGCCCGTGATGATGACGAGACCCAGGCCGATGCTGAAGATTCCGAACGCGCCAATTTGTCGCGCGAGATTCTGAAGATTGATTGCCTGAAGAAAGTTCGGATTGATGATCGAGACAATGACGCACAGGAGGATCAGTAGGATGAAGATACCGAGTTCTTTTTTCATCAGGGTACGCACGCGTCCTCGCCTGCCGTTCTCGTTCCTTGTGCCGGTTAAGCAGGCCGGAGGCCTGCGTCCCCAGCACCGCCGGTTGCCAGGTGCATCACTGCTTCGTCACTGAACTGCCTCCGTTCGAGTACTCCGGTAATCTTGCCTTCGTGCATGACCGTGATCCGATCGCTGATACCGAGTACCTCTTCCATTTCGCTGCTGATTGCGATGATCGAAACGCCTTGCGCGGCGAGCTTGCGCATCAGCGCGTAAATTTCAGCTTTCGCGCCAACGTCGATTCCGCGTGTCGGTTCGTCAAAGATTAGCACCTTCGGCGAAAGCGCCAGCCATTTCGCCAGCACGACTTTCTGCTGATTGCCGCCGCTTAAGTTTGCCGCGCGGGTCGCAGTCGATGGCGTCTTGATATTGATCGCGCGGCACATTTCTTCAGCCTTCGTGTTTTCCTTTGCGGAGTCGATCAGGCCAGCCGTCGCGTAGTTCGTCAATCCCGGCAGCGAGATATTTTCGCCAACGGTGAAGTCAACGATGAGTCCGCTCGAGCGCCGATCTTCCGGAACCAGGTAGATGCCTTCGGCAATTGCTCGCCGCGGTGAATCAATCGAAACTTGTTTGCCGCCGAGGATTATATCGGACTGAAACGGCTGCTCAACGCCAAAGATCGCCTGCGCCACTTCTGAACGTCCAGCGCCGACCAGGCCCGCGAGTCCCATGATTTCGCCCTGCGCCACGCTGAATGAAACATTGTGTTGAGGATATCTTCGCGTTCGCAGATTTCGCACCATGAACCAGTCAGGTGCGCCACCTTGACGCGGTTCGGACTCAACGAAGAAATCTTTTAAGTCGCGGCCAACCATCATGCGCACCATGCGCTCGCGTTTTATCTCTTCACGCGGGAGTGAACCGACATTGCGGCCGTCGCGCAGCACGACGAGGCGGTCGGCGACCTTCTCGACTTCATCGAGCCGATGGGAGATATAAATGATCGTGACACCATGCGCTTTCAGATCGACAACGATTTCTAGCAGGCGTTGCGTCTCAGTCAGGGTCAGACTCGAACTCGGCTCGTCCATGATGATGACGCGGGCGCCGGCGTTGATGCTGCGCGCGATTTCGACGAGTTGTTGTTGTGCGATTGAAAGTTTTGCGACGGTCGTGCGACTTGAAATATTCTGCCCAAGTTTCTTGAGCAGCGCGTCGGCTTCCTGGTAGATGCATTTGCGATCGACCAACTTCAGCCATCCGCCTTTCGTTGGTTCACGTCGTAGAAAAATATTTGCGCCGACATCGAGGTTATCGAGGACGCTCAATTCCTGATGAATGAATTCTATCCCGAGACGGCTGGCTTCCAGCGGGGATTCAATTACGACATCCGTGCCGGCAATATTGATCGTTCCGGCGTCAGGTTCGATCACGCCGCCGAGAACTTTCATTAGCGTCGATTTGCCTGCGCCATTTTCTCCGATCAGCGCGACGACTTCCGCGGGCGACACTTCCAGACTTACGTCGTCAAGCGCCACAACGCCGGGGAATCGTTTACTGATTCCTTTCATCTCAAGGATCGGATTTGTCGTCATCTCGAGTATCTAGATCATTGAGAGAGCCCGTGATGTTTCTCTCAACGCCGGGTAAAGCGCTCGATAGTTATCGTACATCTGGGCGTAGCGATTCACATGGCTTTCGTCCGGTGAAATGCGCGCGGTAACTTTGATCGTTTGCGCGCACGCCGAATCGACAACGGGCCACGCGCCACCGGCGACGCCTGCCAACAACGCCGCTCCGTACGCCGCGCCCTCAGTTGTGTTCACGGTCACAAGTTCCGCCCCGAGCACGTCTGCAAGAATCTGACGCCACAGCGCGCTCTTCGCTCCGCCACCTGAGACTCTTACTTGATCAACGCTGCCGAGTCCTGCGTCTTGCATCAATATGAATCCGTCCTTCAATCCGAACGCGACACCTTCAAGAACTGCACGCGTCAAGTGCGCGCGTCGATGGCGTACAGTCAACCCAACGAACGCGCCGCGCGCCGACGGATCAGGATGCGGCGTGCGTTCACCACTCAAGTAAGGCAAGAACAGAAGCCCTTCGCTGCATGCTTCAACTTGCGCGGCCTCATTAACGAGTTCATCAAAGCTCGCTTCCGGCGCGAGCGTATCACGATACCATTGAAGACTGCCCGCCGCGCTAAGCATCACGCCCATGAAGTGCCAACGATCGGGAACCGCATGACAGAATGCGTGAAGCCGCCCTTCCGGTTCGATCAGCGGCGATTCCGTTGCCGCGAAGACTACACCGGAAGTCCCGAGCGTGACCGCGACAATTCCCGGACGCACCGCGCCAACGCCGACCGCGCCCGCCGCCTGATCCCCAGCGCCGGCGACGACTGGCGTGCCCGCTCGAAGGCCGGTCAGCTCTGCCGCACCAGCCGTGACTTCGCCAGTGACTTCCGGTCCTTCGAATGTTTCGGGCATCCACCCGGCGGGAATGTCGAGCGCGTGAAGGATCTCAGTTGACCAGTTGCGCTGTTTTAGATCGAAAAGCATTGTGCCCGAGCCATCGGCTTTGTCCATTGCGAACGCACCGGTGAGTTTGTAACGAATGTAATCTTTCGGCAGCAGCACGTGACGCGCGCGCGAATGAATTCTTGATTCGTGCTTCGCTACCCACAAAATTTTTGGCGCGGTGAATCCTGTCAACGCATCGTTACCAGTGATTTGAATCAGACGCTCGCGCCCGACGCGCGCGCGAATCTCGTCACACTCTTCGCCGCAACGCTGATCGTTCCAAAGGATCGCGGGACGGAGCACTTCACCTTCTTCGCCTAGCAACACCAGACCATGCATCTGGCCCGTCAAGCCGATCGCCCTTAGGTCTTCGCCGGTCAAGTTAATTTCCGCGAGTGCGAGACGAATGCTGTTGGTCGTCGCTTCCCACCATTCTCGTGGATCCTGCTCTGACCAAAGGGGTTTTGGAGTTGAGAGTTGAAGCGCAGTTGTGGCGGTAGCGACCACTGTGCCTGCTTCGTCGATGAGAAGAGCCTTGGCTCCCGTCGTTGAAAGATCGATGCCGAGAAAGAGTGTCATGGTTACAGAACCGGGGGCCGTAGCGACCGGATCATAAACTCAAGATTGTGATTGCACCCGCTCGCTACCCCGGCGCGTCGGGGTTCTGTAACGATCAACGCACGCCCAGCAGAATATCGATCGTCAATTGATCCAGTCGTTCATAAGGCAAGCGTTTGCTGGCCAACTCATGGCGGTCGAGTGGCAGTGACTTGATTCGATCTGCTTCGGCGCGACTGTAGGCGCCGAGTCCGTCTCGTCCCGGAGATGTAGCGCGAATCTCAGCCAGCAGTGCTTGAATCTCAGAGTCTTCATTGAACTGCCGTGCTTTCTCTTTGAGGATCAGATAGTTTCGCATGCAGCCGGCAGCAAATTCCCAGACGCCGGCTTCGTCCTCGCTGCGGTACGAATGCGCGTCAAAATGTCTCGGCCCGTCATAGGATTCTTCCAGCAGCTTGACCAGGAAAAAGAGGTTTTTGATCGACTCTGAGCCAAAGCGCAGGTCCTGATCGAAGCGTGGCCCCTTCTGATCGTTGAGGTCGATGTGAAAGAGTTTGCCGGCCTCAATCGCCTGCGCGACCACGTGATAGAAATTGAGACCCGACATCTGTTCGTGTCCCACTTCGGGATTGACGCCGACCATCTCGGGATGATCGAGCGTCGAGATAAACGCGAGCATCGCGCCCGTCGTCGGCAGATAAATATCACCACGCGGCTCGTTCGGTTTCGCCTCGAGCGCAAACTTATAGTCGTAGCCCTGGTCGATCGAGTATTCACAGAGAAAATTCATCGCTTCACGATTCCACTTCAAGGCTTCGCGCGGATCTTTGGCGGCATCGACTTCCGCGCCTTCGCGTCCGCCCCAGAAGACGTAAATGTGCGCGCCCAGCTCAGCGCCCAAATCCATCGAGCGCATCGTCTTCTGGATTGCATAGAGCCGCACGCGGGGATCGTTCGACGTGAAAGCGCCGTCTTTGAAAACCGGATCGTAGAAAAGATTCGTCGTGGCCATCGGCACTTTCATGCCACAGTCTTTGAGCGCATGTTTGAACTCACCGACGATGCGATCGCGCTCCTGAGGCGTCACATCGATCCGCACCAGATCGTTGTCGTGAAGATTGACGCCGTATGCGCCGAGCTTGCCTAGTTCCTGAACGATCTTGATCGGACTCAGAGTTGGCCGCGTCGCATCTCCGAACGGATCGCGCCCCCGATTGCCGACGGTCCACAATCCAAAAGTAAATTTATGCTCAGGTTTCGGAGTGAACATATTGTCAGAACCGCCTGCGGAGGCCTGCGTACCCAGGGCAACTAGCGCCCGCGAAGCTGATTAATCTTCGTAATGAACGCATCGATGCCGTCTTTCTTCACCGCGATCGTCGGCACGAAGATTTGTTTGCTTGCGGGAATCATCGATCGATCGCCGTCGAGAATCTTCGTCATCATCTCGATCGATTGACGGCCAAATTCAAACGGCTGCTGCACGACCGTCGCGTAGATAGCGCCGTCTTTGATTGCGCTCAACGTTTCGTCTTCTTCGTCGAACGCCACGATTTTCACTTTGCCAATCTTGCCGGCGTCGCGAACGGCGCTTACGATCGCCGGACCGTTATATGACCAAAGACCGACAAGGCCCGCGATGTCGGGATTGTTCACGAGCGTGTCGGCAGCGTTCGATTTTGCGCGCACGCGATCCGTATTGTCGGTGCGTACATCTACAATCTGCACATTCGATCCTTGCAAAGCTTCTTTCAAACCTTGATAGCGCTGTTGCGCATTGGCCGCGTCCAAAACGCCGACGAAGATCATGATCTTGCCGCCTTGCGGCAAAGCTTCTTTCACTAGCTGGCCCGCTTGTCGGCCGGCTGCGACGTTGTCAGTGCCGATGTAACAAGTTCGATTGCTGTTCGGCGCGTCGCTGTCCTGAGTGATGACCAACGACTGGGCCGCGGCCTTGTTCAGCATCGGGGTTTGGTTTGCCGGATCGACTGGACTGATCGCGATGCCTTCTATTCCTTTCGCCAGAAGGTCGTCAACGACTCGCTGCTGTTCGGCGGCCGTTCCGTCAGAATCAATTCTGAAATCGACATCGACATTCGGCAACTCAGCGTGCGCCTTCTCGGTGCCCTTGCGCGCGATGGTCCAGTAGTCGGACGCGTTATTGGTAACGAATGCGAGTTTGTGACGTTTCCCGGCGCCGCCAATCTTTGTTCGGTTACAACCAAAGCTCAAAAGGATCGCCGTTGATAGCAATGTTAGCAGTAGAATAGCCGAGCCGCGATTAAACTCTTGGTTTGATTTCATCGGTCCCTCCCAGAGGATTTCAGGGCAGTCAAACTACTAATTATGTTAGTTCCGTGCAAGTGAAAATGTGGTTCGCTCGTACCCAGACGGGCAGGACCAAGTAGATCGCAGCGACTCCCGCCCAATTGCCGTTTCTTTAGCAGTAGCGTCTGGACATCATATTGAAGCCGGCATGAGGACTCAAGTGGCGATAAGATAACGACGACTAATCACCTTGAAAACTCATTTTACCACTCCGGGACTCCAGCCATCCGAACCACCGAGCACTTTCTCCAAAGTGATGAGCTTGGCTTCGGCTTTGTTTAGCTGCCGCGCCCACGGCACGCGCGCACTCGGATTCGCGCCAAGACCGCTGCTGTTGAACTCGGCGTAGCGTGCGGTCTTTTCGCGCTCCGGCTGGTTCCAGTTGTGCCAACCCAAGGGATAGACCACCTCAGACATCTCCGTGTTCAAAAAAATCACGCTGGCAAAAGCGCGCCAGGGTCGGCCCAGGTAGGTTTTCACCTCGGCAGATTCCCCGGTGATCTTGCAATGCGAGAAGACAAAGCCGAACGGCTGCTCCAACGGCGTCGAAGCGGCGGTTACGTACCCGTTGCGTCGACACTGAAGGTGGCATCGCTCAAAGAACGCAGTCGCAGCGCCGAAGATGAAATCCACATGGCCTGCGATGAAACAATCCTCGAAGTATTGGCGGCCATGATTCAGAAGAATCGTGTCTTGCCAACCCAGAAAGCGGCAATTGCGAAACACCGCGCGGTCGCCGTCAACGCGGACGGCGAGCGCCTGACCTACCGGGCCCGCGGAATTCTCAAACGTTATGTTCTGGGCCGTGAAATCGTCCGCGTCGATCACGGTCGAGGGCGTGCGGAACGTCCCAATGGGTTTGCCGTCCGGACCGCGCACGTTCGCATGCAGGTTGTAGGTGAGCACCGTCCTCTCTGCGTTCTCGCCCACAAGATGGACGAAGCGCTTCTCTCGTTGGACATAAATCAGTTCCTTGTAAATGCCCGGCTTGATCTGAATGATCGCCGCATTCGTCGAGCTGGTTGTTTGCGGCACTGCATTGACTGCCTCCTGCACCGTTCTGAACTGCCCGCTGCCGTCGGCGGCGACGACCAGTTTGGTTTGCGCGATCGCACGGCTCGCGGCACCGGACGTGAGATGAACCAGGAACGCAACCGCGAGACACAGTGTCGTTTGCGATAAGGACTTCATCAGGAAGAAATGAAACATAGCAAAGTCGTTTTGTGAGTTGAATCGTGCCGATTCCTTGCGTCGCAAACCCGCCAGTCTGCGGTACGTTTGTCAGTCGCCGATGAAAAGCGGTTTCAGGTGGCGCTCATATAAATTCTCCGTTACGTTCCTGGCAACCGTCGCCTCGCACGTGTCGAGCATATTCAGATAACGATCCCCCATTTTTGCCGCCACTTTATAACCGACGTGCAGCAGTTGTCTCAGGTGCGGGTTGTATTGCTGGCACAGAGGATTATGTCTCAGCGCGCAGACAAACCGCTCGGAAGACCAGCTGCGCACCTCCGCTTTCGAGGGGAGCTTGGCGCGATCAATGTCGATGACTGTCGCGTAAGGCGCGCAGAGCGCGTCTATGTCATCCAGAGCTTTGTCGTAAATCTCTTTGGCCAGCTTCAGCGCCTCGCCACCGCTCTCCGCGAGTCCGATCACTTCCTCCAGCCAGTTGGTGCCGGCCGTCTTCACATGAATCCCGGCGCCCGTGCGTGACAGCGCTTTGCGGATGGCTTCGTAGATTGAAAATTTATCGCTCCCGGAATGAATGCTCAGCTTGAGGTTGCCAGGAAGATCATACTTGTTCACCGCATAGGCGATCACGGCGAGGTCCTCGTTGAACTCCTTCTCAAACTGCGCTACATCACCGACATAGTCCACGCCCTTGTTGAATCGTCCGGTGAACTTCGGCGCGATCGTCTGTGCTGGGATTTTCTCATCGGCGATAGCAGTTAAGATCACCAGCAGCTCGGGTGGCGTCTGCGGAATATCTGTCTCGTCCATCGAGACTTCGGTGATGAAGTTCGCCTCGCCTTTCGCCTCTGCGATGTGCTGATAGAGTCGACCTGCCTCCTGCACCGCGTCGAGATACTTGCCGGCGATCTTTTCAATATCGCAGCGCGCCGTCACAAAGGGTTCGTCAATACCGGGAATCTCGAGACGTCCCACAAGCTCGGAATGACGATCGACGAAAGCCTGCAACGCCTGAGGCTCAGCGGGCCGGCCGATTGCGTCGGCTACGTCGAGGGTGTAGAAATCTGAAGTTTCGATGAACCCGTCCACGGTGTCGACGCGGATATGATCGGCATCGACATGGAAAGGCTTGTTCCAATCCAACTCTCTGACCGCCGCTTCAGCCGCTAATCTCACGCTCTGAGGTGTGGAACCAACGATTACATGTTCGCGATGCGACTTGTTCCAGACGGGGATTACATCAACGCCTTGCGTGGCCGCCTGCATACACGCGCGTAGCTGCGCCTTTGCCTGATGCGCGAATCGATCCCCGACACCAAAGGAATTCTTCTCTAGTCTCAACCCGCTGCTCATAATCTACTCGTTAGACCTTATCGACAACTTTTCCGTTGATGCGCACGTTGCGCATTGTTACGTCGTGAACATTCTCTACGACGTTCGGCTTGGCCACATTATCGAAAGCGCAATCCTCGAGCAGAATGTCGGTGATGGGCGCGCTGCTGAAGCCACGCAGGTAGAGCGCATACTTGCTCCTCTTGCTGGTCACGTTGCGGACTCCGACGTTGCGAACGATGGGGGTGAAGCTGCCTTTCTCGCCTTCCTCGTAATAGAAATCGATTGAGATTATTGCTTCGGTGACCTGCCCGACTTCGACATCCCTCATGTAGATATGTTCAAGAAGACCGCCGCGCATTGCATTGTTCTTCAAGCGCAGAGCCCGCTCCAGATGGGGGCTATCCATCCGGCATTTCTCCGCGAAGACATTTCGAACGCCGCCCGAGATTTCGCTGCCGATGGTTACTCCGCCGTGTCCGTCTTTCATGGCGCAGCCCTGGATGACGATGTTCTGCGACGGCGCCTTCAGTCGCCGTCCATCAGCATTCCTGCCGGATTTAATGGCAATACAGTCATCACCGGTATCGAAAGAGCATTCTTTGATGAGTACATCGGTGCATGACTCAGGATTGCAGCCGTCGTTGTTTGGCCCGTGACTGATTACGTTGACATTGTGCACCGTGACGTTCGCACAGAGTACCGGATGAATTTCCCACATCGGCGAATTCGTGATAGTGATTCCTTCGATGAGCACATTCTGGCAACGGTAAGGCTGAATGAACTGCGTTCTGAGGAAATGCTCCGCGCCGAAAACTCGGTCCCGCACAGGGACCGCCTTCTCAGCCATCTCGAAAAGCATCCTTCTATCCTGAAGTTGATTCCGATCACCATTTTTCCAGCCGTATTCGGCGCGCCCAACCCACGGCCACCAGGTTTCAGGACCGGCCTGACCGTCGAGTGTACCAGGGCCGGTGATGGCGATGTTCTCCTGCTCGAAGGCATAGATGAATGGTGAGTAATTCATCAACTCGGTACCCTCGAAGCGAGTAAAGACAACGGGCAGATACTTATTCGTATCGCGACTGAACCTGATCGTGGCGCCGCGCGCGACGTGCAGGTTCACGTTGCTGCGCAAGTGAATCGCGCCGCTGAGAAATGTGCCTGCGGGCACGACGACCCGCCCTCCGCCAGCTTTACTACAGGCGGCGATGGCGCTAGCAAAAGATTCCGTGCAATCCGTCTTGCCGTCGCCGACAGCGCCGAAGCGCATGATATCGAAATCGCGTCTGGGAAAAACGGGAAGCTTGATCCGTTGCAGAATCCGCGGCACCTGGGCCCAGACATCGACCGGCAAGCGATCGATATCTGGCGTGAGGGTGTGATCGAAAGCCAGTCGCGGCTTCACCAGCACGACGGCGCCGGAGGCGATAAAGTTCTTAATGAATGCGCGACGAGTAGTCATTAGGCCGCTTCAATTTATCGTGGCTGAATCCAGTTTCGCCACCTTTTGCGCCAAGCCGGATAGTCAACATTGATGAGCTGCGCCGGATCGCTGACGTACCATCTGTACCCATTTCTCCGCTCTTCTTCTATCTCAGCTACATTGTATCTAACGACGCTATCGCGTCCGACGAAGATCGGACGGTTTGTGTCAATCTCATAGAAACGAGCCCATAGCGGACCGGCGTTGAGATCTTTGATAACTACGCGATCGTATCCTTTGGGCTTTGCAGCATCTGTTCTTTCAATCCATTTGATGCCGGTGAGTTTCGATTCATTGCACCAGGCAATTGCTGACTCGACAGCGTCGATCACTCTGTTGTCGGGATGATCAATACTCATCAGGAAGCGCACGATGCCGACGCTTTCATAACCACTCAGCGAGATCAGCTCATATTTTCTTGCCGGCGCGGGCGCGAGCGTAACTTCGTCGTGCTGCGCGCACCAGACCGTCCGCCGGCCGCGCACTATGATCTGAGTTTTCAGAATACATTCAACGCCTTTTTCGACTGCCTTATCGGCTTTGCGGCGGCGGTCTTCATCGACAAAGCGATAGTCAGGTTCCTTCCGGGCGATGTCGCGCAGGAGTTCCATCACGCCGATCATTGCGTCATCGTTGTAGGTGATGTGTTTGTAGTAGCCCGCAAGCTTCGGATAGTACTGGGGCCAACCGCCATTGTCGTATTGCGCTTTGAGCAGATAATTCACGCCTTTGAGAAATGCTTCCTGGTGGCGTTCCAGTTTTCTGGCCGTGTAGACCCTGGCGAGAAAAGTCAATTGAGTATAGGTCGCTCGGTTATCAATGGTGGAATCATTTTCTTGCTTATGCTTGACCAGTTCCGCCTTTTCCGTTTGGGTTAACACCGTCGCCATGTCGACGTTCTTGGGCCAGCCTCCCGAGTCACGCTGGTACAGCAGAACGTTATCAGCGATCCGAGTCGCTTCGTTGCTCTCGTACCATTCTGAAGTTTGCTTGAGACAGTCACGCCATTTTATTGGAGCGGTCACCGCACTGCTGGTCGTGTAATCCAGAAACGCCGCCGCGCCAAGAAATGAAATGGAGGCGAGCCGAACCAGTCTTTTCATTCTTCAATTCTCTAGGTGACGATGTTCCGATGATTGATGCGGTTCTGCCGTGAGCCGTCCGGGCTATTTCCGCGTGGACGGCTCACGTGCGCGTCGGGAGTTTCACCCTTGGCCAAAGAACGTCAGAAGACGAACTTCACGCCGAGCTGAATGTCACGCGGATTATTTCGCTGCGTGGTTACCAGACCAAACGTGCCGGCGTTGTTCGGGTCGAGGCCTATCCCGTTTCCAAAATAAGGATGGTTGAACGCATTCAGCGCTTCCGCACGGAATTGCAGCTTCCTCTTCTCGCCGAGGTTAAAGTTCTTCGAGACTGACAGATTGACATTCAAGAACGGCTGGTTGCGCAAATTGTCCAACGTGGTCGGAACGTTGCGCAAGCCCGTATTGAAATTGTTGAGCCTGAGGATGCCTGTGGTGGCAAAAGCCGGAATGTCAATGCCGTACTTCTGTCCCTGCCCGTTGTTTTCGCCGGTATGGCTCTTAACCTGGGTGATGTCGCCAGCGAAGTACCAGACTTGAGTGGGGCTGAGCAGAAACGGTTCACCGCTCTGCCATTCGTATGTGCCATTGACTTGCCATCCGCCGATGGCTGCATCAACGAGGCGGTTCATGTGATTGCCCAGCAACTTTCCGCGACCCACAGGCAATTCGTAAACGGTGGAGACGGTAAACCGATTCGGTCGATCATCGGACGAGATGCGATCTTCAAGATCACGATCGGTTGGATTCAAGTAGTCCAATTTCTCTCGCAGTCGCGAGCGAGTGTAAGTAGCGGTTAAAGTGAACCCTTTCGAGAAACGCTGCGTCAACTGCAACTGAAGCGCCTTGTAGCTATTCGAACCGTTGTATTGTTCAATCCACAGATTGGTGAATTGTGGAAACGGAAGTAACGACTGCCCGCGCGTAATGGTCGTTGCCGTGTTGAATGGGCTCCCAGGCAACTCCCTTTGAATGCCAAAAATCATCCGCGCGAACTTCGCGTTCTTGCGGTTGACGGGAAAGACCGGCGCGGTCGACGAGCCGACGTCAATCCCGGTGCTACTTAGTAGCCCGAGACTGGCGCCGGGCGACGGTGTAGCACCGTTCGGGAATGGGTTCGTAAGGGTTGCGACAAAAGTCTTTCCGTTGTCATTGCTCGCCACGAACGGAGTCGTGCCGGCGAAGCCGGTCTGGAGTGGACTGGCTTGAATCTCAATTTGATGCGGCGCCATGAAGATGCCGAACCCGCCGTGCAACACTGTCTTCTGATTCGGCGCGTAAGAAAATCCGACGCGCGGTTGGAGGTTGCGCTTGTCCGTGTCCCAGGCACTTCGGTTGCTGCTGTCCGCGAACGTGTAGCCACCGAGCACATGGAACTGATCGGGCGTCAACAAGAAATTTGTCGGGTTGGCATTATAGGCTGTGGTGTAAGCCGCCCGCGCTGCCGCTTCGATCGGACTTGCCGTCGCCAGATCGAAACCTCGCTGGATCCGGTTGAAACGCTCAGTCAATGCCCCTTCCCATTCGTATCTCAGTCCCAAATTCAAAGTCAGTTTTGGCGTGACGCGCCAGTCGTCTCCCGCCCAGAAACCGTGATAGACAGACTGCACAGAATAGTTGATCGAGTTGTCTATCTGACTTGCGGTCGAGCCAGAGCCGGTAGTAGCGATGCCGACGAGGAAGGCGGCAATGTCGCGCCCGAAAGCGTTACGCAGCGTGGTGGAAGAGTTGGAAGCCGGACTGGTATAGGTGCCATCGAAGAAGAGGCGTCCGCCCTGATATCCATTGCTGATGAAGTTCTCCCGGACTATGCGTAAATCATATCCGCCTCTCACGGTATGGTTCCCGAAAAGTCTGGTCACCGACGGCTGGACTGATCCCATCATGAACGGGCGCAGCCGGCCTGAGTTCCAATCAGACCGCATCGAACCCAAATCAGAGCGGATTGGCCGCGTCGCATCCAGATTTCTGATTTCGATCATCGGGAAGTATTGATAGCCACGGAAAGCCGCCAATGCCTGCGCTGAAAAAGGCAACGTCGATGGATCAAGCGAGATTGCCGGATGACGCTCCTGAGTGAACTTGTTAAAGCTTACGCGTAAATCGAAAACCGTGCTCGACGAAATCATGTTGGTGTAGTCGATGTTGCCGCCGTCGTTGGTCCGGTCTTCAAAACCCTGAGTGATCGACGTGCCATTGATCAGACTGTTCGCTTCGGTCTGCGCCCAATCGTAACGATCTTCCGGATTGAAGCTGTGGTAGTACTTGCCGAAGATTGATTGCTTCCCGCTGATCCGGTGATCGATGCGAGTAAGCCAGGCCCGGTAGTTCTCGTGCCGGACTACGTTTGAGAAATAATTGTTCTGCGTCCCATTCGCGGTGCCTGCGACATTCGGCAGCGGATAATACTTCATGAGCGCCACTGCCACTTGATTGAACAAGTTCGACGGGATCATGTTGCATGTGGAGTTCGCTGGAACGGCTCCTGACGTGGGGCAACCAAACGACGTGCGAACCACGTTGTTGCCACTTGTCGTTCCGGAAAAGGGGTTATAGATCACCGTGTTCGCTGAAGCAGCGATGTTGGTACGGTCGACAATCAAACTAGAGAAATCACCGTTTCTCATCGCCGCAGTTGGCACCGTGAAGAGCTGAGGCTCGGCGACATTGTCTTTCAGGCGCTCGTAAGAGAAAAGGAAAAACGTCTTGTCGTGTCCATTGTAAAGCTTGGGGATGTAGACGGGCCCATTGAGGACGCCGCCGAAGCGGTGATAGGTCCTGACCGGGCGTGCCTGCCCGCTTCTGTTTGAAAAGAAGTTGTTAGCTGACCGGCTGCGGTCGCGATTGAAGTAGTAGACCGAACCATGAGGATCGTTCGTGCCGCCCTTGACTGCGACGTTGACAGTTGCTCCCGCGGAATATCCCTGCTGCGCGTCGAAACTGCTTGTCTGAATCTTGAATTCCTGCACTGCATCCGCAGGTGGCGAGAAGCCTACCGCCCCGTCAAAGGCATAATTCGGAGAACCGTCGAGAGTGATTTGGTTTTGGGGCGGCGCGCCGTTAGATCGGAACGCCGCCAGATTGCCATTGGAGATCGGAGCGGTGAACATCGGGTTGCCCGTGTAAGCGATGCCCGGCGCGAGTGTAGCCAGTTGGTACGCGGTCCCTTCGGTCAAGGGCAGCTCGCTGATCTGTTTGCTTTCGATCACCGATCCCGTACTAACGGTACTTGTTTCCAGAACTGATGTGTCTGCTATCGTGACCGTTGCCGCCGCCTCGCCTACCTCCATCCGAATGTCCAACATCACCTTGTCAGCCACACGGATCGCGACGTCCCCACGCATTGCCGTTTTGAAGCCGGCATGTGCCACAGTAAGCGTGTACTTTCCAGGCTGCAAAAGCGGAAAGTCAAAGCTGCCATCATCATTAGTCGTGTTAGTGTTTTCTACGTTTGTTCCTATGTTCTTGATAGTAACCGTAGCTCCCGGTACCACCGCTCCGTTCGGGTCTGTAACTTTGCCTGTCAACGAGCCGCGAAACTCTTGCGCGCCCACCGACCCAAACACTAGTAGCAGGAATAGCGCAGCAGTAATTGCACGGCGCATCAGGTTTTCACACATAGCGTAATCCTTTCTATTCATCGAGAAGTTTTGGTTGGGGAACGACCATCAAGTACACGAAGGGGGCCGTCTGCGCCCCAACACACGTATCCAAAATCCCCATCTTTGGTCAATATTGAAGATGGCTCACTACCGTTATTTCGCAGATGCGAGCGCCGGCGCATTTTTCTTTTGCTGATCCTAGAAGGCCTGGCTTCCTGGCCACCACCCGGAGTTCGGTTAACCGCTTAACTCGGCGTATACTAAGGCATGAACCGGGTCCGGTCAAGTCATAAAACTGGTTGTGGGTTTGAATCCGTCAAGTCTTACGGCCGTGCGACTGTCGAGTCTGGGTTTTGTTGGGAAGCGCCGTTGTTCCTCGCAGGACAAGATGAGTTTTCACTCGAACCTCTTCACCCGAATGTCTGGACCGTTTGATAGTGGCCATGAGGGCCTCGATGGCCTTCCGGCCAATTTCGATGCGGGGAGAGTGTACAGTCGTCAGTGGGGGCTCGGCGAGTGCTGCAAAGGTAATGTCGTCAAAGCCCACGATGGAAATGTCTCGCGGGATCGCCAGGCTCGCCGCCCGAAATTCCTGCATCGCTCCAAGCGCCATCATGTCGTTTGCCACAATCACTCCCGTTGGAAGTTTGGCTGCCTTCAATATTTCATGCGCTGCGCGACGCCCGCCTTCGAACTTAAAGTCTCCTTCGTAGATCGCCGGTTTCGGCGCACGAGGAAGATGACGCGCAATAGAGCCCAGAAAGGCTTTGCGCCGGAGGTTGGCCGAGCGGAAGCGCGTTGGTCCGGCAATATGCACAATGTTTCTATGGCCCAGAGAGACGAGGTGTTTTACTGCTTCTTCAATCCCGGCAGCGTAATCCACTACGATATCGCTCATGTGCTCGCCGGTAGTTCCGACATTATGAAGGACGACGGGCACCTGCTTGCGAGCCAGCTCATCAATTAACTTGACGTCGAATTCCGTAGTCATCAACGCGACGCCCGCTACTTTGAGTTCGATCAATCGCCGTACATAATCCGCGGCGCGCCTGGCATCGTAGTTCGTGTTAAAAAGAATTACGTTGTAGTCGTGCCCGAAGGCGGCGTCCTCGATACTCTTTACCAACTCTGGGAAAAATGGGTTGGAGATGTCCGAGACCAAAAGCCCGATTATGTTACTGCGGCCGGACGCCAGCGTGCGTGCGTGCGCATTGGCATAATAGTTACACTGCTTGATAGCGCGTAGTACCTTCTCGCGAGTGACAGCGGTGACGTGCTTTGTATTGTTGATGACATGAGAGACTGTTGCAGTTGAAACGCCCGCTTGCCGGGCGACGTCTTTAAGGCGCATGGCTTTACGAATTATCGTCTGGTCGACAGCTTTCTCCCAACCTCAATCTCATTGCTCGCCAGCAGAAAAGCCCCGATGCCTTTGGGATCATTGGTCATGACCTGCTCGCTGAGATAGTACTGATAACTACCGTCACGATAAGGAGTCCCACCCAGACCCCCGACGGTCACAGTGCCTTTGAGATTCACCTGTCCGTTCGCTTCAGTTTCGATAAACCGATTGGTGATTCCCTGGTAACCATTTTGCGCGACCTTGAGATATGAGACAGGCAAATAACCCCGACGTGCACCTTTGGCTAAAGCATAAACGAACATACAGGAAGCAGATGCTTCCAGATAGTTTCCTGGCGCGCCGGCTTTATCCAACACTTCGTACCACAAACCCGATTTCGCATCCTGATAATTCTCAATCGCTACGGCTAAACGTTTCAGAATAGCGATCAGTGATTCTCTCTTCACGTGATCTTTGGGAAAATAATCCAAAACATCTACCAGGGCCATCGCGTACCAACCGACCGCTCGGCCCCAGAAATTCAGCGACTGTCCCGTCTGCGGATTCGCCCAACGCTGTTGCCTGGATTCATCCCAGCCGTGATAAAGCAGACCGGACTTCGCATCTCGGGCATGACTCTCCATCAAAACAAACTGTCTGGCAATATCATCGAAGTCGGCGTCTTCATGGAAACTCTCCGCATATTCGGCATAGAACGGCTCGGCCATGTACAAGCCATCCAGCCACATTTGATTCGGATAAATTTTCTTGTGCCAGAAACCACCATCTGAAGTGCGCGGCTGCGTCTTCAACTGCTCACGCAACAAAGCCGCCGCTTTCCGGTATTTCTCCTTTCCCGTAACTTTGTAAAGCAGCATTAAGATTCTCCCGTTGAGAACATTATCGAGGTTGTAGTCTTCGAGTTTATAGGTCTTGATGGTGCCGTCATCGTTCACAAAACGATCCATGCTGTGCTGGATGTAGTTGAGATATTTTCCATCAGCGGTGTTATGCCAGACACCTTCCAGGCCTTTCAGCACGACGCCCTGATCATAATTCCACTTCTCTGGTTTGCCGGGTTCGGTTCCCACTGAATCTTTCCAGAGCGTCATCACCGTCGCGGCCACAGGCTCAGACCACGATTTAGGCTGCCCTTGCACCGCACCTATTCCGGCGGCAAACAGTAAAGAGAGGAGAATAATTTGAAAGCCGGCTTTCATACGTGCGCCTGGCGACGGCGAGACGTAGGATTCCATTCGCTTAGCCTGCCGATGATCGTGCTAGTCGGATAGAATAATTCAAAAAGGCGCCAACGCGATTAGATCGCTACAATAAACGAAAAGGAAACGCCTCTTAAACGCTTCCTACCGCTGAGCTGAGTCTAAGCCGTGACGACGCCCTGGTTGAGACGAGTCTCTGCCTCAAGCGCCTTCATCTTACTCAATCGAGCACGCCTGTGCCAGTGACACGGCAATCGTACATTATAAAGATACGGTGTCTTCAGTTGCTGTTGCTACCTTGATCGAATCATTCGCTATTGCGGGCATTTGCTCTGTCGAATCGTTGTAAACGGCGGACTGAAATATGGGAAAGTCAGACTGGTCCATGGGGTAAGTAAGTGACAAGTCAATGCCTGGCTGCGAAGCGGTTGCAAGCGTTGGATAAACATGTACCTAACAGTCGGGCTACAACCAAGCAGAAGCCCGCGCGTCAGCAAGGGCTCTGGTACACTCGAAGTAAAAGCCGACCAAGCCCTCCCTTACAGTCGGGCTTCTGCTTGGTGCACTGACTCGATCTATCGCGGCAATTGATTGTCTCCTCTTTCCCACCAGCGGCCGCGCGCCTGTTGGAGGTCGATCGCAAGACCCTCGACCGCATGATCAAACGGCATAATATCGACTCAGGCAAAGTCGCCAGATTCCCGACTCGCGCTGCTTGATCGAGCCTTTCCGACCGAG
>WNGK01001278.1_pt1 | contig 27031 bp, 24 predicted proteins | sample 5400601 | NCBI WGS metagenome assembly WNGK01 (sample SAMN13153376, study PRJNA577476) | soil metagenome | isolation source: 60 cm soil or saprolite under Garry oak tree replicate 1 | place: USA:California | collected 2016-06-15
GGAATCGCCAACGGGCCGGATGAGGTTCGTAAAGCGGTCCGCTTCGAAGTGAAAAACGGTGCGGATGTAATCAAAGCGGCCGTTTCAGGCGGCGTCCTTTCACTGGCAGACGAAGTGGACACGCCGCAATTCACGCCTGCGGAGATGGCCGCTCTGGTCGATGAATCGCATCGTTTGCGCAAGAAAGTCGCGGTGCACTGTCACGGCGACCAGGCTGCGCATGAAGCGATCGAGGCTGGTGTGGATTCGATTGAGCACGGCTCGTTTATGAAACCGCAAACGGTCGCATTATTGAAACAGAAGGGGACTTTTCTCACACCGACATTGATGGCGTCGGAGTACATCATGAGTAAAATCGACCAATATCCGCCAACGCTTCAGGCGAAAGCGCGAGAGGCGACGGCGGCGCGCTCGGAAATGTTTCGCAATGCTGTGAAAATGGGTGTGAGAATTTCATTCGGAACCGACGCGGCCGTTTTTCCGCATGGTCAGAACGCCAAGGAGTTTGCTCTCATGACGGGACTCGGTATGACGGCGATCGACGCCCTCAAATCCGCAACATCAAATGATGCGGAGCTTCTGGGTATCGCGCAAAAGGTCGGCACGCTGGAAAAAGGCAAGCTGGCCGACATCATTGCCATGCCAGGTGACCCGATTGCCGACATCACGGCGACGGAGCGCGTTTCGTTCGTGATGAAGGAGGGCAAAATCATCAGGAACGGAACGCCGAGCATGCGAACGGCTGCCGAATCGACGAACATTACAGACACCGCAGCGCCGGTTGATTAAGGCGCGCGCCTGCGTTTGGCCGAGCAGAGGTTCATTTTGACAACGGAAAAATAGCCGCTAGTTTTCACGCCCCGTCGCTGGATCAAGCGGCCAAACCTTAAGCAGGAGCCTGGCTATTTATACCAAGTAGCGCGGCACTTGAACTGCACGAAACCATGCAAAAAAATCGAAGTAAACGTTACCGCGCCGCTGTCGATCAGATCGATCGCACGAAGCCGTACAATCTTTCCGACGCTGTTTTGGCATTGAAGAAGATGCCTGCGACCAAGTTCGATCAAACTGTGACGGTCTCTTTCCGACTTGGGGTAGACCCCAAACAATCCGACCAGATGGTGCGCGGCACGTGTCCGCTTCCGCACGGTAGTGGTAAGCAGGTGCGCGTATTGGTTTTTGCGGAAGGCGCGGCTGCGAAAGCGGCACAGGATGCCGGCGCGGAATATGTCGGATTCAAGGACATGATCCAGAAATGTCAGGATGGCTTTCAGGATTTCGATGTAGCAATTGCCACGCCGACGGCGATGGTGGAGGTGCGCAAGCTCGGAAAAGTTTTAGGACCGCGCGGATTAATGCCGAATCCGAAGGCTGGGACCGTGACCGATGACACAGCGAAGGCGGTGCAGGAAGTAAAGGCTGGCCGCGTCGAGTTTAAGCTGGATAAGAACGGCAATGTCGCGGTGCCGGTTGGAAAATTTTCATTTGAAGAGAAAGCGCTCGTGGAAAATGGAAACGCAGTGATCGAGGCCGTTGTCCGGGCGCGTCCGGCGACCGCGAAAGGACATTACCTGGAAAGTGTGACAATCAGTGCGACGATGTCTCCCGGTGTGCATGTCGATCCAGCGCCGTACTTGAGAGTGTAGGCAGAAGAACCGACAATCCTAGATCGACATCATGAGACCGGAAAAAACCAGCATCGTTTCAGATCTTTCCGAGAAATTGAAGCGCTCGCCATTTGTGCTCGTAACCGATTACCAGCGCATGAAAGTTGGCGATTTCGGCGAATTGCGGAATCGGCTCGCGCCAGCGGGCGCGGAGGTGCATGTCGTGAAAAACAATTTCCTCAAACGCGCGATGACTGATTCCGGTTTTCCGGATCTGAGCGACAAGCTGATTGGCCAGACCGCTGTCGTGACTGGTGAGAACGATGTGGCGCCAGTTGCTAAAATTTTTAAGACGTTTGCGGCCGAATTTAAAATCGCCGCGCTGAAGATTGGGTTTGTCGATCGCACCGTTCTCTCCACGAAAGAACTGGAAACGTTGGCGGATCTTCCGCCGCGCGGGACTCTGCAGGCGCAATTGCTGGGGTTGCTATTGTCTCCAGCAACGCGTCTGGTGCGTTTATTGAATGAACCCGCATCGGTGTTGGCGCGGCTGCTAAAAGCGAAATCTGAACAGGAGGGCGCGTCCGCAGAAGCAGCGACGTAAAGAATTTCCTCCCGTGATGGCGGGAGTGGAAGTAACCAAAAAGAACGTCCGGGCTGATGGCGGTCGGCCTTAATTCTCCGAAAGCTTTCGGAGGCGGCGAACCGAGGAAAAGAAAATGGCAGATACAGATAAATTGGTGGAGCAACTCAGCGGCCTGACCGTTCTCGAGATTGCTGGATTAGTGAAGCAACTCGAAGAAAAATGGGGCGTGAGCGCGGCTGCTCCTGTGGCAGTCGCGGCCGGTCCCGCAGCAGCAGGGCCGGGCGGAGGCGCGGCAGTTGCGCCCGCGGAGGAAAAAAGCACATTCGAAGTTGTCCTAACAGAAATGGGATCGAACAAAATCGCGGTAATTAAAGAAGTTCGCGGCGCTGTGCCTGGACTCGGGTTGGCGGAAGCCAAAGCGCTAGTCGAAGGAGCTCCGAAAACAATCAAAGAAGGCGTGACCAAGCAGGAGGCCGACGAGATGAAGAGAAAAATCGAGGCGGCTGGGGCAAAGGTCGAAATCAAATAATTTGTTTTTTACGGTCGCCGTCGCATAAATTGCTTGCACGGTGGCCGTTTTCGCTTAGACTTCGTTTCTGTTAGAGATAGGCAGACTTATTTTTAACCCGGCACTCGACGGCAAGATAGAAAATTGGCAACAGAACGGTGGAGGTCGATTTGACAAACCGCTGTTTTGTAGCTATTTTTGTGCCCCTCGCTCGTCGCTGATCCCGTAAAATCTTGCCTGTGTCGGCCACTATTTGGGGTGGCCGCTGCGAGGTTCAACCCTTGGTCTAGTGATTATGTCGGAACGCATTTATTTCGGAAGCATTAAGGAAGGCATCGAGCCACCGAACCTGATTGAGGTTCAGCTCAATTCATACATCGATTTTCTCCAGAAGGACGTTCCTTTTTCCAAGCGGAAAATCCACGGATTGCAAGCGGTTTTCAAAGAGGTCTTCCCGATCGAAAGCTACGATGAAAAAGCGGTGCTCGACTTTAGTCATTATGAGATCGGCGAACCAAAGTTAACCGCGCTGGAGGCGCAGCGCGAAGGGCAGACTTATAGCGCGCCGCTACACGTCACTTTCCAGTTGCGAGAGGAAAAGGGCACCAAGGAAGAAAAAGTTTACATGGGCGAAATCCCGCTTATGACGCCGCAGGGCACTTTCGTGATCAATGGCGCGGAGCGTGTTGTGGTCAGCCAGTTGCATCGCTCTCCCGGGATCGCTTTTGAATCCACCATCCACCTCAATGGGAAAGTCCTCTACAGCTTCCGCATTATCCCGGACCGGGGCTCCTGGATTGAGGTGCAATTTGATACGGCCGATCTTCTCTACATTTACCTCGATCGACGCAAGCGCCGTCGCAAATTTCTCGCCACCACTTTCCTGCGTGCGCTTGGCTACGGCTCTGACGAAGACGTCATCAAACTTTTTTACAACATCGAGAACCTTAAGTTGAGCGACAAGCTTGACGAAGAGAAGCTGGCGACCAAAGTGCTTACCGCGGAGATCCGCGACGGCGAGGCAACAGTGGCGCGCGCTTTCGAACCCCTCACTCTGGCGACAGTCCGCCAGATCATGGCACTCAAGATTCACGAGGTGAAAGTGATCGATATTTCGCATGACGACACGGTCGTAAAGGCGCTCAGGAAAGACCCGGCCCACGACCAGGAAGAAGCGCTGAAGGATATTTACCGGCGTCTCCGCCCGGGCGATCCCCCGACTGTGGCGAATGCTCGTGCTTTGCTCAAGAGACTCTTTTTCGATCCCAAGAAATATGATCTCGGACGCGTTGGCCGTTACAAAATCAATCAGAAGCTTGGGATCAATGTCGATTCGACCGAGCGTATTTTGACCGACAAGGATTTTATCGCGGCAATCAAGTATTTGATCAATTTGCGGCGGGGCGAAGGCACGCTCGACGACATCGATCATCTGGGGAGCCGTCGTGTGCGCACGGTCGGCGAATTACTGGCCAACCAATGTCGTGTTGGTCTCGCTCGCACCGAACGTCTGGTCAAAGAGCGCATGACGCTGTTCGACATCAATGTGGACGGAATGACGCCGCAAAAGCTGATCAACCCCAAGGCGCTGAGCGCGGTTATCCGTGATTTCTTTGGCCGATCGCAGCTTTCACAGTTTATGGATCAGACGAATCCGCTCGCGGAGCTGACGCACAAACGCCGCTTATCCGCGCTCGGACCAGGAGGCCTCAGCCGCGAACGTGCGGGCTTTGAGGTGCGCGACGTTCATCCGTCTCACTACGGCCGTATTTGCCCGATCGAGACGCCGGAAGGTCCGAACATCGGTTTGATTAGTTCGATGAGCACTTTTGCGCGCATCAACGAATTCGGTTTTATCGAAACGCCATACCGTAAAGTGGAAAAGGGTCGCGTGACGGATCAAATTGACTATCTGACCGGCGACCGGGAAGAGAGTTTTCTTGTCGCGCAGGCAAATGCACCGATCGACGGTCGAGGACATTTCACCGGGGAAAAAGTTTCGGTGCGCTATCGCGGCGACTTCCTCGAAGTCGATCCGTCGAAGGTCCATTACATGGACGTATCGCCGAAGCAGCTTGTATCAGTGGCCGCGGGGTTGATTCCATTCCTCGAACACGACGATGCGAACCGTGCCCTTATGGGCTCCAACATGCAGCGCCAGGGCGTGCCGCTCATTGTTTCCGAGACGCCGCTGGTGGGAACCGGTCTGGAGGAGAAAGTAGCGCGCGATTCGCATGCCGTTGTTTTGGCAACCGAGGGCGGCAAGATCGCCTCGGTTACGGCAAACCAAATCGTCGTGACCAAAGATGGTCATCTGCCAGAGAACAAAAAGAAACTAAAGAGCGACGCGGAAGCGGGAATTCATGTGTACGAGCTGCGGAAATTCATGCGCTCAAATGCCGGCACGTGCGTGAATCAGAAACCGATTGTGCGCAAGGGCCAGCACGTGAAACGCGGACAGGTTATTGCCGATGGTCCGAATACCGATCAGGGTGAGCTTGCCCTGGGCCGAAATGTGCTCGTCGCGTTCATGCCTTGGAATGGCTACAACTTCGAGGACGCCATCATGATTTCGGAGAAGGTGGTCAAGGAAGACATTTACACTTCCATCCATATCGATGAATTTGAGATTGGGGCGCGTGATACAAAGCTGGGACCGGAAGAAATTACGCGTGATATTCCAAATGTTAGTGAGGAGGCTTTGCGCAATCTCGGCCCCGATGGGGTAGTGCGCGTCGGCGCCGAAGTAAAGCCAGGCGACATTCTCGTCGGTAAAATTACGCCGAAGAGCGAAACCGAGCTCGCGCCGGAAGAACGTCTTCTCCGGGCGATTTTTGGCGAAAAAGCCGCTGACGTGAAAGATACGTCGTTGACCGTACCATCCGGAACCTACGGCATTGTGATGGACGTAAAAGTTTCATCGCGCCGTGAAGTTTCGCGGGAAAAACTCACGCCGACCGAAACAAAACGGCAACTCAAGACGATCAACGAAGAAAATAAGCGTAAGAAAGACGATTTGACCGAGCAGTTGACGGACTCGCTTTCAAATATCCTGCTGGGCGAAAAAATCCCGCTCGATGTCGTAAATGCTGAGACTGGTGAAATCATTATTCCGGCTAATCGCAAAATCACGAAGACATTGTTGCGAAAGCTCGCGATGGTTCACGATCATATCGAGATCGATCCAAGCCCAATCCGTAACAAAATCCGTGAGATCATCGCCTCGTATGAACACAAATTCGCGGAGTTGGAGCTCGAACGCGAGCGCGCGACGGATCGAGTGGAGAGCGGAGATGATATCGATCCGGGGATCATCAAGCAGGTCAAGGTTTATATCGCGAGCAAGCGCAAGCTGAGTGTCGGCGATAAGATGGCAGGCCGTCACGGCAATAAGGGCGTCGTTGCGCGCATCGTTCCTGAAGAAGATATGCCGTTCCTGGCGGACGGAACACCGGTCGAGATCGTGCTAAATCCGCTCGGTGTCCCGAGCCGCATGAATGTCGGTCAGGTGCTGGAAACCCATCTTGGAGTGGCGGCAAAGGCGCTTGGATTTAAAGTGGCGACTCCAGTGTTCGACGGAATCTCGGAGAAGAAGATTCGCGAATATCTGCACGACGCGAAGAAGAAGGAGGGTTTCTCCTGGGTGCAGGAAACCGGTAAAGCGCGACTTTTTGATGGACGCACCGGCGACGCTTTCGATCAGGAAGTTGTGGTTGGCTACATTTATATGATGAAGCTTGGCCATCTCGTGGCAGACAAGATCCATGCTCGCGCGGTCGGGCCGTACTCGCTCGTCACCCAGCAGCCGCTCGGCGGGAAAGCGCAATACGGTGGACAACGCTTTGGGGAAATGGAGGTCTGGGCCCTGGAAGCATATGGCGCGGCCTACACGTTGCAGGAATTGCTCACTGTAAAATCCGACGACGTCCAAGGCCGCACTCGCATTTATGAGTCAATCGTTAAAGGCGACAACTCCCTCGAAGCCGGCACACCTGAATCTTTCAACGTTCTCATTAAGGAAATGCAGAGCCTCGGCCTCGACGTAAAGGTCGGCGGCCAGGCCCCCAGCAGTGTCTTTGATCACGTGGCATAATTTTTTAGATCGACAATCACATTAGACAATCATGAACGAACATTCCTGGCGTGAGTTAGTGGGCGAAGAGCGTCCCGTGGGTTTTGATCAAGTCGCGATTGGCGTCGCGTCGAGCGACACGATGCGGTCGTGGAGCAAAGGCGAAGTCAAAAATCCAGAGACAATTAATTATCGCACCTTCAAACCGGAGAAGGGCGGACTTTTCTGCGAGCGAATTTTTGGTCCAACGCGCGATTGGGAATGCTCGTGCGGAAAATATAAGCGGATTAAGCACAAAGGCGTGATCTGCGACCGTTGCGGTGTCGAGGTCACACTTGCCCGGGTTCGCCGTGAACGCATGGGCCATATCGAATTGGCAGTGCCCGTTTCGCACATTTGGTTCTATAAGTGCATGCCGTCGCGACTCGGGCTCATGCTAGACATGAGCGCACGGCAGCTCGAACGCGTGATTTATTACGAGGACTACATCGTCATAGATCCTGGTAAAACTCCACTGCAAAAGACACAGCTCCTGAATGAGGTCGAGTATCGTGAGGCGCAGGAGCAATACGGCGAAGATTTCGTTGCCGGTATGGGCGCGGAAGCGGTAAAGAAACTTCTAGCCGAGATTGATCTCAACAAGCTCAACAAAGAGCTCGAAAAGGCGATGGGCGCGACGAAGAGCAAGCAGATTCGCAAGAAACTGGCGAAGCGCCTCAAGCTCGTTCAAGGATTCCAAAATTCACACGCCCGCCCCGAATGGATGGTTCTTGATGTCTTGCCAGTCATCCCGCCGGATTTGCGTCCGCTCGTTCCGCTCGAAGGCGGCCGTTTTGCGACTTCGGACCTGAACGATCTTTATCGCAGGGTTATTAATCGCAATAACCGACTCAAAAATCTGCTTCTGCTCAAAACCCCGGATGTTATCATTCGCAATGAAAAGCGGATGTTGCAGGAGGCCGTTGATGCTTTGTTCGACAACGGCCGGCATGGCCGCGCCGTCACCGGCGCGGGCAATCGTCCGCTAAAATCACTGAGCGATATGCTCAAGGGCAAAGGCGGACGTTTCCGTCAAAACTTGCTCGGCAAGCGTGTCGATTACTCGGGCCGCTCTGTTATTGTTATCGGCCCTGAGCTGAAACTTCATCAATGCGGGTTACCGAAGAAGATGGCGCTCGTTCTGTTCGAGCCATTCATCATCCGCCGGCTAAAGGATCTCGGTTATGTGCACACGGTGCGCAGCGCGAAAAAAATGATTGAGCGCCAGACGCCGGAAGTTTGGGATATTCTCGACGAAGTCACCAAGGGTCATCCGGTGTTGCTCAATCGCGCGCCGACTTTGCATCGATTGTCGATCCAAGCCTTTGAACCGCAATTGATCGAAGGCGAAGCCATCCGTATCCATCCGCTCGTCTGCACGGCTTACAACGCGGATTTCGACGGCGACCAAATGGCCGTCCATGTGCCGCTCTCGGTGGAAGCGCAAATGGAAGCGCGCATGCTAATGCTCGCCCCGAACAACATCTTCTCCCCATCGAGTGGCAAGCCGATCACGACGCCATCCCAGGACATCACCCTCGGCTGCTATTATCTCACGCAAAATCCACGGCGAACCGCAGGAAGTGATGGCGACGGACGTCTCCCACTCTTTGCGGATGCTACCGAGGTGGAATTCGCGATGGCCGAAGGCAGCGTCCGGACACACGATCGGATCCGGATCAAGAACCCTGATCACGGCCAGCAAACGGCCTATGGAAATACTGAGGCAAAGGTCATCGAGACCACAGCGGGCCGTGTCATCTTCAACGAGATTTGGCCGAAACAGCTGGGATTTTTCAACAAGGCAGCCGGCAAGAAACAGCTTAGCGACATCATTTGGCGGTGCTACCAGATCGCCGGTCCGGCCGAAACGGTCGGGACGTTGGACAAACTGAAAGAGCTCGGTTTTGCCGAAGCAACCAAAGCCGGCATCTCGATTGGAATCTCGGACATGATCATTCCGAAAGAGAAACAGACCGAGCTTGAAAATGCTTACAAGCAGATCCGGCAGGTTGAGCAGCAATATCGCAAAGGTATCATCACCGACGGCGAGCGTTACAATAAGATTATCGACATCTGGACCCATGCCGGCGATGAAATTTCCAGCGTAATGTTTCGCACCCTCGAACACAACGAGGGCCGCAAGGAACTCAATCCTGTTTACCTCATGGTTGATTCAGGTTCGCGCGGAAATCGGCAGCAGGTGCGGCAGCTCGCAGGTATGCGCGGTTTGATGGCCAAACCGTCGGGAGAAATCATCGAGCGGCCCATTACTTCGAACTTTCGAGAAGGCCTGAGCGTGCTCGAGTATTTCATCTCCACGCACGGAGCGAGAAAAGGACTTGCCGACACGGCACTCAAAACGGCGGATTCCGGATATCTTACTCGTAAGCTGGTGGACGCCGCGCAGGACGTGATCATCAACAAGGATGATTGCGGGACCGTAAATGGTATCGTCGTGCGCTCGATTTACGAGGGTGACGAGGAAGTTGTCGATCTGGGTCAGCGCATCATTGGTCGAGTTAGTTGCGAGACGATCGCGGATCCGGTGGACAAGAAAAAGAAAATCGTCAAAGCGAATCAGTTGATTGATGAAAAAATCGCGGCAGAGCTTCAGCGCGTCGGGGTGGAGAGTTTAAAAATTCGTTCGGTGCTTACCTGCGAATGTGGCCGCGGCGTTTGCGCGATGTGCTACGGACGCAATCTTGCTACGGGCCAGTTCGTCAAACTCGGCGAAGCCGTTGGGATCATTGCGGCACAATCAATCGGCGAGCCCGGGACACAATTGACGATGCGGACATTCCACATCGGCGGAACGGCCAGCCAGACTTTCAAGCAACCGATCATCAAGGCGAAAAACGATGGCACCGTCCGATTCAACGATCTGCGAACTGTGCAAGCGCTCGATGGCAGCTGGATTGTTCTGAACAAAAACGGCTCGATAAGTGTGCACAACGCGGAGGGCCGCGAACTCGAGAGTTACAACGTTGTTATCGGCTCCATGATCTCCAAAGACGACGGTGCGTCAGTTAAGAAAGGCGAGACCTTTGTGCAATGGGACCCGTACAATGTGCCGATTCTTACCGATAAAGGCGGCAAGATCGAATTCCGCGACATGATCGCTGGTGTGACGATCAAGCGTGATGTTGATGAAGCCACTGGCCTCATGGGCACCGTGATCATTGAGCACAAGGAGGATTTACATCCGCAGATTGTCATCATGGGAGACAAGAAGGAGGTGCTGGCCAGTTATTCCATCCCCGCTGGCGCTCACGTCATCGTTGAAGAAGGACACAAGGTGCGCGGAGGTGCGTTGCTGGCAAAAACACCGCGAAAAGTGGCCAAGACGAAGGACATTACCGGCGGCCTGCCGCGCGTGGCCGAGTTGTTCGAGGCGCGTCGACCAAAGGATGCGGCTGAGATTGCCAAGATCGATGGAATAGTCGAGATGGGCGGAACGATTCGCGGGAAGCGGCGGCTTATTTTGAAAGATCCCGACACTGGCTCAGAGGAAGAGCATCTCATCTCGCTTACAAAACATATCATCGTCTTCAAAGGAGACTTCGTGAAGAAAGGTCAGCAGCTTACCGAAGGGCCAGTTGTTCCTCACGAAATCTTGGAAGTCTGCGGGCCGCAGGACCTGCAGGAACACCTGGTTAATGAAGTGCAGGAGGTCTACCGCCTGCAAGGCGTGGAGATCAACGATAAACATATCGAGATCATCGTGCGCCAAATGTTGCGTAAAGTGAAAATTACTGATCCGGGCGACACTTCGTTGCTTTGGGGCGACCAAGTCGATCGGCTCGATTTTGAAGCCGAGAACCAGCGCGTAGTTGAGCAAGGGGGAAAGCCCGCCGAAGCCACACCTGTGCTTCTGGGCATCACAAAAGCCTCGCTCGAAACCGACAGCTTTATTTCCGCAGCTTCGTTCCAAGACACGACCCGCGTGCTTACCGAGGCGGCAACGCTTGGCAAAGTCGATCGGTTGCGCGGCTTCAAGGAAAACGTGATCATGGGTCACTTGATTCCGGCCGGTACGGGATTCCCACAGCACCGCGAGATCAAACTCGTGGAGAAAGGCGAACCGATCGGCGCTGCGGTGATGGAAGAGCCAGAAGCGCAGCCGGCGATTGGGTAGTCTTGCGGCGATGGAGTAGTGGAGCAATGGTCGCGAATAAGAGCCATTACTCTATCGCTCCATTACTTGAATACTTCTGCTGCTGATGTCGATCGTCACTAAGACTGGCGACAAGGGTGAAACTTCGCTGATGTACGCTCGGCGTGTGTCGAAAGCCGATCCGCACGTCGACGCTTATGGTTGTATTGACGAGCTAACTGCTGCGCTCGGCCTCGCGCGATCCATTTGCAGCGAGAAATTTGTTTCGGAACAAATTTTTGCTGTGCAAAAGGAATTAATCGTTGTGATGGGTGAACTGGCGACAACTTCACAAGATCGAGAACGTTATCTCAAAGATGGATTTCATGTCACCACGGCAGCGATGGTTGATCGGGTCACCGCGGTGATTATCGAGCTTGAGAAAGATAGATCGCTTTACCCGAAAGATTGGGTGATCCCCGGCGGAACAGCCCTTTCTGCAGCGCTGGATTTTGCGCGCACAACCTGCCGTCGGGCCGAACGGCACGTTGCAGCTCAAGTCGCGAACAAACAAAGGTTCAACCCGGAAATCTTGCGCTACCTTAATCGTCTGTCAGATCTTTGCTGGATTCTGGCCCGCTATGCCGAGAAGCATGTGAAACCGAAGAGTGCATGAACATTCCATTTGCCTTTGCGCCAGACATGTAGCATCTTCCACATACGCCGTTTCCCATCTTGGGGCTGGCGTTTTTGTTTTTTATGGCAGACACAACAGAACTAGTGCCCGAGCTTCTTGAAGCGGGCGTCCATTTTGGGCACCAGACCAAGCGCTGGAACCCCAAGATGAAGCCGTTCATCTTTGAGCAACGGAACCAAATTTACATCATTAATCTCGATCAGACCGTGCAGCAATTGCATCGCGCGACCGAGTTTTTGCAAGAGATCACACGTCGTGGCGGGAAAATCTTGTTCGTCGGCTGCAAGAAGCAGGCCCAGGAAGCGATCAAGGAAGCAGCGCTGGCTTGTGGGCAATTTTATGTCAATCAGCGCTGGCTCGGCGGTACACTGACTAATCTGGCCACCATTCGCAAAAGCATTGGACGATTGAAATACATTGAGCAGATCGAGCAATCGCCGGAGTACAAGAAAATGGGAAAACAGGAACTGGCGGCGCTGAACCGCGAGGCGGCGAAACTCCGTCGCAATCTTGACGGAATACTTGAAATGTCGCAACTGCCCGATGCGCTGGTCGTGATCGACACCACGCGCGAGCAAAATGCCGTGAACGAGGCCCGGCGGCTCCAGATTCCGGTCGTCGCGATTGTTGACACCAATGCGGACCCTGATTTGATCGATTATCCAATCGCCGGCAACGATGATGCGATCCGTGCTATTCGCGTGATTCTGCAAAAGCTGGTGGACGCCATTGTTTCGGCGAGCAGCGAATCGCGAATTCGCGAGCAAGTCGAGATGGCAGGTGTCTCCGCATAGCGACGTTGAAACGTTAAAATTGTTACACCGTAGCGACTTAGCGTTTAACTTTGTAACTTTCCTTGACATGCCGGCAACAACCGAAATTAATCCTCAACTCGTCAAACAACTCCGCGAGAAAACCAACGCCGGGTTTATGGACTGCAAGCGCGCGCTCGCGGAAAGCGGCGGTGACCTGGGAAAAGCCGAGGCGATTTTGCGAACCAAAGGCATGACCAGCGCCGGGAAAAAGGCCTCTCGTGCGACAAAAGAGGGTATTGTGGCTTCCTACATTCATTTGCAAGGGAAAGTGGGCGTGCTCGTGGAAGTGGATTGCGAGACCGATTTTGTGGCGCGGAATGAGAATTTTCGCGATTTCGTAAAGGACATCACATTGCACATTGCCGCGGCGCACCCCCTTTACGTTAACCGGGAGCAAGTGTCATCGAAGGTTGTCGAGGCCGAACGCGCCATTTACGAGGCGCAGGTGAAAGATAAACCCGCGAACGTGGTCAGTAAAATTGTCGAGGGCAAGCTCGACAAGTTTTACAGCACCGTCTGTTTGCTGGAACAAGCGTTTATAAAAAATCCCGATCAGACGATCAAAGAACTCCTGAATGCGAAGATTGCTGAGCTTGGCGAAAACATCGTGATCCGGCGTTTTACTCGCTATTTGGTGGGTGAGCCAATTCCCGCGGAACCGTGAGTTTGGAGGGGCGCGCGGTTGCGTCCCTGCTCAAGAAATCTGCGTTTTATCGGCCTAATTCGCGGTTAGCTTAACGTTGATGGGACTGACCGATTATAAGCGGAAGCGTGATTTCAAACGGACTTCCGAGCCGCAAGGCGGCAAGCCCAAACCGAAAACCGTGCGGGGCGCGTCCCGTTTTGTGATTCAGAAACATGATGCGCGCCGGTTGCATTACGATTTTCGGCTGGAGATGGAAGGGGTTTTAAAATCCTGGGCCGTGCCAAAAGGACTTCCCTGGCAGCAGGGTGAAAAACATCTCGCTGTGGAAGTCGAAGATCACCCCGTCGATTACGTGGAGTTCGAGGGCGTCATTCCCGAGGGACAATACGGCGGCGGCACGGTGATGGTGTGGGACCGCGGAAAATATTTCGTCTATGGCGAGCAACCGCTGAAATCGTTGAAGGATGGGAAACTGCATCTCGTTCTCGAAGGCGAGAAAGCAAAAGGCGAATGGACCCTCGTGCGCATCCGCGGCCGCGATGGTGAAAAGAATCAGTGGCTGATCTTAAAAACAGGATCGAGCGCGAAACCGCTTTCAAAAAAGCGTGAGGATGAATCGGTCAAAAGCGGTCGGACCATGAAACAGATCGCGGAAGATCGCGATGCCGAATGGGAATCCAACCGCGAAGAAAAAGACCAGAGCGCAACGTCAACATTGAAAGCGCGGATTAAAGCCGCGCTTGTAAAAAAAGACGCGCCTAAAAATAAAATTTTAGGGCAGGCGTTTTGCCTGGTAAACCGCAGGAATGGCAGCCGGAGGGGCCGTTCTACAAAGCCAATTGTCGATCTGCCTTCAGCAAAACCGCGCTTCATACAGCCAATGAAACCGCGGTTGCTAGAAAAACCCCCGAGCGCAGGCGACTGGATGTACGAACTCAAATTCGACGGAATCCGTGCGATCACAGTCAAGATCGACAAGAAAGTGTCGCTACTGTCGCGCAACGAAAATGAATTGGCCAGACGTTTCCCGGAAATCGTCGAAGCGATAAAGAATCTGCCTGCGCGAGAGTGCGTGATGGACGGCGAAGTCGTTGCACTCGATGACGAAGGACGCTCGTCATTTCAACTTTTGCAAGCTCTCGAGATGGAAGGGCGAAAATCGCCTGTCCGCTTTTATGTTTTCGATTTGCTGCAACTCGACGGCAAGGGCCTCATGAAACTTTCCCTCTCGCAACGAAAAGATTTGTTGGAAAAACTTTGCGAAAATATCGGGGATCCGATCCGTTTTTCGGGCGAGATTGGTTCCGACGCGACCAAGTTGCTAGCGGAAGTGAAGCGGCGTGGTCTCGAAGGTCTTATTGGCAAGCAACGCGATTCGGTATATGAACCGGGGCGCCGCAGCGGTGCGTGGGTCAAGCTCAAATGCGTAAACCAGCAGGAATTCGTCATCGGCGGTTACACGCCGCCGCAGGGATCGCGCAAATACTTTGGCGCAATTCTCGTCGGCTATTATAGGGACAGGAAACTTTTATTTGCCGGAAAGGTCGGCACCGGTTTTACCGGAAAGTCATTGTACATGTTGCATAATAAATTCGGACAAGAAGAGCGCGACGATTGCCCCTTTATCGATCTTCCGTCGAAGCAAAATGGAAAATGGGTGCAAGGAATCACGCCATCGACGATGCGCAAAATGCATTGGATAAATCCGGTCTTCGTATGCGAAGTCAAATTCGCGGAATGGACCCGCGATGGAAAGCTCCGCGCGCCGGTTTTTATGGGCTTGCGCGAGGACAAAAAACCCGGCGAAGTGGTGCGGGAAACGATGATTTGAATTGCACTTGTTCGTGCGGTGAGCCGCAAATATGGTGAGACGATGAAAGTGAAAGTCCTCGTTATGCCGAAGGCTGCAGTGCTCGATCCCCAAGGCAACGCCGTGCGCGACGCGATGCGCCATCTTGGAATGCCAGAGGTGCGCAGCGTCAGAATTGGAAAATACATGGAGATCGAAGTGGATGGAGAAAATGGCGAGCTCGAATCGCGTCTGCACGAGCTTTGCCGTCATTTGTTGTCGAATCCAGTGATCGAAGATTACGAACTAGAGAAGGCAAAGGTCCTGCCTACGCATGGCTTTGGCATGTCAGACACAGGATAGAAGTCAGAAGTCAGAGGACGAGAAACGGAAATGAAAGAGTTGCGATGTTTTGGAATGTCCACTCACTCCAAAGCCGAGCCCGCCCGCTTATGAGTCGGTGAAAATCTGTGTTAATCTGTGGCTACAATGATGAAATTCGCGGTTATTCAGTTTCCCGGCTCAAATTGCGACCAGGATTGCATCGCGGCGATCAACGGAATCGATGGACTCACGGCGGAATATGTCTGGCACAAGCAGACGTCGCTCGACGATTTTGACGCCATCATCCTCCCCGGCGGATTTGCGTATGGGGATTATCTGCGTTGCGGCGCGATCGCTCGCTTTTCTCCGATTATGCAAGCTGTCGCAAGTGATGCGCGCGCCGGCAAGCTTGTGCTCGGCACCTGCAATGGGTTTCAAATTTTGTGCGAAGCTGGTCTCTTACCCGGAGCCCTTGTGCGGAATCGTTCGCTCCGCTTCGTCTGTGACATGGTCGCTGCGCGCTTGGAAGTGGATGACTCGCCGTTCACTCACGGTTGTCCGAAAGGATCGCTTCTCCGTTTGCCGGTTGCACACGGCGAGGGATGTTTTTTCGCGGACGCGGAAACGTTGCGCGAGCTCAACGACAATCGACAAGTGATCTTGCGTTATGCGGACAGCCGCGGCCGCATTGTTCCCGAAGCCAATCCCAATGGTTCCGTTGAAAACATCGCCGGCATCTGCAATCGCGAGCAAAATATCTTTGGTCTGATGCCTCATCCTGATCGCGCTTCCGATGCGCGGCTTGGCAGCACAGATGGTGCGAAGATTTTCCGGTCGATGATGCAAACGATCAGCGCGAATAGCGCAACATCGGAGCGAGCAAAGCAGGTCGCGTGAGCCTCTTCATCACCGGGACAGATACCGGCGTTGGCAAAACGCACACGGCGATTCAACTCCTGCGTTTGTTGCGTGCATCGGGCACGCGCTGTGCCGGAATGAAACCGATCTGTTGTGGAGATCGTCGCGACGCAGAGCTTCTGCTCGCCGCCGGCAGCGAAGGATTGAGGATCGAGGAAATTAATCCAATCTGGTTAAAGACCCCGGCTGCGCCGCTTGTGGGCAGCCTGACAGAAGGAGCGAACATCGACATCGAACGCATTTTGGCCGCGTTTCACGGGCTTCAGAATCGAGTTGAACATGTGCTTGTCGAAGGGGTTGGCGGCTGGCTGGTACCGGTTCGGCATGATTATTTTGTGAGCGATTTGGCCGTGGAGATGGCCCTGCCCGTGCTTGTCGTGGCGCAGAATCGGCTGGGCTGTCTTAATCACACAGCGCTCACCGTTCGAAGCATTGCTGCGCACAGGCTTCCTTGTGCTGGCGTGGTATTAAATGGAATTCCAGAGGAGAGCGATATCGCCACTGTGACGAACCTCGACATTCTAAAGAAGATTGTCGTTCCCCCTCTATTGAGTGGGCTAACGGAAAATCTGAACGAATTGCCTGTTGCTTGGCGATTGATGATCGATTCAGCGCGAACAGCTTAGGCTGTCCACATCGATACATCAGTGTAAATAAGATTTACACAAATAGTGTGCCATTTCGACTCGCTTCCCGGGGACAACGGGATGGCATCATCATTGCTTAAGATCAGGGCAATTAACCTCTACGCCTATGCTATTAGAAAAAACCTTACATATGAGTCAGCCGTTGGCGGAATGCAAAGCCCGTCTTGCCAGCATTCAATCATATCGGCGGCAGTTCCTGATGGTGACAAGAGCGACCGTGACGTCATCGAAAACCGTTGATTTTAGCTTCCGTGGTCCTTTCGGTTTTCAGGCCCACACGGTCCTCCTGTCGGTCGAGAATGATTCACCCGATCAATATGCGTTTGAGTCCGTGGGCGGGAACATCGATCTAATGGGAATCGTTGATTTCGCTGAGATCCGCGCAAACTGCACGGAGGTGACGCTCGCAGTTCATTACGAAATAAAGAACCAGCTGTTCGCTTGGCTCGACCGCCGCTTGCGCTTTGTCGACACGTTTGTGACTGCTGAATTGCGCAGCATCCGCGCGCATTTCGAGGGGATTGCAGCGAGCTACCTCGAGCACGCGCCAGTTTTGCCGATGTTCCAAACGGCTGCTACAGCATAGCATCTGCCTTCAGAGAGCCACGAGTCGCGCAATTTCGTGGCTTTCTGCGTGTACGTGCAACGCTTACCTAATTCGCACAGCATGTTTTTTGTCGAGCCGCAGAATCTGGCCAGACTTGAGCGAGACCGTTGTCTTTGGGTCGCGGATCTCGATTCCGTCCAGCTTCACGCTTCCGTCTTCAACTAGCTGCCAAGCCTTCGTGCGGGGTTTTCGAATGCCGAACGTTTCACGATAACAACTGCAAACGACGGTGACGATGTCGCGTTTTTCCAGACCGGCCAATGAGAATTCCGGCAGGTCGGCATGTTCCAAATCACGTTTGCTGAAACGAATGTTCCATTCGTTGAGATTTTGTTGTGCGACCGCGGGCGAGTGATAGGTCTGCACAATATCAAATGCAAGCTGCTTTTTGGCTTCAAACGGATTTGTGCCTTCGCGGAGCTCACGCCTAAGCAATAATGGGTAATACCGCGCCATCAATTCATCTGAGATGCTCATCAGCTTTCCGAACATGTCTGCAGCGGGCTCGCTGATTCCAATAAAATTGCCGAGGCTTTTGCTCATCTTCTTGGAACCATCCAAACCTTCTAGAATCGGAAGAAGAAAAACGACCTGCTGTGGCAAGCCTTCTTCCTTCTGGAACTCACGCCCCACCAGAATATTGAAAAGTTGATCGGTACCGCCAAGCTCGATATCCGCCTTCACCATGACTGAGTCCCAACCTTGCATAATTGGATACTGGATTTCGTGGGCGCGGATCGCCTCTTGCTTGTCGATACGGGCCCGGAAGTCTTCACGCTGTAACATTTGTTGCAGCGTTACCCGGCTGTTCAGACGAATGACGTCTTCGAACGACATGGCTCGGAACCAATCGCCATTGCAAACCGTTTCAGTGCGCGTCGGATCGAGAATCTTGAACGCCTGCTCTCGATAGCTTGCAGCATTTGCCATCACTTCTTTGTGCGTCAATTGCGGTCGCGTCGCCGAGCGACCGCTCGGATCGCCAATCATCCCGGTGAAATCGCCGATAATAAGGACCGCTTGATGCCCCAAATCCTGAAACTGCCTCAGTTTTCGCAAAACGATGCTGTGGCCAAGATGAATGTCGGAGGTGGTTGGATCCACCCCTAGCTTTACCCGCAGCGGCTGTCCGAGTGCGAGCTTTTCGCGCAGTTCATTCTCGCTGATAATCTGCGCCGCGCCTTGCTTTAAAAAGGCGAGAGCTTCATCCGGTTGCATGATTCCTCCAAGAAATAGTGCACCTGCTCGGTGCGCTACTTGTTTTTGTTCAGCAACTCTCGCACTTGCTCAATCGTAAGTGCAGCATTTTTGCGATTGAGCGCCTTTTGGCTTTTGCCCTGACCGAGGAATGGGCGGTTCCCGGCGAAGGACCGACTGGCGGCTGCTTTGTCAGCGTCGTGGGCGTCACGAACACCGCGCGCAGTTCGGGTTGAATAACTCGGCTGTGAGTTTCCGATGTGTTGCTGCGATGAAATACCGGGCACCGTGTGCGTGCCTTGGAAAGATCGAGAATCGAACTGTCTCGCAGAAAATTCCCGCGGGTTGGAAAAGCTCTTGGAATTGGATTTCTCGTGAAAATAAAATGTGCCAACGGTTGCCTTTTTGTTTATGGACGTGCCATCGGCGATGAACTTTTTGTTCTGTGTCGTATTCTGCAAAGTCATATCGGGTCTGAGGAGGCGGTCGACAAGCTTACTCTCTTGATCCTGAGCCCCGGCAAAGGAGAAAGCAATGAGCGCTAAAAGAGGTGTAAGAACCTTTCCCACGTCGCCGAGGCTGCCTAAATAAAGCATTATTTGTAAAGCACATTATCGATAATGACGACAAGATACCTGCGCAGCGCGTCCTCGGTGACATCTTAGTCAGTCCAAAACCGGCTTTTTGTTGTTTTCGATGCCTGACTGCGAAATAATCGGCACATGTCTGATCATACTTACAAAAAAATTGAGTTGGTTGGCTCCTCGCCCAACGGATTTGAAGAAGCGATAAAAAATGCGCTGGCGCGTGCCGAGAAAACAGTTCGCGACATGCGCTGGTTTGAGGTGGCCGAGACCCGCGGATACATCGAAAACGGCAAGGTCGGTCATTGGCAGGTGACGCTGAAGATTGGCTTCACACTTGAGCCTTGAGACTGATCGCGTTGCCGCGTGATGTTATTTGTGGGCGCCCGAAAGCTTTCGGGAATAATTCTTTAACATCGAGCACAAAACTGCTCGATCCGCCTATTCCTCTTCCTGCGCCGCCTGATACAATTTAGTCGCGCCGTAAATCAAAATGGCTGGCTTCAAGGCGACTGCAAGAAGGCGAAGCAGACCGCCCAGGATCCGGCCAATCGGCAGGCGATTCAAAATGTAACCGCCTATAAATGCGTATATGAGAGACTGGGCCGGCTTTTCTCGCACATAATCCTCAGTTTGACTGAGAACCGTCTCGAACTGCTCTTTTGCCCAGAACAATCCACGTTCCGGGAACTCTCCAAGTCTTGCTGATGATTGGTCCATATCCCTTAATGATTCGGATTCTAATCAATGCTTGCGCGCACGAATTTGGTCAACGCAAAATCACCCAAATCGAACTCGCGCCCCCACCCACGGGGAAATCAGGCAGAGGAGGTTGTCGATGGAATATTCCGGCGCGTCGCGCTGCTTTGAGGCCATAGCGAGCCATGACTTCGAGCGCGTGCTCGTGCAAAGCGGAGCAATTTGTTGAAATGAGGACGCGGCCATCTCGCTCCACTAGCTCGAGTGCGCTGACGAGCAGTTTCTCAAAATCGTTTTCCACGTGAAAAGTCTTCCCGCCGGGTGAACGCGAAAACGTCGGCGGATCGAGAATGATTATGTCGAATTTCTCTCCCTTGCGCGCGAGCCGCGGCAATACCGCCATTACGTCGTCTGCAATGAAACGATGATTAATCGTCGGCAGACTGTTGACGGCAAAATTCCCTCGACCGCGCGCCAGCGATTTCTTGGAGAGATCAACGTTGATCGTAGTTGCTCCGGCGCACGCGGCGCTAACAGAAAACGAGCAGGTATAGGCAAAACAATTCAAAAGACGCCTCGGAACAATGTAGCGCACGTAACGCCGATTTTCTCTTTGATCGACAAACAAGCCGACGGAGTGGCCTGCTCCGAAATCGATTCCAAACTTCAGATGTCGCTCGGTCGCAATCGTCTGTAAATTCTCAGCTGCATCACCAAAGATGAGGCGTGGCGCTTCGCGTTCCTCATTTTTACGGGGAAGGAATCGAGCGAAAATACGTCCAAACTCGAAGCGCACCGTGCTCGCCCACGAGTGTAGTTCCTGGATTAAACGCTCGCGCGCTAGAACTCTTTTGAACGAGATGAGGACGTCGCGTCCGAAGCGCTCAACCCAGCCGTCCTCAAGCGTGCAGAGCCGATGCGCATCGGTCCCCTCCGCTTCAAAATCGCGCAGCAAGTTTGCTTCAATCCATCCAGATTTTGGTTTCATCGGCCGCGGTGATCTCTAACGGCATACTTGCGAATCGGCAGTGCGCAACGGATCGGTTGCCGCCGGGGCTGGGCGCGTTACACTCCCGCATCGCAGAGCGTCGCGTGCACAACTCGACTGCTGACCTATGCAACAAGTAACGGTTCGCGTTCCGGCGAGCACTTCTAATCTCGGCCCCGGCTTTGATTGTCTCGGTGTGGCGCTGCGTCTTTACAACGACGTGATTCTCACTCGCGGCGCGAAATCTCGGCCGCCAGCTATCGTGTGTGCCGCAGCGGATTTGTTTTTTCAACGAACGCGTTGTGCGCCGTTTTCATTTTCTATTTTGATCAAAGGCGACGTTCCATCTTCGCGTGGTTTGGGTGGCAGTGCCGCGGTGCGTCTTGGAGTTCTGGTTGCTCTGAATTTTTTGACCGGCAATCGTCTCGATCGATTGTCGATCTTTCAATTATGCGCGCACCTGGAACGACACCCCGATAACGCCGCGCCAGCAGCTTTCGGCGGTTTCACCGTTGTAAGACAGCTGTCTCACTCGTCACGGCAGACGCGGCTCCGGCCTGTCGAGGTAAGCGGCGCTGAGCTTCAGCGCTTTGAAATTTCCGCGCGACTGCATTTTGTTCTGTTGATCCCAGACTTCGAAATCAAAACGGCAGCAGCGCGAAAAGTTCTACCGCCGAAAATTTCGCGTATCGCAGCAGTTGAAAGCTGCCAGAACGCCTGCGCGATCACCGCGGCATTCGCATCGCGCAATTATCGCAGTTTACGCGGCGCGTTTCGCGATCATCTACATCAGCAATATCGGCAAAGACTGGTTCCGTTTCTGCCGCGCGTCATCGCCGCCGCCGAAAAAGCCGGCGCGCTCGGAGCATTTCTGAGCGGCAGTGGATCGACAATCTGCGCTGTCACATTGCAAGATGGAGATAAAGTCGCGACCGCCATGTTGCGCGCGGCAAGAACCTGTCCTAAGCGCGAATCGAACGGATCGACATCTGCACGCACGCTCATCACCACCGCGGATAACACGGGCGCGCAGATTCTCCATCAATCACCAGTTACTGCTCACTAATCATTATTCTCTTATGGGCCGCCACCTTGAGAATCTGGAGCAGTTTGGGATCGACGTCGTTCTCGAGCGCCGCCACGGCTTCCGCGCGCGTATTCTGCGCGGAATTCTCTACGCGCTCTCCTTTATTTATGAACGTCTCGTTCAACTCCGGCTTTATCTCTACCGGAAACGTCTTTTCCGAGAGCGCACGCTCGGTTGTCTGGTCATCAGCATTGGAAACCTGACTGTCGGCGGCACGGGCAAGACGCCGATCGTCGAAAAATTCGCTCGTGCGCTGCAATCGGGTGGCCGCCAGGTCGCGATCCTGAGCCGCGGTTACAAGAGCGTACCACTCAGACGAAATTGGCTGGACCGGCTTCGTGGAAAAGATGCCGATCTACCGCGTATCGTCTCGGATGGAAAGTCGTTGCTGCTCGATTCGCTGACTGCCGGCGACGAGCCGTACATGCTGGCGCACAATTTGAAGGATGTGATTGTGCTGGTGGACAAGGACCGCGTAAAAAGCGGCCGCTTCGCCATCGACAAATGGAACGTCGACACATTGTTGCTCGACGACGGATTACAATATTTACATCTCAAACATCGTCTCGACATCGTGCTGGTAGATCGCCAAGCGCCATTTGGGAACGAATTCCTGCTCCCTCGCGGCACCTTGCGCGAGGGCCCGCGCAATCTGAGGCGCGCGAGCTACATCTTTATTACTAAGAATACGGGCGAGCCAAATGATGCCCTCATCCAGCGTATTCGGCGTTATAATCGCACTGCCGAGATCATCGAATGCGCACACAAACCGCTCTATCTCCAGAATGTTTACACGGGCGAACGAGTGCCCCTTGAGCACCTCCGCGACGCATTTATCGGCTCGATTTGCGGGATCGCTGCGCCACAAAGCTTTGAAGGCGGGTTGAAAAAACTTGGCGCGCATGTCGATCTTGCCAAGCGCTACATCGATCACCACCGTTATAGTGAGGCCGAGTTACAGAGCTTCATCAACCGCTGCATCCGACGTGATTTGCAAATGATCGTGACAACGGAAAAAGACGCAGTCCGCATGCCACACTTGCCGGATTCGGAATTACGAGTGCCGATCTGCTTTTTGCGCGTCGAAATCGAGATTCTCAGCGGCCACGAAAGCTGGCAACATTGCGTTGCCCGCATCTGCAAGCCACAGCCTATGCTTTCACCCGAACGCTTCTTTGCCTGATCGTTTTTATGCCCGAGGAAGCCGAGCTAATTGTCGAGGATCGCAAGATTCAGGTCTCGAATCTCGGCAAGGTGCTTTATCCGAAGGTTCGATTCACAAAAGGACAAGTGATTGACTACTACATTCGTGTCGCGCCGGTGCTCTTGCCGCATCTGAAGGATCGGCCCCTCACCATGAAACGCTATCCCGACGGCGTGGAGGGCGGATTCTTCTATGAAAAGAATTGCCCGTCGCATCGGCCGAAGTGGGTCAAAACTGCGAAGGTCTGGAGCGAAGGCAATAATCGCATGATGAATTATTGCCTCGCGCAGGACTTACCGACGCTCGTTTGGGCTGCGAACCTCGCTGATCTCGAATTGCACACGTCGCTTTCGCGTAAGAAGAACGTCGAACGCCCAACCATGATGGTGTTCGATCTCGATCCGGGTCCCCCGGCCGACATCGTGCAGTGCTGCCAGGTCGGTCTTTGGCTTCGCGACCTGCTTGCGAAGATGAAATTGAAAAGCTTCGCAAAAACGAGCGGCTCAAAGGGTCTTCAAGTCTATGTGCCGCTGAATAGCTCGGTCACGTTCGATCAAACGAAAGATTTATCGCGCTCTCTCGCTCAGCATCTCGAAACAGATCGTGCCGATCTTGTCACTTCGAACATGTCGAAGGCAGTCCGCAAAGGAAAGGTATTTGTCGATTGGAGCCAGAACGACGAACACAAAACGACCATCTGCGTCTATTCGCTTCGCGCCAAAGAAGAGCCGACCGTTTCAACTCCCGTCACCTGGGATGAAGTTCAGAACTGTCTGAAAAAGAAGGAAGCTGGCCTCCTGAAATTCCGCTCCGAGAAAGTTCTCGCCCGTGTCGAAAAACTTGGCGATCTCTTCGAGCCGGTCGAAGAACTCAAACAGAAACTGCCCAAGAAATGGAAGCTATGACGTACACAAATACAGCAAAGATTACAGAGCATGAACAATCACGTGTGGTTTGATGCGATCGGATGGACGGGAGCAGCCGCCCTCCTTGTTGCTTACGCGATGGTTTCCTCTAAGAAATTGGAAGGGGACTCAACTGCTTACCAATTTCTCAACATCGTCGGCAGCCTTCTTTTAGCCATAAATACGATTTCTTATGGAGCTTACCCTTCTTCTTTCGTGAATATGATTTGGATAGGAATAGCTGTTTTTTCGATCACAACTAGAAAGCGACTTTCTCCTCATTAGGTCGCTACGACGATGATTAGGAATTGTTCCATATGCGCAAAGTGAACGTGAAAGATATTCCGGAGCAGGAACGCAAATCACCGAAGGGCAAGTTTCACAAGTTCGTGAAGAATATTTCGATCGCGCTTGGTCGCGAACCGGAGTCGCTCGATCTGGGAAAGCGGCACCCGTTTGATCTCGCCCTGGTGCGGATTCCAAAAGGCAAATCGTATTGTCCGTACCATGCGCACTCGGCTGAATCGGAACTTTATCTCGTCATTTCCGGTCGCGGCAGTGCTCGTGATAAAGATGGATCGAGAATTGTGAGCGCGGGCGACACGTTTTTCTTTCAACCAGGCGAAGCGCATCAACTAACCAACGCGGGCAATGAAGATTTTGTTTATTACGTCATTGCCGATAATCCGCGGAGTGGAGGTACCGGAGATTCCTGTTTTTATCCCGACAGCGGCAAATGGGCGGTAGTTAAAGAGGGATTGGAAGAAGTAATAGTGAAAGGAAAAGAGACCGATTATTTCGACGGCGAGGAGTGAAATCTCGTCGATTGTTGTAGAGGCGACTATATCAGCCACAAATCTTACCAGCGCGGGCGGCCCGCCCGCCACTACAGATGAATGCACAAAGTAAACGTCAACGACATTAAGGAAGAGCCGTGGCAATCGCCCCACGGAAAATACGCAGTTTCGTTTAAAGGCATCTCAGAAGCTCTTGGTCGCGACCCGAAATCGCTTGATCTGGCGAAACGGCATCCGTTTGATTTGGAGCGGAACCGCCTCCCGCCGGGCAAACACAATTTTCCTTATCACGCGCACTCAGCCCAATGGGAACTCTATCTGGTTATCGCAGGCAAAGGCAGCGTGCGTGACGAGAATGGCACGACGGAAGTGGTCGAGGGCGACGGGTTCATTTTTGGGCCGAACGAGTCGCACCAAATCACAAATTCCGGCGAGGAAGACCTTCTCTACTACGTCATCGCCGACAATCCGATCGGTGAATCTGCCTACTTCCCGGACAGCGGGAAGTGGAAGGTGAACAAGGTCGGAACAGAGCGCGTCGTCGTAAAAGGTAAAGAAACCGATTATTTCGACGGCGAAGAATAGATATTTGTCATGTCGAGGGGAGTCGAGATATCTCTCGCTGTTATCTATCTTCCCGACGCTCGGAAAGCTCCGTCACGTTTCTGCATGTGAAAATCATCTCCGGTGGACAAACTGGAGTTGATCGCGCGGCGCTCGATGTCGCACTGAAGCACGGAATTGATTGTGGCGGTTCGTGTCCTCCTGGACGTCTGGATGAATCTGGCCGGATTCCTGATCATTATCCGCTGAAAGAATTGGAGGAGGGGAGTTTCGCCGACCGCACTTTGCAGAACGTCAAAGACTCTGATGGAACTGTCGTCATCTACTTCAACGAATTGCGCGCCGGTACCGAATACACGGTTCAGTGTTGCAAGCAGCTTCGGCGTCCGCGCAAGCTGATTAATGCGGCGGACATCTCCTCGCAGGACGCGGCAAAGTTGATTGTCGATTTTGTACGCGAACACAAGATCGATATCCTCAACGTGGCTGGCCCGCGGCAAAGCGAATGGCCGGAAGGATACGAGTACGCATCTCGGGCGTTAGAGATTTTTCTGAATCTAGTCGGGCGGATCGCGAGCAGGAGCACGAGGAAGAGATAGAATCACTCGTAGCGTAGCGCTTTCACCGGATCGAGGCGCGCCGCGAAATAAGCGGGAATCAGCGCCGCAAATGAGCAGATTAGAAACGCGCTGATACAGATAATGGCAACGTCCATTGGGATGACTTCAGCCGGGATGGCTGAAAACTGATAGACCTCGCGCGGGAAGATCTCGATGCGCAATGTCGATGAAAGCCAGTGACTGAACTCGTTCCGGTAACGGATCAGCGTCATGCCGAGACCCAGCCCCGTGAGCGTTCCAAAAAGGCCAACTACGGTCCCCTGACCGAGAAAAACCCAGATAATTTGCGCGATGTTTGCCCCGAGCGCTTTCATGATCCCGATTTCGCGACGCTTTTGCACCGTCACTGTGATGAGTGTGCTCATGATTCCGAACGCCGCGACCACCACAATAAAGAACAAAAGGAAAAACATAACTGTCCGCTCGAGCCGCACTGCTTCGAAATATTGATGGTTCATGTCGATCCACGTCTGCGCAAATTCGGGCGGTTCGAGAAATTGTTCGATCGATTGTTTTACACGCTCGGCGCTGTAGGGATTGTCGGTCTTAACCGTGATGCCATGTAACGCGTCGCCTAAACCGTACAACTCCTGTCCGACATAAATTGGAACGAGCAAGAACTCAGAATCGTGCAAGTAATGACCGGTCTCGAAAATGCCGGTGACGGTCAATTCCTTCGGCAGGATCACGTCGCGCAATTGGTCGACCGCTTTTTTTTCCTCGTCGCCCTTCGCGTTCTCCAATTTCTTAATGCTATCCAGGATCTGGCCGAGATTGCCGGGCGAATAAATTGTGATCTTATCACCGACATGTACCTGTAATTTCCGCGCAAGCTCGATGCCGAGCACGGTCGATTCGCCTTCCAGATCGAGCTTGCCGTGTTTGATGAACTTTTGCAGCGGGATCACCATTTCCTCCTGCGCCGGATCGATGCCGCGAATCATGGGCGCGAGCCTCCGGTTTTGAAATTCGGCAATCACCGGACCCTGAATGTAAGGCGCGGTCGCGACTATGCCGGGCGTATTGTCGATCTTC
>WNGK01003437.1_pt1 | contig 27030 bp, 19 predicted proteins | sample 5400601 | NCBI WGS metagenome assembly WNGK01 (sample SAMN13153376, study PRJNA577476) | soil metagenome | isolation source: 60 cm soil or saprolite under Garry oak tree replicate 1 | place: USA:California | collected 2016-06-15
ACCTTTTTCTCGGACAGGAAGCACCCCGCGCGCCGCCTGCTCGATCATCTCGCGGCGGCCTCGATCGGCGCGACCGGCGACGCCGGCTACAGCGCGGCATTCGAGCTGGTGGCGACCGGCGTCATCGAAGAGGTATGCCGCGATTTCCGCGTCGACATGGCGGTGTTCGACGGCGCGGACTCGAAGCTGCAGGAGTTCGTCGAGGAAGAGCAGGGCAAGCTAACCGCGGCGCTCGACACCGAAGTCGCGAACGTATTTGCGCAGGAGGAGGGCGAGGCGGACCGCTCACACGTGCGCGAATTCATCCGCGACAAGCTCGCCGGTGTACAGGTTCCGTTCGACGTGCGCTCGTTCAGCGAGACGACGTGGGCGGACTATCTGACGCTCACGCGAGCGCAGCACGGAACCGAAAGCGATGCCTGGCGCGTCGCCGTGCAGACGCTGGATGACTTGCTGTGGAGCATCACCGCGAAGGAGCGCACGGCGCAAAAGGCGCGTCTCGCCAAGCTCGTTCCCGTGATGATCCGCAACCTTCGTGCCGGCGCCGCGGCGGTCCAGGTGGGTGACGAGCGCGTCCGGCCTCTTCTCGACGCAATGTACAAGCTGCACATGGCCGCCATCAAGCCGAAAGGCGATGTGGAAGTCCCGAAACCTTCGCAGGGCGCCGCGGCTCAGAAACCGGAAGCGCAAGCGTCGTCCGCGGCCGCTGCGGATGTTGCAGCGGCAGACGAGCCGGCCGGGGAAATGCCTTCGATCATCAACATTCACGACTTCGTCAGCGAAATGGTCGTGGGAACGTGGCTTGCCTTCGAGCACGCGGGAACAAGCGTCAACGCGCGCCTGTCGTGGATCAGCCCGCTGCGCAGCAAGTACATTTTCACCAGTCGCGCGCGGACCCGGGCCATTGTCGTGACGCCTGAGGAGCTCGCGTGGCAGCTCGGCGCGGGCAAGACACGACTTATCGTCGAGCCGGTCGCGTTGTTCGATCGCGCGGTCAGCGCCGCGCTCGATTCGATTGCTGCGCGCAAGCCGCCTGCCGCCGGAAGCGCGGCCGCCGCGTAATAAAAAGCGGACCGCTGCGCCCGCTTGTCGTAGAGTTGCGCGGCTCGTAGCGCTCAGATCGGACTGCAGAAGGCCACGCCGTTCGGACCGATCCCTTCCGGCACCCACTGGCGATTGATCATCGCCCGGCGCGCCGCGAGGTCGATGGTATGGCGGTGGTTGGCGTCGCTGCGATTGTTGAAAAAGCGGTACACCGGCAACGTTCCCGGTTGACAATTTCCGGCCGCGTCGGGGAGGGGGACGTAGAAAGCGGCCGCCTCCTCGAGCAGCCACGTCCCCGGCCAGTGGAGCTGAACGAACCGGCACTCGCTCGCGATCGCGGTATAAAAATGAGAGTCGATCAGCGGCAGCGGACTATAGAAGCGGCAGACCGGCTGCGCGTTCGCGGGAGCCAGGCTTGGATCGATCCAGGCGAAAAAGACTTCGCCGGTGCGCTGAAAGGTCGCGCTCAGGAACGCGTCGATGTACGCGATCTCGGCGGCATTGCCGGTCATGAAGTAGTGATCCTTGTTGGGGCGGTAATACTCGACGATCGGGACCGTGCCTGCCGGCGCCATCGCGGTTGCCGGTATCGTGCTCTGCACGGCGAGACCGGCGTCGAGCAGGCCCGCACCGCATCCCGACGCAAATGCGCACAAGCTTCCCGGCGCAAAATTGCGCGCTGTACCGGTGATGATGCCTAGCACCTGTCCTGGCGTGAGGTTGGCGTTGCGAGCGAACATCAGCGACACGACGCCGGCGACGTAGGGTGCGGCGAAGCTCGTCCCCGCTTCGCTCTTGTAGGTCGGGTTGTGCGGGGATGTCAGCCCGTCGTTGGAGATCGATAGGATGAGGGTCGATGCATCGCCGCCATCACCGCCGGGGGCTGAGATATCGACGCGGCGTCCGAAATTGGAGTAGAACGTGCGGTCGCCCTTGCGCGTCGCCGCGCCCACCGCGATGACGCCGCCGCAATTCGCGGGTGCCGAGCTCGACGCATCGTCGCTTTCGTTGCCGGCGGCGGCGGTGATGACCACGCCCTGCGCAAGCGCCTGGTTGACGGCGTCCTGCAAGGCTTGCGGGCACGCGGTAAAGCCGCCGAGACTCATGTTGATGACCTTGGCGGGATTGGCGTTGGCGGGTGCACCCGCGACGGGGACCCCGGCCGCCCAGATGATGCCCGCGGCGATGTCGTCGAAGGTCCCCCCGCACTTGCCGAGCACGCGTACCGGAAGAATCTTCGCGTTCCAGTCGATGCCGGAGATGCCGACGCCGTTGTTGGTATTGGCTGCGATCAGCCCGCTGACGAACGTGCCGTGCCACGAGCTCGGCTCGGCCGGAAAGCCCGGCGCGCATTCGCCGTCGCCGGTGGCGTCTCCCGGATCGGAGGCGTCGTTGTCGCGCCCGGTGCCGTCGTTCGCCTCGCCGGGATCGGTGATGAAATCGAAACCCGGAAGCACGCGCCCAGCAAGTTCCGGATGCGACGTGATGCCCGTATCGATGACGGCAACGGTGACGCCGGCGCTCCCCAACTGGACGTCCCACGCGGTCGGGGCGTTGATACCTCCGACGGGATCCGTGAGCGCCCACTGGCTGGCAAAGCTCGGATCGTTGGGAATGAGCTTTGCGACCGCGCGGCGAACGGGATCGGCGTACTGCACCGCGGGATCGGTCTCGAGTTGCGACGCCATGTTGGCGAGCTCGCTGTCGGCCACGGGTCGGGCGAGCCTGAGAACCCATATCGGACCGACGGAATGATCGATGCTTACCGGCATGCCGATGAGCGACGCCCAGCGCGGAAGCAGCGTCGGCCACTCGGCGGCGGTATCCGCCGTCAGGCGCAGCATGAGTTTTTGCCCCTGCAGCGTAGCGCCTTGCGCCGGCGTCCTGCTTCTAGCCGCGAACGAGGGCACCGCGCGCACCGCTTCGGCCCACAACACGCTGCGATCGCCGCGCAAGCGCCCCACCAGCGCATCAGCCGATCGGTCGTCCTGCGACTCGGCTAGGATAAGCTCGAGGCTGCCGGTGCGCGTCGTTCCGGCCAGCGCGAGCGGCACGCCCGCGATGGTTTGTAGCCGCGCGATCGTGTCGCGCTGCGTCGCGCTCGCGTACGGATGCAACATGACGCGGACGCGCAGAACCGGGTCCGCCGCCACCATGGATGTGGCGCCGCCGAGCGCAAGCAACATCACTAGTCTTGGCAACCAGCTTCGCAACATATGAATGCTCCCGATCGGTGGCCTGCGTCGATCTAGCTCCCCGCGCAAGCGGGCCCTCATGCTACACAATGACAATGGGATTGTCATGCACGCGGTCGGGTGCCGAGCACAAAGGCGTGATTAGTGGAGATTTAGCGCAGGTCTCGACGCCGAATGCCGGTCGATCGGCGACGGGAAGCGATCAGGTTTTGATTCGGTCTCGGTCCTCGAGCGCGCGTTGATAAGGCGCGAGCACCTTGACCATTTGTGCGAATATTCGCGGATTCGCCGCGATCACCTGACCGCCGTACAGGTACGAGTTGTCGCCGACAAGATCGCCGACCAGCCCGCCCGCCTCCAGAATGAGAAGGCTGCCCGCGGCGACGTCCCAGGCATTGAGCCCGACCTCCCAAAATCCGTCGTAGTAGCCGGCGGCAACATAGGCGAGATCCAGCGCCGCCGAGCCGGGCCGCCGCAGTCCGGCGCATTCGATCATCATGGCGCGCATCATCTTGATGTAGGTCTCGAGATCGCTGCCATCGCGAAACGGAAAACCCGTGCCGACGAGGCAGTCGCGAAGATGCTGCCTCCGCGAGACCCGCATGCGGTGATCGTTCAGGAACGCGCCGCGGCCGCGCGTCGCGGTAAACAGATCGTTGCGCACCGGATCGTAGATCACTCCCTGCGTGATGTGTCCCTTGTGCTCAAGGGCGATCGACACGCAATACTGAGGAAGGCCGTGGAGAAAGTTGGTGGTCCCGTCGAGCGGGTCGACGATCCACACGTATTCCGCGCGGGCGTTGGCGTCTTTGGCGGTGCCCTCCTCTGCTAGAATCGCGTGATCGGGATAGGCGGAGTGCAACACGTCGACGATCGCGGCTTCCGCGGCGTGGTCGACCTCGCTCACGAAGTCCTTCGGTCCTTTCGCGGTAACCGTCAGCCGATCGAGGTCGCGCGCCCCGCGGTTGATGACACTGCCTGCGCGCCGTGCGGCCTTCACTGCGGTCGAGAGCATCGGGTGCATGATTCTTGCGAGTGCAGCCGCGACAGATCCCGCTGCGGCGCGTGAGATTCAGGCGCGCATTCTACCCGGATTCATTTCCCTCATGCCTTCGCCGCTCGAGCGCATCCGCATCGTGCTGTGTGCGCCGAGCCACCCCGGCAACATCGGCGCGACGGCGCGCGCGATGCAGACGATGGGGCTTTCCCGGCTCGTGCTGGTCAATCCTCAGCGGTTTCCCCATCCGGATGCCATGGCGCTCGCCAAGGGGGCGTCGAGCGTTCTCGACCGCGCCCGCATCGTCTCGTCGCTCGACGAGGCGCTCGACGGCGTCTCGCTTGCGATCGGATTTTCGGCCCGGCCGCGCGAGTTCGCGGCAACCGTGCTGCCGGCTCGCGCCGCCGCGCACGAGGCGGTGCGTTACGCTGCCACGTTCGACGCGGCGCTGGTTTTTGGCAGCGAGATGTCGGGATTGTCCAACGACGAGATTGCGCGCTGCCAGATCATCGCGACGATCCCCGCGGCTGCCGGCTCGGCCTCGCTCAACCTCGCCGCCGCGGTGCAGGTGGCCGCCTACGAGCTCCACGTAGCCGCGCACGGCGGAACGGTGTGGTCCGCCCCGCGCTTCGAGCCAGCGACGCAGGAAAGTATCGCCGAGCTTTTCGCGCACGGCGAGCGCACGCTGGTGGCGCTCGATTTCCTGCGGCCGTCGCAGCCCAAGCGCCTGCTGCCGCGGCTGCGGCGCCTGTTTGCGCGCGCAAGGCTCGAAAAGGAGGAGGTGAATATCCTCCGTGGAATTCTGGCGCGCATCGACGAGCGATTGGCGCGCGTCGGCCGCGCACGCGAGTGAGCGAAGGGTCGCTGTGACCGGTTGCGCGCGGGACGTCGAGGTCCCGCTGCCCCTGCGAGGCGCCGTATCGCGTTTTTATGCCGGGCCCGGCGAGCTCAGCGACGCAGGGCCATGCAAGCAAAAAATTATCGGTGCCGGAAGGCCGTTGAGGCGCCGCGGAGCAAGGCCTCCGCGGTTGTCGGCGCGGGTCGCAATACTTGAGTAATTCGCTCGGATATGTCAAAATCCTCTGATGTTTGACCGACTTCGCGAAGATATCGCGGTGGTATTCGAGCGCGATCCCGCCGCCAGGACGACCTGGGAGGTTTTGACCTGCTATCCCGGTCTGCACGCGCTGGTATGGCATCGGGCGGTCGCCAATCCGCTCTGGCGCGGCGGCTTGCGCTGGCTGGCCCGCTGGCTTTCGCATTGGGGCCGATGGCTGACCGGCATTGAGATCCATCCGGGCGCAATGATCGGCCGTCGAGTTTTCATCGATCACGGCATGGGGATCGTCATCGGTGAAACCGCCGAGGTGGGCGATGACTGCACGCTTTATCACGGTGTGACGCTGGGTGGCACCTCATGGAACAAGGGCAAGCGGCACCCGACCCTGGGGCGCGGAGTCGTTCTCGGCGCGGGCGCCAAGCTGCTGGGTCCGATCCTGGTTGGCGACGGCGCCAAGGTCGGCTCGAATGCCGTGGTGGTGCGCGACGTTCCAGCCGGGGCGACGGCGGTGGGCATTCCCGCTCGGATGGTCACCGGCGACGATGCCGTGAGACGCGAAGCGCAGGCCGCCAAGATCGGCTTTTCTGCTTACGGGATCGGCGCCGACATGAACGACCCCATGGTTCAGGCGATCCATTCCCTGCTTGATCACGCCGCCGCCACCGATAATCGCCTCCGACAACTCATCGAGCTCCTTCAGAAGGAGGGAGTCGACTGCGGGGATGCCAAGGCGACCGCAGATCGCTTCGATCCCCAACAAATCAATAAGATGCTTGAATGAAACTAATCCGCCATTTTAGTTGACTAAATTCATCGGGTATTCTAAAATTAGCTGTCCGTCTAGGACAAGATCATGGGGTGCGGACTATGCGATTGACCACCAAGGGACGATTTGCCGTGACGGCGATGATCGACGTCGCCATGCACGGTAACAAGGGTCCGGTGACCTTGGCCGGCGTTTCGGAAAGGCAGAAGATTTCGCTGTCTTACCTGGAGCAACTGTTCGGCAAGCTGCGCCGGCATGGTCTTGTCGAGAGCGTGCGTGGCCCGGGCGGCGGTTACCATCTCGCGCGGCCGGCCGACGCCGTGTCGGTGGCCGATGTGATCCTCGCCGTCGACGAACCGATCGATGCGACGCAATGCGGTGGCAAGGAAAACTGCGATGACGACAAGCGATGCATGACGCACGAATTGTGGGCCAACCTCAACATCCACATCTTCGCGTATCTCCGCTCGGTTACGCTCGAACAGCTCGTTCGCCAGCAGGACAAGCAGTCAGTCGCCGTGCTGCAGGATCAGCGTTTGCTTGCGGGCAGGAAGCCCGAGCCGGCCGAAGTCGTTTGACCCAGGCCTTGCAAAGACATCGATGAAAAAACCAATTTATCTCGACTACTCCGCGACGACGCCGGTCGACCCTCGTGTCGCCGCGAAGATGATTCCCTACCTGACCGAACAATTCGGCAACCCCGCCTCGCGCTCGCACGCGTTCGGGTGGGAAACCGAAAAGGCGGTGGAGCAGGCGCGGGAGGAAGTGGCCAAGCTGGTCAACTGCGACTCCAAGGAGATCGTCTGGACCTCCGGCGCCACCGAGTCGATCAATCTCGCGCTCAAGGGCGCCGCGCATTTCTACAAGGAAAAAGGCAAGCATCTCGTCACCATCAAGACCGAGCACAAGGCGACGTTGGACACGATGCGCGAGCTCGAGCGCGATGGCTTCGAAGTCACCTATCTCGATGTGCAGGACGACGGGCTTCTGGACCCCTCGCAGCTCGAGGTCTCGCTGAGGCCCGACACGATTATCGTTTCGGTGATGTATGTCAACAACGAAATCGGCGTCGTACAGGACATTCCCGCTATCGGCGAGCTGTGTCGCGCTCGCGGGATCATCTTTCACGTCGACGCGGCACAGGCGACGGGCAAGCTGCCGATCGATCTGGCAGCGCTCAAGGTCGACTTGATGTCGTTTTCGGCGCACAAGACCTACGGGCCGAAAGGCGTAGGGGCCCTGTTCGTGCGCCGCAAGCCGCGCGTGCGCATCGAAGCGCAGATGCACGGCGGCGGCCACGAGCGTGGAATGCGCTCCGGCACGCTGCCGACGCACCAGATCGTCGGCATGGGCGAAGCGTTCCGGCTGGCGCGGCTGGAGATGGCGGCGGACAACGAGCGCATCCGCATGCTGCGCGACCGTCTGTTGAAGGGTCTGTCCGAGATCGAGGAAATCTATGTCAATGGCGACATGGAGCACCGCGTTCCACACAACCTGAACGTGAGCTTCAACTACGTGGAGGGGGAAAGCCTGATCATGGCGATCAAGGACGTGGCGGTGTCGTCGGGTTCGGCGTGCACGTCGGCCTCGCTCGAGCCGTCCTACGTGTTGCGCGCGCTCGGCCGCAGCGACGAGCTCGCACACAGCTCGATCCGCTTTACCGTCGGCCGCTTCACGACCGAGGAGGAGATCGATTACACGGCGGGGCTGCTCAAACAGAAGATCTCCAAGTTGCGCGAGCTCTCGCCGCTGTGGGAAATGCACCAGGAAGGCGTCGATCTGGACAGCGTGGTGTGGGCTGCGCACTGATCCAGTTAGCGGCGAATTCGCCGGACACGTTTTACTAGGAGTAGCGACATGGCATACAGCGACAAGGTTCTGGACCACTATGAAAACCCCCGCAACGTCGGATCGTTCGCCAAGGATGCGAGCGACGTCGGCACGGGAATGGTCGGCGCGCCCGCGTGCGGCGACGTGATGAAGCTGCAGATTCGCGTCGGCGCGGATGGGCGCATCGAAGACGCGAAATTCAAGACCTACGGCTGCGGTTCAGCGATCGCATCGTCGTCGCTGGTCACCGAATGGGTGAAGGGCAAGACGCTCGATCAGGCGCTAGGTATCAAGAACACGCAGATTGCCGAGGAGCTCGCGCTGCCTCCGGTGAAGATCCATTGTTCGATCCTCGCCGAGGATGCGATCAAGGCGGCCGTCGCCGACTACAAGAAAAAGCACAGCGAAGCGGCTGCCAATGCAACCGCCGAAGCGCCGGCTCAGGCCGCGACTGCGTAACACGATGTCGATTTCATTGACGGAAAGCGCAGCGCGTCACGTCGCCAGTTACTTAAGCAAGCGCGGCAAGGGCGTGGGCTTGCGGCTCGGTGTGCGCACGACCGGCTGCTCCGGCCTTGCCTACAAGCTCGAGTACGCGGACGAAATTCGCCCGGAGGATCATCGATTCGAAAGCCATGGCGTGACCGTTGTCGTCGACCCGAAAAGCCTCCCATACCTGGAAGGAACCGAGCTCGATTTCGCGCGCGAAGGCTTGAACGAGGGCTTCAAGTTCAACAACCCCAACGTCAAGGATGAATGCGGCTGCGGCGAGTCCTTTAATGTCTGAGCGAAACGCTCCGGGAGCAGCGCGCAGGAGTGTCGCGGAATTCGGAACCCAACTCACCCACCGCTCGCAACCGCTCCGGATCTGACGCGGTCTCCAATACGCTCCACGCGAGCCGCTCCGAACGCAAAAGACGGCGAGCCGTGATCGATTTCTCGCAGGATTATTTCTCGCTGTTTGGCCTGCCGCGCAGCTACAGTTTCGACGCGAGCGCGCTCGACGCCGCATATCGCAGGCTGCAAAGCGAAATCCATCCCGACCGATTTGCGTCCGCCGGCGAAGCCGAGCGCCGCCTCGCTTTGCAATCGTCAGCCCGCGTCAACGAAGCATACCGATCGCTCAAGGATCCCGTCGAGCGAGCGCAGTACCTGCTGTCTCTGCGCGGCGTCGACGCGCTTGCCGAGACCGACACATCGCTGCCGATGGAGTTCTTGGAAAGCCAGCTCGAGCGCCGTGAAGCAATTGCGGACGCGATCGGGCAGCGCGATGCGAGCGCGCTCGACGCGATCAAGCACGAGGTGCGGAAGCAGTCCGGTGAGCTCGAGCGCGTGCTTGTCGATCAGCTCGACCAGGACCAGGACAACGCCATAACGACGGTGCGCAAGCTCAAGTTTCTGTCCAAGCTAGCCGCCGACATCGATGGCGCGCACGTCCGGATCGAGGACTGATGGCACTCCTACAAATTTCCGAGCCGGGTGAGAGTGCGCGTGCCGAGAGACGCCGCCTCGCCGTGGGGATCGATCTGGGGACGACGAATTCGTTGGTTGCCACCGTCAAGAACGGCGTTCCCATGGTGTTGCCGGACGAGGAAGGGCATCCGCTCCTGCCATCGGTGGTCCGGTATACGGGCAAGGGGGTCGAGGTCGGCTATGCCGCGCAGGCCGCGCAGGCGAGCGATGCCGAGAACACCGTCGTGTCCGTCAAGAGGCTGATGGGTCGCGGCCTGGGCGATCTCGACGAGCGGCGGTTTCCTTATCGCTTCATCGAGGCTCCCGGCGTCGTGCAGATCCAGACGCGCGTTGGCGTGAAGACGCCGATCGAGATTTCCGCCGACATCCTGAGAGCTCTGCGCATCCGTGCGGAAGAGAGCTTAGGCGGCGAGCTCGACGGCGCGGTGGTCACCGTGCCGGCTTATTTCGACGATGCTCAGCGCCAGGCGACCAAGGACGCCGCGAGAATCGCAGGTCTCAACGTGCTTCGGCTGCTCAATGAGCCCACGGCGGCGGCGATCGCGTACGGCCTCGACAACGCATCCGAAGGCCTCTATGCGGTCTTCGATCTGGGGGGCGGCACCTTCGACCTGTCGATCCTCAAGCTTTCGCGCGGCGTCTTCGAAGTGCTCGCCACCGCGGGAGACACCGCGCTCGGCGGCGACGACTTCGACCACCGCGTCTATTGCTGGCTGCTCGAGACGGCGGGCGTGGGCCCGGTATCCTCGGCCGATACGCGAATGCTCATGATGAAGGCGCGCGATGCAAAGGAGAATTTGACGACGCATAAGTCGGCTCCGATTCTCGCGACCTTGTCATCGGGTGAGGCGCTAGCTGTCACCCTGACCACAGAAATATTCACGTCGATTACGCAAACGCTGGTCGGCAAGACGCTGGGGCCGGTACGAAAGGCGCTGCGCGATGCCGATCTCGAAACACGCGATATCGAGGGCGTGGTGATGGTCGGAGGCGCAACGCGTATGCCGCAGATTCAGAAGGCGGTCGCGGAATTCTTCGGTCAGTCCCCGCTGAACAACCTCGATCCCGACCAGGTGGTGGCGATCGGCGCCGCGATTCAGGCCAACGTCCTCGCGGGCAATCGCGCGGCGGGCGAAGACTGGCTGCTGCTCGACGTCATTCCGCTTTCGCTGGGCTTGGAAACCATGGGAGGGCTCGTCGAAAAAATCATTCCGCGCAACTCGACCATCCCGATCGCCCGAGCGCAGGAATTCACAACGTTCAAGGACGGACAGTCCGCCATGGCGATCCACGTCGTCCAGGGCGAGCGCGAGCGCGTGACCGACTGCAGGTCGCTGGCGCGCTTCGAGCTGCGCGGGATTCCGCCGATGGTTGCCGGTGCGGCGCGAATCCGCGTCACGTTTCAGGTCGACGCCGACGGCCTGCTTTCGGTTTCGGCGCGCGAGCTGACCCAAGGCGTCGAAGCGGCCATCGCGGTGAAGCCTTCGTATGGCCTGTCCGACGCCGATATTGCGCGCATGCTCGAAGAATCGCATGTCCATGCCGCGGAAGACATGATGGCGCGCGCACTCGCCGAGGCGAAAGTCGAGGCCGAGCGCATCGTCGCTGCTACCGACGGCGCATTGAAAGCCGACGCAGAGCTACTCGCGCCGGAGGAGCGCGCGGAAATCGAACGCGCGCTCGCCGACCTGCGCTGTGTCTTGGACGGCGGCGACCACCGCGCGATCAACTCGGCAGTCGCAGCGCTCAACCGGGCGAGCGAGGAATTCGCGGCGCGGCGAATGGACCGCAGCGTGTCGCAGGCGCTGACCGGCCGCAGCGTCGATGCGTTGAATGACTGAGCGGACACCTGGCTAACGTCCGCGCGCTGGCCGTCTCCCATGCCTGAAATCGTCGTCCTCCCTCACGCCGAGCTTTGCCCCGAGGGAAAGACCTTCGATGCCGCCAAGGGCGAGTCGATTTGCGACAATCTGCTCGACCAGGGCATCGAAATCGAGCACGCCTGCGAAAAATCATGCGCGTGCACGACGTGCCACGTCATCGTGCGCGAGGGCTTCAACTCGCTTTCACCTTCGACGGACGATGAGGATGACCTGCTCGACCGCGCCTGGGGCCTGACGCCGCTCTCGCGGCTCTCGTGTCAGGCGAAAGTCGGCGACCAGAAGCTGGTGATCGAGATTCCCAAGTACACGATCAACTATGCCAAGGAAGCAACGAAGTGAAATGGACCGACACCCGCGACATCGCGATCGCGCTTGCCGAGCGGCACCCGGACGCGAACCCCCGCAACGTCCTGTTTACCGATCTCCGGCGATGGGTGATCGAGCTGCCGGGATTCGACGACGATCCGAAGCACAGCGGCGAGAAGATCCTCGAGGCGATCCAGATGGCGTGGATGGACGAGGGCGATTTCGACGACGAGGATTGACGTTTCGTTGCCGGTGACCGCGCTCCACGCCGGGCGCCAGCGGACTGTGCGGCCGTCTAACCGGTTTTGGTCGTCAGCGCCGCGTCTCGTTCGCCATCCCTGAACATCACCAGTTCGCCGGGAGCGATCGGCGACCATGTCTCGTTGTCCGTGAGCGGCTGCGTCGCAATGACGGTTACCACATCGTTCGGCGTCGTCACTTGGCTGAAATCCACGGTCACGTCCTGGTCAACGAGATGCGCCGCGCCGAAGGGCGCGCGGCGAGTGATATACGAGAGCGCCGTCGCGCAGTGCACGAACAAGGCCTCGCCGTTGGACAGCATGTAGTTGAATGCCCCGTTCCTTGCCAAGGCGCCGGTGCGCTCGGCGAGCAAGGGCAGCAGGTCAGCGGGCGGCGGTGACGACGTACCGAAGTGGTCACGCAAGTTGTCGAGCAGATGGCAGAACGCGCGCTCGGAATCGGTGTTGCCTACGGGCTGGAAGCTCCTTGGCGGCGGCAGCCGCAGATCCTTCAGGTCGCCGTTGTGCGCGAATATCCAGTAACGCCCCCACAGTTCGCGGCAAAATGGATGCGTGTTGTACAGCGCTATTTCGCCTTGCGTTGCCTTGCGGATATGCGCGATAACGTTGCAGGAGCGGATCGGATACTGATTCACCATCTCAGCGATCGGCGAGTTCGATGCCGGCGTCGTATCGAGAAACACGCGGCATCCGAGGCCCTCGAAAAAGGCGATGCCCCAGCCATCGCCGTGCTCATCGGTCAGTCCGCCGCGGCTTCGGAAGCCGGCAAACGAAAAGCAGATGTCCGTCGGGACATTGCAGTTCATGCCGAGGAGCTGACACATGGCGGGCTTGGCGATTCCTGACTGCGGACCCTTAATTCTAGACGAACAGGTTCAACGCCGCGTCCAGGCCGCAGTGGTCGATCGCGTGCGTCGTACGCGCGCGAACGACCGGTTTGGCGCGATAGGCGATGCTGACATCGGCGTTGGCGAGCATCGGCAAGTCGTTCGCGCCGTCGCCGATGGCGACGGTCAATCCGTCGTCGCCGGCAAGCTCGTCGCGCAAGCTGCGAAACCGATCGGCCTTGACCTGCGCGTCGACGATATTGCCTTCGATGCGTCCGGTCAGCCTTCCGTCGGCGAGCTCGAGCGTGCTGGCGCACGTGTAATCCAGGCCCAGGCGCGATTTCAAGCGCTCGGTAAAAAACGTGAATCCGCCCGAGACGAGCAGCGTCCTTGCGCCGACCTTGCGGAACCCCGCGAGCATGCGCTCGGCACCCGGCGAGAGCGTGAGCCGCTCGTCGTAGACGCGTTGCAGGGCCGAGCTGTCGAGCCCCGCGAGCAGGGCCACCCGGCGCGTGAGGGTTTCCCGGAAATCGATTTCGCCACGCATCGCGGATTCGGTGATCGCCGCGACCCATTCCTTGATCCCGAGCTGGCCCGCGATTTCGTCGACGCATTCGATGGTAATCAGCGTCGAGTCCATGTCCATCGCCACAAGACGAACGCGATCGAGGCGCCGATCAGGCGGGACATATCCGAAATCGAAGGCAAGCGAAGCGCAGAACGCCGCCGCCTCCCCCGTGTTGCCGGCGGGCGCAAGGCGGAATGCCTGCGCGTCGGCGCGGCCCAAGGCTTCGATGCAGCTCGCACCGACCAGCTTCGCGAGCTGCTTGAGCGGCACCGTGGCGATGTCGGGTGCCTGAACGACCCAGGCACCCGCGCCGGCGGAGGTCATTGCGCCCGGGCCGCGACAGCCACGCCGTGCCGTGGGAAAATACACATGAGCGAAGCATCACCGCGGCCTGTGAGTAGCGCCACGGGATCTACTCCTGCCGATCCGTGCAGCGGATCATCTTGCGCCCTGGCGCTTTTTCTTCTTGACGCCGGCGACCGCCGCCGCATCGGATTCGGGCAGCACGAAGTCGATCCTGGTCGCGTCGAGGTCGACCCGCGCGACCCTCACCATGATCCGGTCGGCCAGACGAAAGCTCTTGCCGCTGTGCTCGCCGTTGAGCGCGTGCTGCACGGGATCGAAATGAAAGTAATCGTTGCCGAGCTCGGTGACGTGCACCATCCCGTCGACATTGAGCCCATCGAGCGTGACGAACACCCCGAAATGCGTAACGCCGCTGACCGTTCCCGTGAACATCTCGCCGACGCGATCCTGCATGAAAAAGCACTTGAGCCAGTTTTCCACGTCGCGGGTGGCTTCGTCGGCGCGCCGCTCGGTTTGCGAGCAATGCACGCCGAGCTCGGCCCAGGGCGCTCCCGATGGGCGATATTGTCCGCCGTCAAGACAGGCCTTGATGCAGCGATGCACGAGCAGATCGGGATAGCGGCGGATCGGTGACGTGAAATGGGTGTAGGCATCGTAGCCCAGCCCGAAGTGACCCGCGTTGTCCGGGCTGTACACCGCCTGCTGCAATGAACGCAGCAGCACCGTCTGCAACAAGTTGAAATCCGGCCGGTCCTTGATCGTGGCCAGCAGCTTGGCGTAATCGGCTGGAGTCGGACGATCGCCACCACCGAGCGAGAGCGCAAATCCGGCGAGAAATTCCTTGAGCGCGGTGAGCTTCTCCGGCGTCGGGCCTTCGTGCACGCGAAAAAGCGTCGGATGCTTGCGCTGCAGAAGGTACTCCGCCGCGCAGACGTTGGCCGCGAGCATGCACTCCTCGATCAGCTTGTGCGCTTCGTTGCGCACGACGGGAACGATGCTCTCGATTTTCCCGTGTTGATCGAACTTGAGCTCGAGCTCCATGGTTTCGAAGTCGAGTGCGCCGCGATTCGCGCGCGCCGCGGCGAGCGATGTGTACAGCGCATAAAGGTCGCGCAGCTGCGGCAACAGGTTCGCGCTAGCGGCGGCGCGTGCCGATGCCGGCTGCGACAGCCACGACCATACCTCGTTGTAAGTGAGCCTTGCGCGGGAATGCATGACGCCCGGATAGAAGCGGTACGACGTGATATCGCCATTGCCGCTGATGGCCATGTCGCAGACCATGCACAGGCGATCGACATCGGGCTTGAGCGAGCAAAGCTCGTTGGATAGCGCTTCGGGCAGCATCGGTATCACGCGCCGCGGAAAGTACACCGATGTTCCGCGATCGCGCCCATCCATGTCGAGCGCATCGCCGTCGCGAACGTAATGACTCACGTCGGCGATTGCGACTACGAGGCGAAAATCCTTGCCGACCCGCTCGCAAAACACGGCGTCGTCGAAATCGCGCGCCGTCTCGCCGTCGATCGTCAGCAGCGGCAGCGCAGTGATGTCGCTGCGACCCCTCCGGTCGGCTTTTTGCACGGTTGAGAGAAGGCGCGCCGCCTGCCGTTTGGCGCCGGCCGAGAACACGTGCGGAAGATCGTGCTTGCGCAGCGCAATCTCGATTTCCATTCCGGGATCGGTATAGTTCCCGAGAATCTCCACGACCCGCGCGATAGCCTCGCGATGCGCCGATGGCTGCTCGATGAGCTCGGCGACGACGACCTGGCCGGGCTTGGCGTCGCCGCGCATGTCGGGAGGGACGAGGATGTCCTGGCTGATGCGCTTGTTCTCGGCGACCAGATACCAGATGCCGCGATCCTCGTACAGGCGACCGACGATGCGGACATTGCGGCGCTCGAGCACATCGACGATCACGCCTTCGGGGCGCCCGCGCTTGTCGATTCCGACCTGACGCGCAGTTGCGCGGTCGCCGTGCAGCGCCTTGTGCATTTCCTTCGGTGGCAAAAACAGATCGTCACCACCGTTGTCCGGAACGAGAAAGCCGAAGCCGTCGGGATGCCCTTGCACCGTGCCGGTGATGAGATCGATCTTGGCGACGACGCAAAGCTGGCCCTTGCGATTGGTCATCAGCTGGCCGTCGCGCGTCATCGCAGCGATGCGGCCGTCGAGCGCGCTACGCTCGTCATCGCCGTGAACGCCGAGCGCACGCGCCAACTCATCGGCGCGCATGGGCACGCCGCGCTCGCGGAGATAACCGAGAATTCGATCGCGGTCGGGAATATCGACATCGTCACGCTGCCGGCGCCCGAGTCGGCGTTGCGGAGCCGATGCCACTGTCGCGGGATGAGATGTGCGCGATCGTTGATGACGAGGCGATGCGCTAGTGATAAACGCCGGCAATCGCTCTCGCTTCGAACTCTTGCGCGCGGTCTTGATCACGCTCGGCGCACCGCGCTGTTTCTTTGACAATGCAGGGGCTCTTTCGTAAAATTACACTCTTGCTGTCGCCCAGATGGCGGAATTGGTAGACGCACTAGGTTCAGGTCCTAGCGGTGGCAACACTGTGGAGGTTCGAGTCCTCTTCTGGGCACCACGATAGCATCCAGCGACGTCCAGCGCAATCCAATTATACGACGTAAGCCCGCAGATCTTGCGGGCTTTTTTACGTCGACCGTCCAGGACCATTCAAAAACGTGTTGCTGCATCCAGTGCAAATTGGGGGTATCTTAGGGGGTATCATCGTTATTTGGGCTGGGGGTATCTAGGTGGCTTTGTCCGATGTCGCGGTCCGCAATGCCAAGCCGAAAAGGAAAGCGTACAAGGTTTCTGACGCCGGCGGGCTTTATTTGTTCGTGCAACCGTCAGGTGCAAAGTATTGGCGCTGGAAGTATCGCTATGCTGGCCGTGAAAAGCTACTAGCAATCGGCGTCTACCCGACTGTTAAGCTAGCAGAGGCGCGGACGCGGCGCGATAACGCACGCAAGGCGCTGCTCGATGGTACGGATCCGGGTGCCGCACGAAAAGCGGACAGGCTCGCGGCGCGAGTACGCAGCGAGAATACCTTCGGTGCAATCGCCCGTGAGTGGCACGGCAAGATGGCGGACGCGTGGTCCGCCAGCCACTCGGCCAAAGTCCTCGCCTCCCTGACGGAGAATGTGTTCCCGGACCTCGGGCAACGACCTATCGCAGAAATCACACCGCCTGAGCTTCTCTCGACATTGCGGAAGATGGAGAAGCGCGACGCCCTGGAGCAGGCGCGCAAGGTCAAGCAGAGATGCGCAATGATCTTCCGTTACGCCATCGCGACTGGCCGCGCACAACGCGATCCATCACAAGATCTACGCGGTGCACTCAAAACTCGCAAGACAGTTCATTATCCTTCGATACCGTTTGCAGAACTCCCAGGTTTTCTCGACGCGATAGACCAGTCTGGAGCGACACTGCAAACGCGGCTGGCTATCGACTTGCTACTCTATTGTTTTGTTCGTACCAACGAGCTGCGAGGCGCGCGCTGGAAGGAAATGGACCTCGATGCCGCGACATGGCGCATTCCAGCCGAGCGAATGAAGATGGTGAAGATGGGCGAGCAGCACATAGTTCCGCTGTCGCGACAGGCAGTGGCAGTTTTCAAGCAGCTGCGGGGTTTGAATGGGGTAGGGCCGTTGGTTTTCCGCAATCAAGTCGATCACGACAGACCAATGTCCGAGAACACTATTCTGTTCGCGATCCACGATGCTGGATTCAAGGGCCGCATGTGTGGGCATGGATTCCGCCATCTCGCTTCGACAACCCTTAACGAGGCGGGGTTTGCAACCGACGTCATTGAACGCCAACTGGCGCGCTCTGACGGGAACAAGGTCCGTGCCGCATACAATCAAGCGCAATATCTTGCGGAGCGCAAACGAATGATGCAAGCGTGGGCTGATATGGTTGATGCTGCGCGCGATGGTGCGACGGTTATCCCTGGTCGCTTCTCCAAAGCCGCCCAAACCGTGCCTACGTTGGCCGCACGGGCATCGCACGGCAAGTGAGAAAGTGGTGCCGAATTTTATTTGTCGTAACCCAGACTTGAACTAACAGCCGGATAGGTATGAAGAGTTGGCGCGAAAATACGCCACTGCGCCATACTTAATAGTGATAGCTTCTCCCGGGAGTCGCCTGCAGCTAAATTCAGGAATGCAGCACGACTCGTCGTCGAAAGACACCCAAGATAGCAAGGATGACTATGTTTTCTAGTGACCAGGAAACATACAACGCGCTCAACGCGCTCATTGCTACTGCGCAGAACTCCAGCCGCCCATTAGTTATATGGATTGGCGCTGGAGCGAGTGCGTGGGCAGGTTATCCAGGCTGGCAGGAAGTCGCGGGCCGTATGCACACGCTTTTCTCGCGGCAAGAGCCCAGCTACGATAAATCTGTCGCCGCTCGCATGTTATCGGAATCCAGGTTTCCTGAACTGTTCGAGCAGATGAGGCTAACGAATCAGCCACGCTACTTCGCTACTATTTTAGAGGCATTCGGCCCGAAACCGAGCACTGGTGTTCATGCGCGACTGATTCGCACACTTAGGTTAATTTCGCCGATCCGCATCGTGACGACCAACGTCGATGAGGCCATAGAGCACAACCTTGCGGAGCTAGAAACGGTCCAACGTTCTGACATCGAGCGACTACCGCAACTTCTTTATGATCGAAAGCCATTTGTTTGTAAGGCACACGGCTCCACCAGTGCGGTGGAAACTATAGTTTTTTCGCAACGAGACTACGACCTCCTCGCACAAGATAGCGGGTATTTGGCTGCGCTGTGCTCATTGTTCTCTGACGCAAGCGTATTTTTCTTGGGGTATGGATTGCGAGACGATTATCTAATCCGCTTGCTCTTGAAAAGTGCGGAGGGACGCCCCCTTTTTGGTATTGGCCCTCACTTCGTCGTTACAACATCTGATTCGCTCGAGTTACCGTCAACAGTCCGACCTATCCGCTATCTTGTAGAAGCAGCAGACCATCGAGACGCGCTGCTCGCACTGGAGGCAGTAGCCGACGTAATCAACAGACCAGGCCCGCCGCAAACTTTCGCGAATGAGGTTCCTGCCGCGATGCCGCAAAGCATCTACTACATTGGCGACCTTGTCGTTCCAGGAACGATTACGACTTCACAGACGCTGGGCATTGAGGCCCCGTCAGGTGATGCGTTTCAAATGGTTATTGGGGAGGGCTATGTTGATGGAGAGGTAGAGCTTCACAACTATTCCGCCCTTCATGACGTCGTCGTTGGACTAATTTGCTTCGATGTTGTTTGTTTTTCAATCGACCATTTAGCAATTGTGCACGACCTCCTTGGCTCTGAAGTGTTCTGGGTACTAGTGACAGTCGGCGCCATTCGGCTAGTTCTTCCCCCGTCAGAGCCTTCGGTCATGTTCAAGGACGAAGAAGCGCTCGTTGGAGACTTAGGGGCGACGACACTTGGTTCAAAATCTAGTTCGGCTGAGTCCTTCTCGCCGATTGGGGCGTCGGAGAAAATACGGAAACTGCTCTCGCCAGCGCCTGGGAAGGACAGCGAAGCCGAACGGCTTTTCCAGTTACTTGAGTCTACAATTCTTGATGCGTCAGACATAGAATTGTCGAGTGCCTTGCCACACAAAACGCGTAGTGCGCTTATGCACCCTTCAATCCGCCGGTTGTTGGGTGTCAGTGGAGGGACTCCGATAAATGCGGTTCCGCGATGGTTAGCATTTCCCATTCTTCGTCTAGCTAATGTAATCAGGCGCGGCCAAATTTGTCAGCGTATCAACGCTAGCGCTACTCGGATCATTTGGGGAAGCGAGAGGCTGGCCAGCGCCGCATTTTCTGTTTCTGCAGGACAGGAATGGGCCGATGACGCAGCAAGTTACGCTTTGACTGGACGATTCAATTCCGATATTGGATCAATCGTGGCGCAACAACCGGAACTTCTGTTGAGAATAACGGACTTCCGGCAGTCAGCGATCGGAGCAAGTTTTCGCCGTGAGGTTGCTCAGCGCCTTGAAGTTGACGAGGGAGGCAAAATTGTCATCGCCATCAATGCGGGGCTGCGGCAGGCGCTTCCTATGTCTGTGCTCGAGAAGGCACGTGATCAACTATCGGGGCTATTCGTGCCTCGTGAAACGATTCCCCGCCTTCTGCCGGCTTTCTGGGGCGACCTCCGCAATGCCGACGCGCGCATCGGCAGATGGCGAAAACGCAGCCGTGCCTTGCTCGATGAAGAGTGCAAGCGTCGTAGCCTCGGACCGTACGACGCTTGTCCGTGCGGATCAGGGGAAAAGCTGAAGTTTTGCTGTGTTGGCGCCGACGGTCAGGCAACCTCACGCCCGTTTATTCCTGCCAAGTCAGGCAAATCGCTTGCAGTTTGACAACTGGCGCTCTTTCTAACGTCGCCGCTCAGGCGCACGCTGCAAACGCTTCACCCGTGGCACGCAGTCGAACACTGCCCAAAACGCTCTACATAGGGGAGAGAGGACGCTCACTTGCGCGGGGCGAGAATTGGTTTATCCTGTAGCGCGATTGTCGGTCGCGGCGACTAAGCCGATCGCAGGGCCTTCAAGGGGAGGGCTGTGCATAATCAATACTGGCCCGTGCGGAGCGCAATGCTCCGCCGCCGCGGCACCGTGCCGCGTTGCCGAGGCAGATTTTATCGCAGATTTGCGCTGAGACAAGGGCAGCCTGTGAGGCTGGTGCCATATTTATCGGCTTGCAGCGGTTCAGAGTGCCGCAACTCAATCGTATGCGGTAAGCGCATCAACCACACGCGCGTGCGTTCTCCATGAAAACCCTGAGTCTTTGAGCATGATCGAGCCTGGACGACATACCGTGAGGCCAATAGCGCGATATGAGTGGATTTGGCGCGCGCTACGCTGCATCGTAGTGACCGTCGCGGCTATGAACCCCTTAATGGCATCCGGCACTGGAAACTTGAACTTTGTTGAAGCTCAGTCACTGGCTCTGCCATCCAACGCCATCCCTCTGCCAACTGAATCGGGCGAGACGTGGGCCGCCAGCTGCGAGTACCTGCACATTGGGCCAAATACAACTTTTGCGGCGTCCACTCTCCCTCCGGAGTTGCAAGGCTTAATTCCGTTGTATGGGGGAGACTCCTATTATTTTAGAACCGAGCTGCCAGCCGACTGGGTCGTCACACCCCAAGGAACGACGACGGATGGTTGTTCCTGCGGGCGGGCGCCGCTGAATGACAACCCAGCGAGCGGTGACGTCGGGTGGACTTGCTCCCTTACGTTCCGCCTCGCACACCTGACCTATGATCCGATGACATCAACCGTTACGGCGCCATCATCCTTAATTAGTTACTTCCGATTCTCAGACCCGTACATTCGGCCAGCAAGCAACGGGGGAAGAGTCGCCTACATGTTTTCGTCGGCGCTCGTTGTAAACGAGATTCACTACATACCGAGCAATGGCCAAATACCCATTTCTTTCTACAAGTTTGACATCGATCTCGCAACGACGGCTCAGCTAAATGGACTGAATCCGTACCTACCAAATCCCGCGTGCGATCCCTCTACCCCGAATTCTGTGGGTTGCCAAACGCAACAAGCGCTCAACCCCGACTGCGCGACAAAGGTATCGGACCCCATTGACGTCGCAACGGGATCCTTCATCTACCGCAAGACCTTGCTTGAGCTGCCGAATGTCATCCCGCTCGATTTTGAAGTGGCGTACTCATCGCTGCTGCCCGCTGATACCGGCCTCGGCTTCGGGTTGTCGCACCGCTTCGGAATGACGCTGGCGGTACAAGGCGATCTGAGCGTTACGATCACGTGGCCCAGCGGTCGCATCACACGGTATCTGCCGGTTGGAAATGGATACACGGTTGCCAATGGCGACCCGCAGGACGTCCTTGTCAAGAACGGAGATGGCAGCTTCACGCTGACCGATCTGCTGAATCGGGTGTACCAATTTGCGAGCAACGGACTACTTCAAAGCGAGACGCAGCTCGTGCAGGGTGTCCCCATTTCGCTCGATTACACCTGGTCTGCGGGCAGGCTACAGTCAGTGGCCGATCCCGTGTCAGGGAAACGAACCAATCTTGCCTATGGCGGCGATGGTCGCGTCGCCTCGGTTAGTGCTGTCGAGGGTGGCCTGACCACCGCCTCCGCAAACTTCACCTATGACTTCAGCGGCAACCTGATAACCATCAGCGACGCTCTGGGGAAAAACACCCAGTTCGCATACGACGCTAATCACCGCCTTCTGACGGGCGTGAACGAACTGGGCCAGGTGATGTTTGCAAATGCCTACGATGCCTATGGCCGCGTCGTGGCTCATAACGATGGCATTCCAGCGAATCCCAGCGCCAGTCTGATCTACACCAAGGGCGCGGACGGAAACTCCAGCACCATCTTCGGCAATCGTAAAGGCGCCAGCCAGTCGTATACGTACGATAACAATGCAAGGCTCATACGCTACCGTGACGAGCTCGGTAATGCCACCGCCTACACTTACGACGCCGCGGGCAACCGGACCAGTGAGACAGATGCGCTTAACCGGATGACTAGCTTTGCATGGGACGCACGGGCGAACTTGACCAGTGTGATTGATGCAAATGGCAAGGTCACCAGCATGACTTACAACGGTCTCGATAAGTTGTTGAGTCTGACCAACCCGCTCGGGCAGGCGACGACCTTCCAGTACTCCGGCTCGGGAGCATTGCAGAGCATACTCGACCCCCTCGGCAATCCGACGCAATTCGCATTCCCAAGCACGTATCAGAGCGGTACGCCGCTTACTACCACCGTCACGCTCCCACGCGGCGGGACGATGCAGGTAACGCGCAACGCGCAAAACACAAGTGGCAGCGTTGCGGATAGCACGGGTGTGACGCTCAACTGGCAATATGACCCAGTACAGCGGAAGCGTACTGAAGCGTATGCGGTAGCTCCTGCAGACGCCAGCATAACCACTTACGATCCCTACGGACGCATATTGATGCGCACCGACCCGTTGGGTCACGTCACGAGTTATGCATACGATAGTCGAGGACGTTTCCTGTCGGTGACCAACCCATTAGGGAGCGTAACGTCCTACGCATACGACGCCAACGACCGACTCGTGACCATGACCAACGCATTGAGTCAGGTTACGCAATACACCTACGACCCCGAGGATCGCGTCACGAAGATCGCCGACCCGTCGGGTCAGGTCACCTTGCTCGTGTATGACGCCAGGGGCCACCTGACGCAAACCAGCGTTCTTGACAACGGGATTGCGTTACCCTTAAGCGGAGCGACTTACGGCGCACGGGACGTGCCGGATACACGGTCTGCGGGGAGCGCGACACTGACCTACACCTACGACGGATTGGATCGCCCGACGTCGGTCACCGACAGTCTTGGCCAGACAACCAGCTTCACCTATGACGACGCTGGGCGACGCACTCAAATCACCGACGCTCTGGGCCGAAAAACGGTGTTTGCCTACGATCCTGTGGGCCGGCTAACCGGCGTCACCGATGCCCTTAACAACGTCGCAGCCCAAGCGTTCGATGCCGATGGCGATCGCGTGGCTCTCGCCGACACCAAGGGACAGACAACGACATTTGCCTATGATGCAACGGGACGGCTTTCGGGGATCACGACACCGGACGGCAGCACCGTCACGATTGCTTACAACGGCAAGGGACAGGCCGGTTCGTCTACCAACGGACGCGGACAGACGACGACCTATTCATACGACGCGGCCGGCCGTCTTGCTCAGCTCGCCGATCCATCCGGTGCGATTTCCTACACCTATGATGCGAATGGCAACCGCCTGAGCGTTAGTGATAGTGTCGGCACGATCACACGTCAGTACGACGCGCTCAATAGGATCACGCGGCAGACCGATGTCTACGGCAACGCGATCCAGTATGCGTACGATGCCGCGGGCAACCTTGTCCAACTCACCTATCCGGGTGGCAAACAGGTCACCTATACCTACGACAATGCAAATCGCTTGACGCTGGTGACAGACTGGGCCAACCGGCAAACACTCTACCAATACGACTATGACGGGCGCGTCACATTGAGTAACCCGGGAGGTTGGTTCGATCAATGGTCGTACGACGCAGTTGGCCAAATTACCAATTCAAGTATTGGGAGCAGTCCGGGGAATAGTCAGTATCGCACCTACCGATATGATGCGGTGGGAAGTGTCGTATCGGAGGTTGACCCATCCTTGGCGCGTCCGGCGACACCCGGCCCAGCTCTCACCTACGATAACGCCAATAGATTGATTGCCGTGAACGGGCAAGCGGTGAGCTACGACGTTGACGGCAACATGCTCAACGTCTGGAATGGCAGTGCTTTCGACACCGCCGGCTACGACAGTCGCAACCGCTTGGTGTCATTGGGAAACACAACCTTCACCTACGACGCTGACAACAATCGCGTAGGCCAGACCTCGGGTGGTACTACGACTCGTTACGTGGTCGACTCGAATGCACGCCTACCGCGGGTGTTGATGGAAACGGATGGCAGCGGCACTCCAACGGCGTTCTACGTATATGGCCTCGGCTTGATCGGCCGCCAGGATGCGGCGGACAACTACCTCACGTACCACTACGACCGGCGCGGAAGTACGGTTGCGTTGGTCGACACGGCCGGCATTGCTCAAGACACCTACCAATACGGGCCTTACGGCGAATTAGTGTCGCACCTCGGAGCCACTTCGCAGCCGTTCCTCTACGACGGCCGCGACGGCGTCATGACCGACAGCGACGGCTTATATTACATGCGCGCTCGTTACTACGGCCCGCAAGTGAAGCGCTTCTTGCAACGCGACATCATCGCTGGTACTCCCGCGCAAACCCCTAGTTTGAATCGGTATGCATACGCCCTCGGCAATCCGGCGCGTTTCATCGATCCTTCAGGGCGAGAAATCTCTGTCGGCGAATTGATTGGGTCGGCCATAACGGGTGCCTTGTTCGGTGGCTTCGAAGCGGTCGTATGGGGGGCCGTTGTGGGGGGTATCGCGCTCGAAGGAATTCCGGTGGTTGCCGGCATCGCCATCGCAGCATCGCTCGGCGCAATCGAGGGCTCGTCAATAAATGCGCTATCGCAAATAGTAGGCGAGGTATTTCCCGGTTCGCGATCCAACGGTTCGGATTTCTTCTTATCGCTTACCCTTGGGGCGCTTCTCCATCCAACACAACCATTGGAGACTTTGGCTCGGTTGGCGGCCGAACAGGCCAAAACACTTTTTGACACACAAAATTCCGCGCGATCTATTACATCTCCTCCGAAGTGCAACCCCCTTGTGGCCAGCTGTCCACCTGCTCCGTGCAAACAGATACCGTTGACGGCTTCCATGACTCAAGTAAGCAAGCCAGGAACGCCTTCTCAGTGCGTGATCAACTAGGGCGCTTGGTCCGCCGACCGAGGGGACCGTGATAAGTCGAGTTTCTCGGCATATCTATGCGCCGGTTGCGGTTCTGGGGCGACTGTTGTCGATCGCGATCCTGATCACAGCGTTCATTTCCCCTGCCCAAGCCGTCTACTATTCTTATGACCGCTTGAATCGGCTAATCGGGGTTGTTTACGACGACGGTACTGACCTCGCCTACACCTACGACGCCGCCGGCAATCTGCTAAGCGTGATTGGCGGCACCGCCCAGGTCAGACCGAATCCCTTCAGCTTCCCGAGCAAGACGAACGTTGCCGTTGCAACGTTGATTCAATCTGATCCGGCGACCATCAGCGGGATCGATTTTCCCGCGCCTATCAGCGTTACTAACGGGCAGTATTGCATCAGCAGCGGCCGCCGGCAACATCCTGAACGGTCAAAGCGTATGTGTAAGACACATGTCCGCCGCGACGGTCAGCACCACGACGACGACTACGCTTACCGTCGGTACGGCGGTCAATCCGTTCAGCACTACGTTCCAAAGTACGACCGAGTCGGTAATTCCCACGGTACCGGATCCGCCCACCAATGTCCTTGCCATCGCCGGCAACGCGCAAGCTGGTGTTTCCTTCGTGCCGCCAGCGAATACCGGCGGCAGCGCAATTTCCGGGTACACCGTAAGCTCACACCCAGCCGGCGGAACGGACAGCAATGCGGGCAGCACGTCGATTTCGCACACAGTGGTCGGGCTCACGAACGGCATTGCCTACAATTTCACAGTGACGGCGACCAATGCTGTAGGAACGAGCGCGAACTCGGTACCTTCAAACAGCGTTACGCCCGTCGGGCCGCCGGGTGCTCCAACCGGCGTAATTGCAACCGCCAATATTTTTTCGCAAGTCATAGTGCGCTTTGTTGCACCTGGCAACAATGGCGGCAGCCCAATCACCGGCTATTCGGTGAGTTCGAATCCCGCAGGCGGTGTAGACAGCAATGCGGGAGGCCTTGCAACCATGCACACCATTGTCGGATTGACCATCGGGACGTCCTACACGTTTACCGTGACCGCTACAAATTCTCTCGGCACTGGCCCGCCATCGGCACCATCAAATGCAGTGACGACCATCGCTCCGCCGGAAATGGTTTTTGTGCCACTGATGCCGTGCCGGATCATGGACACGCGCAATGCCGTGACTGGCAGCGGGGTGCAGGGTCCAATTCTCGGCGATAACGTGTATCACATCCCTGGTTTCATTACGGCGGGGTCGAACTGGGGCCAATACGGCGGGAACGGTTCCGCGGATTGCGGGCTAGCTAACCCGCCGGGCGCGGACATCCATGCTGTGGCGATCGTAATCACCATCCTCAACCCTAACTTCGACGCCTTTCTCGGGGTCAGCGATGTCAATAACCTGAGTATGGTCCTCTCGAACGTGGCGTTGAACTTCAGCCACGGGCAGGGACTGTCGACGATGTATATCGTGCAGCAGACGCAGATCGGACCGAACAACATCTACTTTGCCTTGCCCGCAGGCCTGTCGGCACAGCTGATCTTCGATGTGGTCGGCTATTACGTTGTGTCGGATGCGACGGCGCTGCAATGCACGACGCAAGCCTCGGCGCCGGTCGTCATCGGCGCAGGATCGACCGGCAGCGCGATCTCTCCGGCTTGCAGCGCGGGTTACGCGCTGACCAGCGGCAGCTGCGACAGCACCTCGTTCAGCATGAAGCTGACCTCGGACAAGGCCTCCGGCAGCAATACGACGTGGACTTGCTCCGCCAACAATCTGGGCGGCTCGTCCGCCAATTTGACCGCGACGGTCAACTGCTGTCGCGTGCCTGGAAAGTAATGCGGTGCGGCGCACTGCTGCGGCACCGGGTGATCGCTTGCTTTTACGGGAGATTGCAAAAATGAGCACAGGGAACAGGAACGTTGTGATCGCTCTCGCGATGGTGACTGCCCTCGCGGCCAATATCGCCGCAGCCGCGCAGATCGTTCCGAGCGCGTTGCCGTTGGCGCGGTTCTATCCCACGCAGCTTTCCTCCACCCCTGTCGGTGTCGTCGAGGAACCGCAGGTCTGGCTGGCGAAGGTTCAAGGCTTGCTCACTGACGCGCCGTCGCTGCTGCAGCAAAGCCTGC
>WNGK01002108.1_pt1 | contig 27002 bp, 35 predicted proteins | sample 5400601 | NCBI WGS metagenome assembly WNGK01 (sample SAMN13153376, study PRJNA577476) | soil metagenome | isolation source: 60 cm soil or saprolite under Garry oak tree replicate 1 | place: USA:California | collected 2016-06-15
TCCCGAGCTATCGTTCGGCGGCTACAACCAGAGCGGGTTAGGGCGTGAGCTAGGACGGGTGGCAATCGAGGAGTTCACCGAGCTGAAGACGATTCAGGTGCATCTGGGCAAGCGCACGAACTGGTGGCATCAGCCAGGCCACCTAGATGCATTGACGTAAGGAGAGGAGTTGGCAATGGGCGATGTAGCGGTCCCAACGAAGCTCGCGAAAGCGGCACAACAGGCATTGGACTTCGCACAGGCGCAGGTACAGCACCTGATTACAACCTATCCCGACTACTTCCCGCTCTACACATCCGGGGGGCGATGGCACCACGGGCAAGAAGCCTGGACGAACTGGTGTGAGGGCTTTCTGGGCGGCATACTCTGGATCTTCGCCATTCGCACCGGCGATCCGTGGTGGCGTGCGCGCGCCGAGCACTACTCCAGGCTCATCGAACCTCGCAAGAGCGATCGCAGTGTGCATGATCTCGGCTTCCTCTTCTGGCCTACCTGGAAGTGCTGGTATGATCTCACTGGCGATGAGGGTATCCAGCGCGTCGTCATCGAGGCCGGGCGGACGCTGGCGCTGCGCTTCAACGAGCGTGGGCGTTACCTGCGCTCGTTCCTTGCAGCGGACAGCACGTTCATCGACATTATGATGAACACCGGAATCATTTTCTACGCAGCCGAGCAATTGTCTGATCCGGATCTTCTACGCATTGCTACCGAACACTGTCTGACGACCCGCCGCTTCCTCGTGCGTGGAGATAGTAGCACGGCACATGAGGGCATCTTTGATCTTGAAACCGGCGCATTCGTGCGCCAGTCGACGCAGCAGGGATGGCGCGATGACTCATCGTGGGCACGAGGTCAGACCTGGGCCTTGTACGGTTTTGGGACAGCCTACCGCTTCACCGGAGATGGACGTTTTCTCGATACCGCCCAGCGGTGCGCCGACTTCTACATCGAGTGCACTCCGGCGCATGGCGTTCCGCCGAATGACTGGGAGGAGCCGCACCCGGCCCCCCCCTATGAGAGCTCTGCCGCTGCCATTGCGGCCAGCGGCCTGCTCCAACTGGCTGACCTCACTGACGAGCCGACGCGTGCCCAGCGCTATCGAGCGTATGCACACACGATTCTGATCACGCTCTGCAGTCCAACATTCCTGGCCAATGAGACGCCGGGCTGGGAAGGGATCCTCAAGCATGGAATCTATCATGAGCGCAAAAACCTGGGTGTCGATGAGAGCGTCATGTGGGGGGAGTACTTCTTTGTCGAGGCCCTGGAGCGCCTGGGCCGACTCACTGGTAATTAGGAGAGAGACATGCAGCACGATTACGACATCCTTATCATAGGGACAGGCATGGGTGGTGGCACACTTGCCTACGCACTGCGCAACAGTGGCATGCGTATCCTGCTGCTGGAGCGCGGAGACTACCTTCCACAAGAGCCGGAGAACTGGAGTCCCGTGGCAGTCTTCGATCAGAAGCGCTACAAGCCCCGCGAGGTCTGGCTGGATGCGGCAGGCAAGCCGTTCCATCCAGGCGTCCACTATTTCGTCGGAGGAAACACGAAGGTCTACGGTGCCGCCTTAGGCCGGCTCCGCTACGCGGACTTCGGAGTGATCGAACATGAGGGAGGAATCTCGCCTGCGTGGCCGATCATCTACGAGGACCTGGAGCCCTACTATGAGCAGGCAGAAAGAATCTACGGAGTGCATGGACAACGGAGCGAGGACCCGACAGAACCTCCACACTCGAGTCCGTATCCGTTTCCTCCCCTTCCGCACGAGCCGTACATCGCTGAGCTCGCCGAACGGCTCTGCAAGCAGGGATTACACCCGTATCATATGCCGATGGGAGTGGACCGGCGCCCAGGCGGACGCTGCATCCGCTGCAAGACGTGCGATGGCTTCCCATGCCAGGTATTTGCCAAAAACGAGGCCGACGTGTGTGGCGTCCGACCTGCGTTAGAGAGTCCCACCGTCGAGCTGTGGACGAATACCTACGCACGCCGCCTCTTCACTGAGCCTACTGGGCAACGTGTCACGACTGTCGAGGTCGAACGCGGCGGCCTGATCTTTGAGGTCCATGCCCAGACGGTCGTCGTCTCTTGCGGTGCCACTAACTCGGCTGCCCTGCTCTTGCGCTCAGCGAATGAGCGCTTCCCCAGTGGTCTTGGCAACTCTTCGGACCTGGTCGGTCGCAACTACATGGTTCACAACGATACTGCCGTCATGGCAGTACACCCGACCCGTCGCAACATGACCGTCTTCCAGAAGACGCTGGGGGTGAACGATTTCTACCTGGGCGGGTCCAAATGGCCCTATCCGATGGGCAATATTCAACTGCTCGGCAAGCTCCAGGCGGGCATGCTCACTGCGGAGCAACCGCTTGTTCCACGCCCTGTGCTCAGAGAGATTGCCAACCGGAGCGTCGACTGGTGGGTGATGTCAGAGGACTTGCCAGATCGCGAGAACCGCGTGATGCTGGCAGCAGATGGCTCGATCCGCGTCCACTGGCGTCCTAACAACCTGGTTGCGCATGAGAAACTGCTCGAGGAGGTGCGCACGATGTTACGGCGTGCAGGGTACCCCATCATCCTTACGCAGCGTATGGGAATCGAGACCAACTCACACCAGTGCGGCACGCTGTGCTTCGGCACGGACCCTGCCTCGTCGGTACTCGACCCCTGGTGCCGGGTGCATGACCTGGAGAACCTGTATGTAGTCGATGCCTCGTTTTTCCCGTCCTCGACAGCGACCAATCCAGCCCTAACCATCGCTGCCCAGGCACTGCGCGTGGCTGACCATCTGTTAGGGAAGGCGGGAGATCGAGTTGACGAGGGAAGTTGGAGAGACCACACAGACAGACAGGCTGTCCCCGGTAACGACAACAGGCAAGGAGAAAGACCATGACAAAAACCTTTGAGGCACTTAGCCGGATTGGCGTCGTGCCGGTGATTACGATTGACAGACCTCAAGATGCAGTGCCGCTTGCCCGCGCGCTCCTGAATGGAGGTATCGGCTGCGCCGAGATCACATTCCGCACTGCATCTGCGGAAGAGGCGATACAGAGGATCAGTGGCGAATGTCACGAGATGCTCGTCGGCGCGGGTACTGTCCTAACAGTGCAGCAGGCGGAGCAGGCCATCCGAGCGGGTGCGCAGTACATCGTCGCTCCGGGCTTTGACGCTGCGGTGGTCGACTGGTGCCAGAAGCGCGGTGTTCCTGTCCTTCCAGGAGTGGCCACCCCGACCGAGATCAACATGGCATTGGCCCGTGGCGTGAAGCTGCTCAAATTCTTTCCGTCCGAGGAAATCGGTGGGATGCGCATGCTCAAAGCGCTGCACGCGCCCTATCAAGAGGTACAGTTCATCCCTACTGGCGGAATCAAGGCACATAATCTTGCCGAGTACCTGGCATTGCCAAACGTCGTCGCCTGCGGAGGCAGCTGGATGGCGACGGGGAGCATGATCTCCGAGGGCAAGTTTGACGAGATAACCCGCCTGTCCAGGGAAGCACGGGCCATCGTCCACCGGAAACGCGGAGAAAGTGAGGCAAACCGATGACCAGAGTTGTCACCCTGGGCGAAATCATGTTGCGCCTGAAATCGCCGCAGCTGGAGCGATTGTTCCAATCACCACTTTTAGAAGCCACCTTCGGAGGTGGCGAAGCCAACGTGGCTGTCTCGCTGGCCCGCTTCGGGCTAGATGCGGCACTCGCGACCGTGCTGCCCAAGAACCCACTTGGCGAGGCGGCCCTAGGGGAGTTGCGGCGGCACGGCGTAGACTCTTCGTGTATCGTGCGCGGAGGGGAGCGGCTGGGGATCTACTTTCTGGAAACCGGGGCGAACCAGCGTCCCTCGGTCGTCGTCTACGACCGCAGCCACTCCAGCATGGCGGAGGCTGACCCAGGCAGCTTCGATTGGGATGCCGTCTTTGACGGCGCAGACTGGTTTCATATCAGTGGTATCACACCGGCACTGAGCCAGAGCGCAGCCGATCTCTCCCTACAGGCCATACAGGCCGCCAAGGAGCGAGGCGTGACCGTCTCATGTGATTACAACTACCGGGGAAAGCTGTGGAAGTACGGCAGGTCGGCTCCGGACGTGATGCGCGAACTGGTCCGCCACATCGATGTAGGTATCGCCAACGAGGAAGACTGCCAACTCTCTTTGGGCATCACCGTCGAGCACGAAGCGCGCGAGCAGCAGGGCACGCAGGAAGGGTTACAGCTTGCCCGCTACGAAGCGCTGTGCAAGAAGGTGCTTGAGGCCTTTCCGAACTTGAAGTATCAGGCCATAACCCTGCGTGAGAGCCACAGCGCCAGCCACAATGGGTGGTCAGCGTGCCTCTTCAACGGTCGGGAGTTTTTTGCCAGTACTAAATACGATTTGACCCACATCGTGGACCGGGTCGGCGGTGGCGATTCTTTTGCCGCCGGATTGATTTACGGCCTGGCGACGGGCCTGGGAGATGAAGAGGCACTGAACTTCGCGGTGGCGGCCTCTGCTCTCAAGCACACGGTCCCCGGTGACCTGAATCTGGTGACCCTCTCCGAGGTGCAACACCTTGTGAGCGGCAATGCATCCGGGCGAGTGCAGCGGTAAGTAGAAGGATTCTTGTCAAGCCTGAAAAGGCACAAGGAGATGCAAAGGAGGAAGAGAAGAGATGCCTACTGCGATCGTTAGTTTTGGTGAGACGACGCTGCACCTCAGTCCCCCCTATGGGCTGAGGCTGGAAGAGGCTAGCAGTTTCTCCTGTTTCGTGGGAGGAAGTGAGTCGAATACCCTGGCCTGTCTCGCACGCCTGGGTCTGGAGACCATCTGGGTCTCAGCACTTCCCTCGCATCCGCTTGGAAGGCGTGTCGTGGCTGAATTACGCCAGCATGGGATTAACACTGCACACGTGGTGTGGGCAGACAGTACAGCGCGCCTGGGTCTCTTCTACGCACAGGAGGCTCCCAGCCCGTTAGGATACCAGGTCTACTATGACCGCGCGTTCTCAGCATGTGCACTGATTGATTCTGATGCGGTGGATGTCTCGGTAGTGGATGGCGCAAGGATGCTTCATCTCACTGGCATTACCCCTGCGCTGGGTGAGCAGCCCCGCGAGGTGTTTCGTCGCTTCTTACAGCGTGCACGAGAGCAAGGGGTGCCTGTGTCCTTCGATGTGAATTACCGTTCAAAGCTCTGGCTTCCTGATGAGGCCGCACATGCTATAGAGGAAGCCTGTCAGCAGGCACGTCTCCTCTTCTGTACGCGTACCGACGCCGAAGCGATCTGGGGAATGACAGGAAGTGCTGAGTTGGTACTACGACAGCTCGCGCAACGCTTCCCTGGAGATGGAAATCGCAAAACCATCGTCCTTACCCTTGGCCGTGAGGGGGCTGCCGATCTCACGGACAACGACTATCGTGAAGAGCCAGCCTACCCGACAGAGGGGGTATTTCGGTTCGGTTCAGGAGACGCGTTTACGGCAGGATATCTCTATGCGTACCTGGAAGGCGCTTTATATCGAGACCTACGTGCAACGGGCAACGTCACCCCACTCACGGTCGGCAATGCGTTCGCCGCCTTGAAACGCTGTCTCGCTGGGGATATTGCCTATATCACCCAGGAGGAGGTCAAACAGCTTCTGCAAGGGCGAGATAGGAATCTCTTCAGGTAGAGGCGGTTAGAACCCATGATGTCAGGAGTAAAAAGTCGTTGATCAAGGAGCCATGCATAGCCGACTACAGCTGCACGCAGGCATGCTGGCCGGCGTCTCATGTCTAAGCACAGTTATCGTGCGGTCCGCACGATGCGCGTATGACAAGGGAGGGTGGCAGGATAACGCTGCGTGGTGGGTCATCGGGACACGCAATACGCTCGAGCAGCCGCTGCGCTGCCGTTGCACCCATTTGATATGGCGCAATCGAGACAGTAGTGAGCGGCGGATGCCAGAGCGCAGCATCGGCAATGTCATCAAACCCAATTACCGCAAAGTCCTGCCCCGGCATGCGACCATGGGCTTGCAGACCTAGCATGACTCCAAATGCCACTACGTCGTTGTAGCAGAGTGCCGCCGTTGGGGGATTGTTCTGCATTAGTAGTGAGAGAATCGCTTGATGTCCTCCATTGCGAGTCGTAGCGCTCGTCGGCAACAGCGTCTCGTCCACGCTCAAATTGTGCTGCTCCAGCGCACTACGGTAGCCAAGCAGGCGGTCGCGCCGTGCCGAGGACTGAGCGGGACCACCGATAAAGGCGATGCGCCGATGACCATGCGCGATCAGGTGTTCGACCGCCAGCTTAGCCCCTAGCACATTATCCGTACCCACGTAATCTGCGTCGATGTCAAAAAGGTAGCGTACGACCAGCACTACGGGCATCTGCCCGGAGGACAGCGCATCAATCGTCTCACGCGACGTACCCTCAGCCGGGCATAAGAGTATCCCATCGGCATTGTTCTCGTGGATCGCAGTGAGGAGAGAGCTTTGCTTCTCAAGAGATTCGGAGGTATTCGCCAGTACCACAACGTAGTTTGCCTCGTCAAGCTGGTCCTCAACGCCTAACGTCAGTTCAGCGAAAAATGGGTTCGTAATGTTCGTAATGACGAGCCCAACAGTATGCGATCGTCGCGTGCGCAGAGTAGCTGCAGTGCGGTGGTATACATACCCGAGTTGCTGCATCGATACCAGAACACGCTCACGTGTTGCTGCGGCCACGAGCGGACTCCCACGCAGCACTAGCGATGCTGTCGCACGTGAGACACCAGCGTGACGCGCAACATCAATAAGTGTCACCGGCTCCATGTGGCTTCGTTCAGACTTGCGTCCTGTCATACTGCCTCCTCTTTTGTGTCGTACCCGGAACTCGAAGCCGTCCCGGCTGATATAATCAACTGCCAACCCGGCGTTCAACTTCGCAGAGTGTAATAAATGCGAGTGTTTTCATGGAATCGGCAGGCTGTGTTACAAAACTGGTGATGAGACCCGATGGCATGTCATGCCGTTTCCCTTCCTGTTGGGCTCATACTATCATGGCTTCTGTATCACGTGTGGAATTAGGTAGGAAATCCAGCATGTTCCAGCGCGAATCTACCGCTCTATTCCACGAACACCTTAAAGCTTACGCGATCATGGGAATTTCTGCAACTGTAGAACGCCCCTCTCTAGCCGGTAGCACATGACTATATAGTCATGTTGTAGTATACTTGAGCCATGAGAACGTATGAGTATCGAATGCGTCCAACCAAGAAGCAAGAGCAGGCATTGATAAGTGTGCTGATTGCTTCACGCAAGATGTACAATGCCTGCCTTGAAGAGTTGATTACTCATTATCAAGAGACAGGCAAGCACATGCACCTGTACGAGCAGGACAAGCATCATGGGAAGAAAGAACACCCTGATTTGCCTGCTGTCGTCGTCGATACCGTTCTCAAACGTTTGCATCGCTCCTTCACCAACTTTGATCTTCACCCGAATTTATGGAGACCTCAAATCTGAGGATTAACACATCAACTGTTCATAGGCCAGCGGACTCAAGTACTGGAGAGTGAAATGCCTCCGGATCCGATTATAAAAGGTTTCGATGTACTCAAAGGTGACGAGCCTTCCCTGTGCTCGCGTCTGAAACGACTGTTCATCAAGGCATTGTGATCTTGCCCCGAATTGGTGGAAGAGGGAAAGCTTAGGAGAGACTCTTTCAAAAGGAGGGCAAGGATCATGCAAAAGGTTCAGAAGACCTCTCCACCCGAGTCGAAGCGTGAAGCGGTACGACTGGCTCAGACCAGCGGGAAATCGATCGCAGGTGGTGGTGAGGTTGGAAGTGATGAGGGAGAATTGGGATCAGGATTCAAGAAACGATGACACCCCTCTGCCGTGTCTGTGAGAGGACACAGATCGTCAAAAAGGGAGCCAATCGTTGTGGGAATACTCAGCACCATGGCAAGGACTGTGGCGCGTCTGGCGTGCTCAAGCCAAAGCCAGCCTCGTGGCAGACCGAGCACCACACCGTGCTGCGGGTTTGCCGAGAGCGCAGGAGCCTGCGTGGGGTGACACGCCTCTTTGCCATGGCGCGGCAAACGGGTGCGCGCTGGCTCACCACGCACGTCCAGAACTTGCCGGAGGTCAAAGCAAGCCTTCTGCCTGCGGCCCCAGAGGAGGTGCTCGACCTCGAGGAAATGTGGAGGGGTGTGCGCAACAAAGAGCAGGCTCGCTGGGTGTGGACAGCGATGTGCCGCCTCACCGAGACGCCACATCGTCGCCTTGGTCATTGGAGACCGAAGCCCGCGCGACCTGCCTTCGGCTCTGGCAAGCCGTTGCGGATGGGTCCAAACCCTGCCACCCCTTCAGTGATTGGTGGCACGCCTCTCAAGACCTGTTCCTGGCTGAAACTCATCACGGTGGTGGGAAGGAAACTGGGCAGACCGCGCAGATGGAACGGGGGAACACCACCTTCCACCAAGGGGTGAGTCGCTACGTGCGACAGAGGTGATCTGTTTCCAAATCAGATGAGTCTTCTCATTTGGTTCCCAGGTGGTTTCTTGTTCCGTATCATTTGGGCTTCTCACTTCCCATCTCCCCACGACCCGAACAAGAGGTTCCCAGGATCCAAGCAGAATCCTGGGAACGCTCGCGGAACCGACCGGAACCGACGGGTTTCGAGTCCTCTGTCACCAATTTCATACCTCTTCCAAATCCCCACAAGTCCCCTCTCTCAGAAGCTTCAACAAATCCACTCAGAGCTTGTTATCCCGCCTGTGATTGAGGAATAACGTAGACCAGGTCCAAAAGAGATTCCCTAAGTACATTCAAGCAACAAACGCGGGATAAAACCTGCTCGGCAAGCACAGACAATCCCAAAAAAGTTGCTTGAATGTACTTAGAGGTCCTGCGCGATCCTCACCACCACGATCATGAGCGCTTGCGCACCTGGGTAGGTGTTCACTTTGATCCCGAACTCTTCTCCGTGCAGCAGCTTAATTCGGCCTTTGCTGTGGAGTAAGTATGCGCTAGCGAATGGCAAACCACACGGCGTAATCCTCCACCAGCTGCCGCGTCTCGGCATCCGCCTCCGTGGCCTTCAGATCACACAAAGGGAGTTCATTATAGACCGTAGCATAGGTTGCTAAACCTGCTAAAATGGAGGAATGAAGAAAGAACACGAACCACACGATTGGAAAGAAGGTCGACGCTTGCGAGCCTGGGAGCTGTGGCAACAGGGGTGGAAACAGAAAGACATCGCGGCGGCGCTGGGAGTGAGCAAAGGAGCGGTGAGTCAATGGCTCACCCGGGCTCAGGTGGAGGGAAGAGAGAGATTACGCCGCCACGTGGCCCCAGGGCCGCAGCCGAAATTAGCAACCGCGCAACTGGAGCAGTGACCTCAGTTGCTCAATCAGGGAGCCGAGGCCTTTGGATTTCGAGGGGATGTATGGACGAGCGCCGGAGTCGCTGAGGTGATCAAGCGCGAGTTTGGCGTGCAGTATCATCCCGCTCATTGTAGTCGTATCCTGCGGGCCATCAAGTACAGTGTCCAGAAGCCCATCCAGCAGGCGAGCCAGCGCGATGAGGTCGAAATCTCGCGCTGGAAAGACGAACGCTGGCCGGCCCTTAAAAAAAGGCCCAAGAGGAAAAACGCCCCATTGTCTTTGTAGATGAAGCCGGCTTTTACCTGGTGCCCATGGCGGTCCGGACCTCTGCCCCTTGTGGGCAGACTCCAATCCTGCGGGTCAAGCTCACGCGTGATCATCTCTCAGCGATTGGCGGAATCACTCCACAAGGGCGGCTGGTGATGCAGAGGCAAGATCGGGCCTATAACGCCGAAGATGTCGTGCGCTTCTTGCGCCTCTTGTTGCGCAAGATCTCCGGGAAGTTGCTGGTGATCTGGGATGGGTCGCCGATCCATCGAGCCAAGGAGATTAAAGCCTTTTTGAAGCGAGGGGCAGCCAAACGGCTGTATTTGGAACGCTTGCCCGGCTATGCACCCGAACTCAATCCCCAAGAGGGGGTCTGGAATCTGCTCAAGCGGCGGGAACTCAAGAATCTCTGCTGTCGAGATCTCTCACACGTGGCTGAGGAGCTTCGACGAGCCAAAGAGCGCTTGCGACATCGGCAGGCTGTGCTGCAACAGTGTTTTGCTCATGCAGGGTGTCCTGTTTAGCTACCCATGCAGAGGTCAATAACATCATGCTCGGAGGTGTGAGTATTGCTCATACTTCACTCCCTCACTTTTTTGCAGAAAGCTTCGTCTCATCTCTCACCCAACCCCCTGTCAGCTTGAACGTGACGACATCCTTGAAATCATGCAGTTCCTCTAGCATCTCTTGCAAGGTTAAATGTTGTTGTGTCCCGCGCTTCCAGGCTGGCCTGTCCAGCGTCCCAATTACCAAGTAATCGTTGCCAACGACTTCTGGCTTTTGCTCGGTGAAAAAGGAGGCCAGAAAATGCTCCACCTCGTCTTGATGCGCAATGAGCAGATCACAGTGGGGGCAGTAGCGGCACGTCTTGTTCAAAGACAGCCCTTGCATCGGGTCCACATGGATCACCAATCATCCTGGATGAGTTTGGCTATTTAACCCTGTCTACCAGTTTCTGTGCAAACAGATGGGCATCCTCTGGATATCTTGCCGTGATGAGATTCCCATCCTCGACTACAAACGGCTTCCTGAGGCTTCCACCGTGCAGGAAATCGCTTCTCTCCTTGAGCACGTTCACCGTTTCGTCTTCCACATACTCAGCATAGGTTCGGTAGTAGCCTCCCAACCTCCAGAAGGTCAGATAATAGCCGGCGCGTTCCAGGCGTTTGGTCAGCCCGGTGAGCTTTCTGCCATCCAGCACACTTCTCCCCGTTTCAGGATCGATCGTCCTTGCCAGCACCAACACGCCATGGCAGATAGCGCCAACCACCTTGTTTTGTTTGATGAACTCCAGAGTCTTGTTCTGCAACACCTTGCTTTCTAAATACTGGCGCATGCCCTTGGCATGGCCACCAGGTAAGAGCAGCACATCATACTCCTGGGGGCCTATACTTTCATATGGGATGGGATGCCGGAACGCCTCATTCTTTTCAAGCTCTCGATAGGCCGCAAGGGCCGCGGGCTTTGCACCCAACTGCCCAAAAATGACGCCTGTAAGCAGGCGCGGGTCTGTCTGGCCCATCCGCCCTGTTTCGGTACTGAACGTGACATGCAGACCCGCTTCTACAAACCGTTTCCAGGGGATAGCAACCTCTGTGGTATCGAAGTCTCTGTCGGGAAGTGGGATGATCACGTGTTTAGTCATAGCGTCTGGCCCTCCAGGTGCCCTTTCACTCGTCATATTGCTTCTTGACTGAATGCTGTTTGGCTCAATATGGTCAATATATCACGTTGTTGGCGGTGTGTAGGGCAAGCGGAAAAAGAAAATGGGGGAGCCATGCTCTTCAGCAAATCGCGACTTTTCCAGCTAAGCTCGAAGCCGTCTCCAATTCTCTGAACCAACCATTCCTCCGACGCCGAGGAAACGATGACAAAAGAGTGTGAAACGCTTGGCAAAAGAACCGTCCCTTGTCCTTGCCTCATGGTGCGCGGCTGTCGTACGATAGCCATGCAGAGAACGGTGAAACGACGGCAAAGACGATGGCAAAGAGTTCCTCACGCGTTCTCTCATCTGAGGATGCGTGCTGCATGGGACCAGCCTATCTGCGTATGATCGTACGTTGGTTCGCATCATGGCGCTATGCTCTCTTCCTCGTCGCTTCTTGGAAGCAACCTCGTATGCCGTTGCCCGGATTGTTCAGGAGGGCGTAACCAGAGCGAGACATGTGCCGGCTGCATGGTCTCCTCAACGACTGCCAGCAACTGCTCACGCAATTGGTTCAGCTCCACCTCATGGCGTAAGGACGCACTGAAGGCTGCAAGGGTACGAGCGCCATCATACCTGGAGCGGTAGAACCTCCGGTCGATGATGGTCTGAAGAAATCGTCTCAATGGCTGAAACAGAGCAGCAATGCCAAGCGTGGAAGCGACAATCACCACCGGAGTTTGTGTTCCCGCTGAAAGGTGTCCTGTAAACACGCTCACAAGCGATTGCAAGGCAATGACGCTTGCGAAATAGATCACGGCCAGGATTGCCGTCAACGAGCTATAGACCAGGGTGCGGTTGATGATGATATCGATGTCCCAGAGCCGGGAACGGAGGATGGCAAAAGCGATGGAGATCGGGATGAGCAGGAGGAAGAGATGCTTGAACGTGTTTAAGAGGATCTCAGCAAGTGGATTGTGTCTTGCCGAAGGGAAAAACAATGCAAATAACAATGCGACTAGTAAGTATCCTCCAACGGATATCGACACCCCGAAAACGACCCACTTGGTCTGCTGACGTTGCACATTGCTCGATACACGAAGATAGCAGTAGACCTGCGCCATGATCATAGTCCCTACGAACACGAGAAATGCCATGTTCGTGAAGATGGTATTCGTGTAAGGATTCAAGGGGAAAGGGGGCAAGAAGTACTTGAAGCCCCAATAGAGAATTCCTCCGATTGAGAGCCAGCGGGTCCAGCGCGGGACAAACCGTCCAGTTGGAAACAGATAGAAGAAGACGACAATGCTGACTGCCCCAAGAAAGATCACGACCTGAAACAACCAATAAGGCGTTGCTTCCAACGTGTCAGAAGAAAAAGTGAGAGCAAAGGTCATCAGGAAAAATGCTGCGAAGAGTGCCATCCAGTCATCGGACCTGCGCCAGAAAAGCATGATGGCGACGACGAAGGAGGCACAGACGAAGACGATATTGAGCATCATGTGGGAGATGGCATAGGCTTGAACAGAGAGGCCCAAAGCCTGGAGTTGCTGAACAAACCGGACTGAGGCTTGTGTTGGATGATTGCACAAAGGTCCTGTGCACAGGAGAGAAAGAAGAGCCTCATAGGTTGCCGGGACACTTGCGACGAAGACTCCAAAGGAGAGTAGACCTGCAACTACGCATGCGGCGCGAGCGAGAATCAACCGCTTACCGTGCAGGCGAGTGTCACCTTGTTGTGGTTTATCGCGAGCTCCTGCCGGCGCTGACCGTGTAAACAGGCCGTTCATAGTGTTGCCTGCCTTTCCTCTCTCCTTCACCTGGGAGCTGATGATGCATGCTCGTTCCTCTCGAGAGCTGATGCAAGCTCATGGAGCTTCCTCATCTGAAGATAGACCGCCAATCAAAACGCCACTTCCTTGTGGTACCTTTTCCCTCAAGGTATCGTACCATATTCGTATCTCACGATGGTGACGAACTGCCAGGCATGAGGGACGTTCGAATGGGTCAGTGAGATTGCCCCGATTTCGTAGAGTGAGAGAAGAGAAATCTGGTAAACTCTATGAAGGAGGGTATCATGGCAAAACACCAACCAAGTTATACAAAAGAATTTAAGCAAGATGCGGTGCACCTGGTAGAAAACAGCAAAAAGAGTAAATCAGAAATAGCGCGTGACCTTGGTGTATCAGATAGTGCTTTAAGTAAATGGTGTAAAGCATTTGGAGATCAAGGAGAACAAGCATTTCCGGGAAAAGGTCATCAAACGGCGCTTGAAGAAGAAATCCGACGACTGCACAGAGAAAATGAGATACTCAAACAAGAGAGGGATATCTTAAAAAAAGCAGTACGCATCTTCGTGCAGCCCCAGCAATGAAGTACTCGTTTATTGCTGCTCATCAGGAAGAATTTCCGATCAATCGTCTGTGTCAGGTACTCAATGTTTCAGAAAGCGGGTATTATGCCTGGCGCAAACGAGAACCAAGCCAGCGCAAACGAGAAGATGAGCATTTAGGAAAGCGAATCGAAGATGCGTATCAGAACAATCGCCAGCTCTATGGAAGCCCACGTCTTCATGCAAAGTTAAAGGAGCAGGGGGTGCATTGTGGAAGAAAACGGGTAGCCAGACTGATGCGCGAGCGTGGGATCAGTGCGAAGACAAAAAGACGGAAGGTGAAAACGACGGAGAGTCAGCACGACAATCCGGTCGCACCGAATCTGCTTAAGCGAGATTTTACCGCTGATGCACCTAACACCAAATGGGTAGCAGACATTACTGGAATTGGGACAGCAGAGGGATGGCTCTACTTGGCAGCCATGGTGGATATCTACTCCCGATTGGTGGTTGGATGGGCCATGAGCAAGGAGCGAGACGAACAATTGATAACAAAAGCAGCAAAGATGGCGATCACCCAAAGAAGACCAGGAGCTGGTCTGGTGCATCACTCAGATCGAGGGAGTCAATACACGAGCCAGAGTTATCTCGCCGTGCTCAAAGAAGCTGAGATACAAGTGAGCATGAGTAAAAAAGGTGATTGTTATGATAATGCGCTCATGGAATCCTTCTTCGGGACACTCAAAGAGGAATGCGTTGAGCGCCAAACCTATCAAACACGAGCAGAAGCAAGAAATGCTGTGTTTGAATACATTGAGGTATTTTACAATCGACAACGGATACATTCGTCATTGGGCTATGTGAGCCCTGTTAGTTATGAACAGATGAGAGGAGGAACGGAACGCTAGAAATCTTGACAAACGGGCGTTTTTGGTGTATACTTGATTACATCAAAGAAAACGTAACATTTTCATGTTAACGTTTAACGCCTCTCATTAACGGCTTTTTTCACGTTTTAACGTTCTCCTCCTTGCTCAGCTTCCACAGTTGAGCACTCCACGAAAACGGGTCAACCTCATCAGATTTTTCTTTGTATCTGCCATTTCTGGTGAGAAGAAACGAAAGTATCTCTCTCCTTACAGAAATTTCCTGTAGGCAGGCGCATCATCTCCTCTGCGATATCCAGTGACGAATCTCCTTGTGTTAGCTCCTTGTGATTTCTCTCAGGAGAAAGAACTGAATCATCCGCAGGTGGGGCGTCTCTTGCTCTCGAGTACCGTTCTCATCGTGCCGGTTGATCCTCCGCTCCAGATGGTAACATTTACTCCCTGTTCGCAAGAGACGGTGACCAAACTTGAAACAGTAGGACAAACTGAGCGTTTACCCTTACTGACAAGATAAAGACAGCTCAAAGAGCGTAGGCTCTTCAGCGTTTTGCCATCATCCAGAAAGCCGCGTGGCGCAAAGAACTCCTTCTACTATTAACGCTACATCCCGGTTTCGATTGAGACGGTGCCCCCCTCCCGGCGCTTCCACGGGGAAGCGGTCTCCCTGTCACATCGGGTGGGTTTCGCTCGTCATTCCTCATGTCGAAACGAGGAAATGTGACCGATGGACGAACACGACCTGCTGGCGGAGCGATTCGAGGACGAGCGTTCCCTGTAATGCTACTTGAGACATCTGGTCGGGAAATCTGTGAATGATGCTGGCATGGGCGCTTGGCCATGAAAAAACGCTCGTTGAGTACTCATCAACGAGCGTTTTGTAGAGGTCTGGTAGAGCGTTATGCTTGCTCTACTTCGGGCGCGTTCTCCGTGTTCGCCTGCTGAGGATGCTGGCTGCTTCCGTCGATGAACTCGGAAAGCTCGTTGCGGGAGCGCTCGAGGAACGCACGCAGCTGGCCCTGTTTCTCTGCATTGCCGTGGGCGGCACGGGCTGCCATCACGAAGAGTCGTGCTACTTCTGCCGCAGTGCTGCGTAGGGCTTGCTGCTCTGCTGTTGGCTGGTGCCAGCGACCACTCCATCTGTGGGAGCCAGGACGAGCGTAGAAGAAGGCAGAGCGCCGATCCCCGCGAAAGAAGCGGGGACGGGACCAGTTGCCTCTGTCAAACCGTGGTCCAACGTGTCTGCGATAGTGACCGATCATATGCAATCACCTCCTTGCCTGTTTGTCTTTCATAACGATATATCGTTATCTAGGTATAGCAACAATACGATATATCGTTATTATTCCAACTGGCTGTGTTGCAAAAACTCAGGGGAGAACACGATGGGTGTGAAGCCTCACTTCTTGCTCAGCTTAGGCCGCCACTCCAAATAGGAATGGCTCGCGTGGGTTTGCCGCCTCCGACCAGGCTGAGAAGAATAGATTGATGAAGCAAGGTGTGTTGGAGAAGGCAGGGATGACACGGTGTCCAAAATAGTCTTTTCAAAGACACTGGATAAGGCCGAATGGACCAATACAAGGCTGGTGAAAGAGCCGTGGCCCAATCCCTGCTAATCCTGTGGAAAGAGCCGTGGATCGTGCAATTCAAACATGAAAAGGAGATGGATCTATGACAAGCATGTTTTCCGATTGGGCTAAGGAGTTTCTCCGTGAAGACCGTGTTGCGGTGGTCAGTACGTTAAACAAAGAGGGGAGTTCCCACTTGACCACCATGTGGTATCTGCTTACAGATGATGGAACGCTCGTCATGAGTACGCCGGGCCGCAACCAGAAAGTCAAGAATCTGCGTCGTGATCCCCGCATCGCTCTCTGTGTGGGAGATGGGGCTCGCTCTGTCAGCCTCTATGGGACCGTGACCATCAGCGAAGATCAGGCACTCGTCCGGCAGGATATCGGGCACCTGGTAGAACGCTATGTGAAAGATGAAGGTATAAGACCGCAAGTTATTGAGACGTTAGTCCAACAGTCTCGTGTTGCTCTGCGTTTCACGCCAGAAAAAGTCACCGAGTTTTCCGTGTGAATGGTGCGTTGACAATGAGCCGACCATCTCATTCAAAACACAGCTTGCTCAGGTCCCATGGCTTCTGCCTACAACGGCACTCGGTGTTATGCCTTCGTGCACTGGGCCAAAAATGTATGACAATCACCACACACTGGTGATTGTCATACATTTTTGGCAGAAGCTCAGCAGTGTTGCGCGTAGAATTACGCTACTCGTCTTGTTCTGAGCTTTTGCTAGCCTTGCGCTCGGCTGCATCCAGGTTTTAGACTGTTACAGACATCTGATAGCAAGACTGGTTGTGTGAAGAACGTGAAGGAGTTCATGAAGATGGCTGGCTCATTTGCCACAATGGAAACGCCACCAGTAGCAAAGTTGTTCAAGTCAGCGAGAATCGCTTGACCTTCTGGTGAAGCGAGCATGGCCTCCTATGCCTCACGACTGTCAAAATAGAAACTGGTTATCCGGTAGTATGGAGCAGGCTGACCTGGATCAAGCGCTTCGAGCTTCCCAATTGTCACACCCTTGACTCCTTTCACCTTTGCTGCAAGGGGAAAGTGTGTCTGACGATAATACCGTTCAAACGCAGCAGGGTCCTGGGGGTGTCCAAAGAGTACAGTTATCCGATACATGTTTATCCTCCTACGTATGTGTGCGCTTAACCATTCCCATTCTCTGAAAGGGCTCCTCTCCGTTCTTGTGTGAAAATAAACCGAGCATTCTGTTGAAAAGACCCGTCCTCCAATCAGGAGGAGGGAGGGGAATCAGGCCGCCCGATCAATTGGATGAGCGTGACGAGCGCGACTGCGCACTGCTGCTCCTCGCCGTCTCTTGTGACAAATACACCCGACCGGCACAGGTTCTACCCAAAACCCGGGGTTGGGTTAGGGAAAAGCCCGCAGCCGTTGAGGTAGAATCCAATCCGAGTTTCGCAAGTCGGTGCGCAAGGCCACCACGGCGGTGGCATTGGGCCGACACCAGCGCATGCCCCGTTTTTTCATGCGGCGGTTGATGACCAAGGCCACGGCCCGCTCAATCATGCCGCTGCCCACCGGATAGCCTTGCTTTCGCCAGTGCTCATAGGACCCCATCCATGGCCGTTGGTTCTCCAGATAGGTGATCGCTTTCGTGATGGCGGAACGAACCTCGGCAGGCAGTCCGCTGGCCAAGGTGCGCAAGCCGTGCAGCGCTTGCTCGACCTGGCCGTGCCAGAGCCACGAGCCATGCCAAGCCAACTGGGAGTCGCGTTCGCTCGGCGAGAGCGGCTTGGCGCGTGCCGCCGCGTGGATCGCATGACTGACCTCCCGCCACAGATGGGCCCAGTCCAGGATACAGGTCGCCTGTGGGAAATGCTGCGCTTGTTGGGTCTTGATCCACTTCGCTCCGTCTGCTCCCACCACCACCGGGCGAGGCGCGTTTTCGCTCTCAGTCCGTGCTGCTGCCGCCGCGAGCTTGCCCAGGTGCTCAGACGGACCAAAGGTCGCCACATAGCGCCGCCGCCGCATCTGATGGCGTTGACGCGGCGCATGGCTGGGTCCGCGCCGGCTCCAGGAAAAGGTGCTGGAGGAGGTGGGCCTGGGCAGGTCGGCCACTTGGGCACAGACCACCGCCACCTTCCCTTCCATCCCGCCGCGCTGCTCCCGACTGCCTACCCAACCTCCATCCATTCCCACCAGCAGCGGGTGATCGGCCTGTTCCATGGCTGCGGCTGGCTCAGCAGGTGCGCCGCAGACGCGCTCGGCCTCCGCTTGCTGCTGGGCTGCCCGCTGCTGGCCGTGCCGGTTGGTCAAGAGCCGGATCTCTTCTGCACTGATGTGGGCGAAACTCCGCCGCTTGAGCACGGCGCTGGCTGCGCGATACGGCCACGAACAGCCTGCCAGCCGCGCTGCTTCTTGCAAGGGCCAACTTCCCGTTCCTCCCGCCAGCTCGCTGAACAAGCTCGTGGCCGGACAGCAGCGCCGCCCACAGGCTTGACAACGAAAACGCCGTCGCGGTACCTGCACTCGTCCAAAAGTCGTGGCGATGACCCGACGTACCGTTCCTTCCAGGCGGCGCTGCTTGGCCCCACAGTGCGGACACACCTGCTGCTGGTCTTCCCAGTGCCTGATGGCTTGTTTGAACGCTTCTCGCATGACCTGCTGCCCTGTTGCTTGGATCTGCTGTTCTATCTCTGACAGACCGGCCGTTGCCCCAATCTCGATGGTGAGCGATACTTGTACCTGCATGAGAGAATTCTCCTTCTGTAATTGAGTAGGTTTTCATTTCCTTTCACAGTAGGAGTTTCTCTCCTGTTTTGCAACCCTGGCTTTTTGGCAGAACCGTCGGTTATGGTCAGCCTGCCTGCACACCACCGCTTGCCGAGATGTGGGAGGCCTGGCAGACGATCACGCAGCTCGCCGATCCTTTCCTCGATACACTCACGACCGAGAAACTTCGGGAGATCCATTATCTCGATGACCAGCAGACAAATTACACAGCCGGCAACCTTCTCCAGCGAGTTATCTACCACTACTGGTACCACACTGGCGAGAATATGGCGATTCGGCAAATGCTGGGACACACCGATCTGCCGGAGTTCGTGGGCAATATCGATGACGAGGCTCCTTACCGTCCCACATACTTGCCTCCAACTTTTTCATATACCTGGTGATTCCAGCTACCATACACATGGGGATCAATGAGTGAGGATGCGCACACGGGTTGTGCCTGGGCTTGTTCGCTGTTGTTCGTCGGTGTTCTCCACACACTTATTTCCTGGGTTTGTTGTTCGCTGAGGACCGTTAAATAGTGCTCTATGTCGTCGGCGATGCTGTACCAATGGCTGTACTGCTAGAATGAGGAAGTGCAAAGTGGGAAGATTTGAACTTCGGAGGGTGCCTTTTTTCTCTGCTCATAGGTCGGTTTATGGGCCTGTTGAGAGGGGTTTGTGTGGTTTTTGCCTATGTTTGTCTAGTGGTGTTGATGAGAGTGGAGCGGTTTTGCTCCCTGTTTTGCTCTCATGTTGAGGGAGTTTGGGGGAGACGTGTGAGGATTTGAGGAAAGAGTCTGTTCTACATGTTGTGTTGGCTGATCTCAAGAGTGAGAGGGTAGACTTGTTGTTTCCCTCGTAGGGGAAGTCATAATGTTCCATTTCTGCTCTTCAGGTTGTTTTCCACAAGGAATGAGGCAGACTCCAAATGGGTCATTTCTATGATACCCTTTTTGTGCCTCATATTGATTTCGGTACAGACCCAGGAACTGGTGAAATAATCGTCATGCTTGCCGTAATGATCCTGGGACGAATATGTGGTAATATTGCTGGAGAATGAGGATGGTAGACAGCTGTGTCCATCTCTTCCCATTCATCTGCTCCTGCCGCAGATTCATACAAGCAGGAGAGCCGATTTGCTGGTAAGGGAAAGATGCATGAGTCGATCGGATACTGAACAACAGAGCGCAAGAGGCTCGGTTGGTGCCAGCACCGCGAATACGCGTTTATCTGGCTCCTGGCTCATCTTTGCGCGAGTCACATGGATAGCAGTGGTCACCCTGATCGTGGCGCTCTTTCTAGCCATGCTTCCAGCATACTCTACGCTCCTTCAGACCATCTGCACAGGCGCTACATGTAGTCTCGTGCAACCCACCCTTGACTCCGCCCAGGGCTTGCAGGAGCTTGGCCTCTCCCTGGGCACCTATGCCACCTTCACGCTCGCGCTCACTCTCGCCTCAGTGCTCCTCTGCCTCGCCGTCAGTGCTGTGATTTTCTGGCGCAAGTCCGATGACTGGATGGCGCTCCTGGTTGCCTTGGGAGTAGTGGCGCTAGGCACATTGTACGTCACATTTGCATTACAGGGGAACCCCTCTGCATGGCAAGTGCTCGCCATCGTCTTGAATGGACTGGGAAATGGTGTGTTTTTCCTGGTCTGCTCACTCTTTCCTACTGGGCGCTTTGTTCCACGGTGGACACGCTGGCTTCTCCCCTGCTGGGTTGTCTCGGGCATGCTTTTCCTCTTCTTCCGTGAAGTCTCTTTCATGTATCTGGTCTATAATGTGGTTTGGCTGGGAGAGGTCGTCTTGCTGGTGACCGCGCTCTTCTACCGCTATCGTTATGCTTCCAGCCCGCTCCAGCGTCAGCAGACCAAGTGGGTCATCTATGGTGGAAGTGTGGCAGGTCTCATCGTCGTCGGGTTAACAGTGCCCCTGTATCTCTTCCCATCACTTGGGCAAGCTGGCTCGTTCTATCAGCTTGTCATTGCACCTGCCTATATTTTAGCCGTGCTCATCGTTCCGCTCTCCACTGGCCTTGCCATTCTGCGCTACCGGCTCTATGACATTGATCTCCTGATCAATCGCACGCTGGTCTATGGCTTGTTGACTGTCCTGCTTGCCTTGATCTATTTTGGCTGCGTGATTCTCCTCCAAGATCTCGTGCGTGGGTTGACGGGACAGGTGGGGCAATCACCTCTGATCATTGTGGGCTCAACGCTGGCGATTGCAGCCCTGTTCCAACCCCTGCGGCGGCGCATGCAGAGGATCATCGATCGGCGCTTCTACCGTCGGAAGTATGATGCGGCCAAGACATTGGAGGCATTCAACGCCACGTTACGCAATGAGGTCGACTTGAGTCAGTTGCGTGAGCACTTGCTCGACGTCGTCCAGGAGACGATGGAGCCTTCCCATGTCTCCCTGTGGGTGCGCCAGCCCAGCCGGAGGGAAACTCGCCGACAAAACTCCCCCTTGAAGAGGCTGGATACATGAGGAGATCGCAAAGCATGGGGTGTGAGCACTTTCACCTTTTAATGGAGTTGTACCAGATGTTTGGTGATCCGTTTCAGGCTCTGTCCCTCTTGCAGGTAACCGGCAAAGAGGTCTGCAACGACAGCGACCTCGGCTGGCTCCAGGCGGACTCCCGCTGGGTCACGCGGACGCGTTGGATCGACGCGGAAACCGTAGGGTGGGCGCGTCCAGGGAAGCAATCCACCTGCCTGATACTTTTGTCGCCGTCCCCGTCTCATCCGCTCAGCAATCAAGCTTCGTTCATACTCGGCAACCGTGATGAACGTAGTTGCGAGCTAGGCGATCGGGAGCGGTGATGATCACCCGATCGAAGGCGGCGCAGCGAGCTTGATCGCGCAACCGGTCGAGTCCGGGTCGGCGTAAACTCGCTCCGCTGTAGCCATCATCGCGAAAAATGAACTCCTCCTGCCATGGCTACTGGTGCGCCTGGCTATACTCGGACAAGATCTGGATTTGCTGCTCGATGGTTTGTGTCAGAGCCTGACGTTGGGTAGATACCCGCACATAGACGGCGACTTTCATCTCTGCTCTCCTGGACTAAAGATTGTTGTGAGTTTTCTGGTTGTGATGCCGCACTCCATTGAACAAGAGACTGGTAGGCTCGATCCCACCTGAGCTTGGCGTCAGCCGTCTCAATGCTGGCGCGCCGGATGCTCCACTGTCGTTTGGTCATTGGTCTCCTCCTGAGGAGAACGCGCTCCTGCGTTCCTCCCGCAAGGATATTCTACCTCTTCGGTTCCCCGAGAACGGGCTGAAACAAACGGAAGTGGTTTCACCCGGCTCAGACAAAATTTGTCATTTGTGATTGTACCATTGAAAATCGACTCCATTGGCGCCGCGATGTGACGTTAGGGGAGGATGATTGCGGCGTCCGCTTCCCACCTGTGGCTCAAATGCTGGCGGTGCTCAACACGGTGGTGCTCTCTCTGATGGATTTGCATCAGGTCCCGAACGTTGCTCGCCAACTCCGGCGCTTCGCCTCTCACCCCGACGAGGCCTTGGCCTGGGTCCTCGACTTTTGAGAAGCCCTGTACCGACGACCCATAGCTCTTGACAGAAGATGTGCCTTGAGTGTATATTCTTGTAAGAATACCGAAATCGTTATCGTAAAATGGAAGAGAATTTACCGAAAGCATCCACACACAAATTGACGATTGCTGAGATCGCCGCTCAAGCTGGGGTCTCTATTCCGACCGTTTCGCGTGTGCTCAACGGGCGGCCTGATGTTGCCCCTGCTACCAGGGCACGCATCGAGCAGATCATCAAAGAGAGTGGCTACGTTCGTAGTAGTGCGGCCAAAGCGCTCAGGAAAGGCAGCAGTGGAATTATTGACCTCCTGGTTCCCCACCTCGATAACCAGTATGTTACCGAGATCGTGCGTGGCGTTGAGGAGGCTCTGGAGCGCACAGGATTACGCTTGGCGCTCTCTTTCACACAAGGCAAGTCCTTTGGGGAGAGGCAATGGCTCGACAAAATAGCCGATCGTGCAACCGATGGAGTGATTCTTGTGTTAGCCCGTGGTCAATCCTCCCGCTTAAATGAATTACGGCAGCGCGGGATTCCGTTCGTCGTTGTCGATCACCGCGGCGAACTCGGCCCAGATGTTCCATCAGTAGGATCCACGAACTGGGCTGGGGGGCGCATAGCCGTGGAGTATTTACTGTCGCTTGGACATAAGCGCATTGCTATCATTGCTGGTCCACCATCTTTCAGGTGCAGTTTGGACAGAATTGCGGGGTATTGTTCTGCTTTGGAGGCAGCTGGGATCCCCATCGATCCCAACCTCATTCGCCCTGGCGATTTTCGCCTCCAGTCTGGCTATACTCAAACCATGGCCTTGCTCGCTTTGCCTCATCCGCCCACGGCGATCTTTGCCGGAAGCGATATGCAAGCGATGGGCGTCTATAAAGCACTCTACCTGCGCAACATTCGCGTGCCTGAAGGCATGAGCGTGATCGGTTTCGACGATATACCGTTTACTGGCATCGCCAGTCCGAGTCTCACCTCCGTGCGCCAGCCCCTTTTCGACATGGGACGTGTAGCCACCACTATGCTCTTACGCTTGGTTGCAGGCGAATCTCTTGATAGTCCGCGAGTAGAACTGGCGACAACACTGATTACTCGCGAGTCTTGTGCGCCTCCGCGATCCCCTTCTTTGAAACCACGTGAAGATAGCCAGCAATCCACCCTGGAGTAGCTGAGAAAGGAGGTATCGCGAACTTTGGGCCGATGAGGTATGCAGTAGACTCTCGTGCAGAGAGCATTCAGTTGCCGTAACTGTACTGTTGACCTCTAGTGCTTCTACCAGCCATCCTTTCGTTCTTAAGTAGATAGGCTTCTTAGATCAGACAGATAGTGTCACTGCACTTCTCTTATTTAAACGTCCTAAGGAGTACTCAGACTATGCAGCTTTTTTTCTCTCCTTCTTGGATGAGCCGCTCTGCGGCTCAATGCACGATAGTCATCCTGGCATTGGTGCTCATGGCTCCCCTCGCCGCCTGTGGTGGGAGCTCAAGTTCGGGGAGCAGCACTACCTCGAGTGGGCCGGTGACCTTGACCTACTGGGCATGGATATCAAGTCTGCCTGACCAGGTCGCGCTTTTCAACAAGTCCCATCCCAACATTCATGTCAATCTGGTGAATGTGGGGTCAAGCCAGACCGAATACGACAAGTTGTTTACGGCCATCAAGGCCAATAATGAGCCAGACGTGTCCGAGATCGAGTTCCAGGCCTTGCCGACCTTTGAGACGACCGGGGGACTCCTCGACCTGGCCCCTTACGGTGCTGCTTCGGTGAAGGATCAGTTTGTGCCGTATACCTGGAGCCAGGTGCTCCTGGGGAACTCCATCCTTGCCATCCCGCAGGATACCGGCCCCATGGGCCTGTGGTACCGACAGGACATCTTCCAGAAGTATAATTTGCCGGTCCCGACCACCTGGGCGCAGTTTGCCGATGATGCCGCTAAGCTGCATGCCGCCAATCCCAATTATTACATCACCGACTTCCCACCCAAGGGCGCGGCCTGGTTCACCGGGCTGGAGTGGCAGGCAGGCGGGCGCCCGTTCAACATCAATGGCCAATCCTGGAAAGTCTCCCTCAATAACCCGCAAGCCCAACAGGTGGCCTCCTACTGGCAAGATTTGCTCAACAAGAAGCTGGTCAAGACCGAGCCGGACTTCACCAATGGCTGGTACCACGACCTACAGACCGGGGCACTCGCCACCTGGGTCGGAGCGGCATGGGGTAACGGTGTCCTCGAGCAAAATGCGCCGCAGACCTCGGGGAAGTGGCGGGTCGCCTCCCTGCCGCAGTGGCAGGTGGGTCAAAGCGTCAGTAGCAACTGGGGCGGGTCCTCTACTGCCGTGTTCAAGAGTACGAAGCATCCCAAGGAGGCCACCGAGTTCGCCGAGTGGATCAGTAATAATGAGCAGAGTGCCGAAACGGAGTTCAAGGGTGGGGCGTATCCGTGCTTGCTGTCCGCCTTAAGCTCGACCACGATGAACAGCCCCCAGCCCTTCTTCGGCAACCAGGTGATCAACAGCGTCTTCAAGCAGTCGGCCAGTGAGGTGGACACCAGCTTCCATTGGGGACCGACCATGAACCAGGTCACTACCGACATGGGTGACAATTTCGCCAATGCCATCAATGGCAAGGGCACCCTGAGTGATGCCCTCAATAAGGTTCAGCAAAGTACCGTCACCTTCATGCAAAAGCAGGGCTTCAGTGTCACGTCCTAGCAGCCCTGGGACGCTGTGGCACGCTGCCACGGCTGCTCTGCTGGTGATCTGTCCATAGAGCAGAGGCGATACCGTAGTGGCGAGCACCTCCATCCAACTGGCATGATGGAGGTCTCGCCCATCCACCAGACTGTCGTTCAAGATTGGTAGAACATCCCGCTTGCTCTCACGGTCCCAAAAGGGGGCATGAAGGAGCAGCAAGTACAAGGAAAAAAGGAGAATGAGCATATGGATGTAAAGATCACCTCGCTTGATCACGCACCCGCTCGTGCAAAGCGACCCTCACCTACCTTACGGCGTGTGTCCTTCGCACCGTATCTGTTTATTTTGCCCTTCGGGGTGCTGTTCCTGCTGTTTTTTATCGTGCCCATCATCTATGCCGTCTATCAGAGCTTGTTTCGCTCCGAGCGCAGTGGCCTGGGTCTGGGCTCAGCCACCGTCAACTTCAACGGCCTGGGCAACTATGTCGATGTCTTCCATGACCCCAACTTCTTTGGTGGCGTGGGCCGCGTGCTGCTCTATGGCATCGTGCAGGTCCCGGTCATGCTCGGCTTAGCCCTGCTCTTTGCCCTGCTGCTGGATTCGACGGTGGTGCGCTTCAAAGCCTTCTTCCGCCTGGCCTTCTTCGTGCCCTTTGCCATCCCCGGCATCATCGCCGCCCTCCTGTGGGGCTATCTCTACGACCCCTCCCTCTCCCCCATCGTCAAAGGACTCAGCTCGCTGGGCCTGGGTTCCCCTGATTTCCTGGGACCGCGGACCGTGCTGTGGTCCATCGCCAATATCGCCACCTGGACCTATGCCGGCTACAACATGCTGATCATTTTCGCCGCCCTGCAAGCCATTCCGCCCGAGATCTACGAGTCGGCGCGCATCGATGGCTGTTCGGGCTGGCGCGTCGCCTTATACATCAAAATCCCGCTGGTGGCCCCCGCCCTGGTGCTCACCGGCATCTTCTCCATCATCGGCACCCTGCAACTCTTCAATGAGCCGCAGGTGCTCTCGGCCATCTCCAACAACATCTCCAGTTCCTACACGCCCAACTTCTATGCCTACTACACCGCCTTTGGCAACAACAACTACTACTATGCCGCCGCTCTCTCGGTGGTGCTGGCCCTGGTGACCTTCGTCTTCTCTTTCGGCTTCTTACGCGTCACCCAACGACAGGCAGGAGTGTAACTACCATGAGTCAACAAACTGCGACCGTTCCCGTTCCAACCGCCCGCGAAGCCGTGACCACCAGACAGAGGCGTCCCAGCCAGTTCTCGCTGGAGAACGTGGGAGCCATGACCTTCCTGCTGGTGTTCGTGATCTACTTCCTGGTGCCCTTCTTCTGGTTGATCGTCTCCTCGACCAAGAACGCCGGCGACCTCTTCGGCACCTTCGGGCTGTGGTTCGCCCCCAACTTTAATCTGGGCAGCAACCTGCAGCAACTGTTCACCTACAACGGTGGCATCTATGTGCGCTGGCTGCTCAATACGCTCATCTACGCCGGGATCGGCGCGCTGCTGGGCACGTTGCTGGCGGCCATGGCTGGCTATGCGCTAGCCAAATACGTCTTCCGCGGGCGCGACCTGATCTTCTCGGCGGTCTTAGGGGCCATCCTGGTGCCTTCGACCGCGCTGGCGCTGCCCTTGTACCTGCTGATGAGCAAGGTCGGCCTGACCAACACCTACTGGGCGGTGCTCTTGCCCAGCATCGTCAGTCCCTTCGGCGTCTATCTCTCGCGCATCTACGCGGGAGCCTCGGTCCCCGATGAACTGCTGGAGGCGGCGCGTATCGATGGGGCCGGGGAGTTTCGCACCTTTGCCACCGTGGCCATGCGCCTGATGGTGCCTGCCCTGGTGACCATCCTGCTCTTCCAGTTCGTGGCCATCTGGAACAACTACTTTCTGCCGCTGGTGATGCTTTCGGACCAGAAGCTGTTTCCCATCACCGTGGGCTTGCAGACCTGGAATGTGACGACGGG
>WNGK01002298.1_pt1 | contig 26996 bp, 28 predicted proteins | sample 5400601 | NCBI WGS metagenome assembly WNGK01 (sample SAMN13153376, study PRJNA577476) | soil metagenome | isolation source: 60 cm soil or saprolite under Garry oak tree replicate 1 | place: USA:California | collected 2016-06-15
CCACCTCTTTTGTGCTCTTACCTTCAGCCAGCAGTTGCACAATTTCACGCTCCCTAGGCGTCAGCCGGTTGCGTCCAACCGTCACTGGGGTGGAAGGTGTGCCGCCCTTGAGATAGCCCTCCAGGACCATGGCGGCGACTTTGGAAGTGAAATAAGTCTTATCCCGGCGCAGGGCTTCCACCGCGGCAACCAGATCGCGCGCGGCGTCGGACTTCAAAAGAAATCCACGGGCGCCGGCGTTGAGAACCTCTCGTACCACTTGGTCCGAATCATGCAAAGTCAGGATAAGCACCTTCGCATGGGGATTGGTCTTCAGGATTTGCCGCGTGGCTTCCAGTCCGTTCAGGCTCGGCATACCGATGTCGAGTATTACTACGTCCGGCTTCAGTTGCTGGGCCTTTTCCACGGCTTCGCGGCCATCGGCGGCTTCGCCGCAAACTTCCCAGTCCGGCTGCGCCTGCAATAGCGAGCACAAGCCTTTCCGGACAACTTCGTGATCATCAGCTATGAAAATTCTAAAGGCTGCCAAGACTCACCTCCAAGAGATCCGCTCACCCAACACCCATCCTTACGCGGCCCCCAACGTTGCAGTGCCTATTCGCGGTACAGCACCACAATGGCCAAACCTCGTTCGTAGCCGAATCCTCTAGATTCGAAACCTGCTATGCGAACAACACTGATCAAGAGCAGGGAACAGGTCCGGCTCGTACAGGCCGTCAGCTTGCAAGTTTAGTGCATTCCCTTTCCCTCAGCAATGTCGCCCGTTCCCGCTACTCTGCTTTCGATGTGGACGTCTCCGTTAACGTATATGATTATTTTTGATTGTGCAAAGCTTCGAACAGGAAGTGAAGAAAAGCACGAAACACGTCGATCCGTTCCAACCAAAGAGTCTCATAAACTGCGCGAACTCTTTCAACTTCAATACCTTGCCGGCACTAGCAACTGTTGGTTTGTTGCGGCTCCTCATCCGGCAGTTTCAAATCTCCCAGTTCCGGAATCTCGGACCCACCTGGACCAAGGGGAATAACCTTCAACCCTCGCAATGGCTCAAGCGCCAGAGTCATGGTGTCCGCACAACGGCCGCACAACCAGAAATGCGTTGTCTGCCGCTCCGGCTTTTCATCAAACGGCTGACTGGTATCGTCACTCGCGGCGATTGAAATGGACACAACTTCAAATTGAAATAGCCTTCCTTCAGAATATGAGTGCAATGGAGCACAGCAAGTAGGATTTACACAATGTGCGAGCATGGGTCCCTCGATGCTGATCTGAATTTGTCCTGCCTCGCAACCCGGTTACTCCAACCGTCGATGTTCGGGGCGAACTTATAAGCGAAAAGCTCGGAATCATATACAGTGTCTACTGTATTTCCCTTGGGGAGGGCTTCGTATTACCAATCCGCTTCCCCGGACAGCCTCTTTCGTACAAGTCGCTGCTCAATAGCCACTTGCGCTGACTTGGATGCCTCCCATCGTAGTCGCGTACAAAAAGAAAACAGTGAAGGCGAAAGCTTCATCTCAACGCGGGCTATGAAAAGGGAAACGATCATAACCGCAGCTGCGCTGATACCGCCGCACCCCAGTCTTCAAACCCTGCGGAAGGCTGCGGCCAACTGCAGGGCATGCGATCTTTGGAAGAGCGGCACTCAAACTGTCTTCGGCGAAGGTTCACCGCACGCCAGGGTGATGTTCGTCGGCGAGCAGCCTGGCGATCGCGAGGATCTAGCGGGACGCCCCTTTGTCGGGCCCGCAGGAAAGCTGCTCGACCAGGCCCTCGCGCAGGTAGGAGTCGACCGAAACGTTGTTTACCTGACTAACGTGGTTAAACATTTCAAGTGGGTACCCGATGCACGCGGTAAACGCCGTATTCACAAAAAGCCGCGTTACTCCGAAATCAACGCCTGCCGGCCCTGGCTGGACGCGGAACTCGCAGTAGTGAAGCCTCAGATTCTGGTTTGCCTGGGCGCGACCGCAGCTCAGGCACTGCTCGGAAAAGACTTCAGCGTGAGCCGCCGTCGAGGCGAACTTGTGGAGTCAGGGCTGGCGCCGTACGTGATGGCAACGGTGCATCCTTCTTCCATACTGCGCGCCATCGATCACGAATCCCGGCGTCTGCAAATGGAGTCCTTCGTAGCAGATTTGCGTAAAGTCGCTCAGCTTCTTCACAAATCTCGCAAAGCGGCGTGAGACTTCCGGCTGGGTTCTTGAAAACCTCAGCTCCCACTTTTTGTCAAAAAAAATGGCAGGCGCCGGCGTCTCCAGGTTCGGATCTTTCGGCGCCCGCCTCGGGTCACAAGGAGGATTCTGAGTTATGAATACTCTTTTGGACATTCCTAATGAATCCGGCTTCTCCTGTAACTCAAAAAGGGCGTTCCTGTAGCGCGGACACGGGATTGGCAAGATCAGAACTGTCGCACATCAACTCAGAAAGACAACCCTATGCCCCGACCAGCGCGGGCTCAACCTCATAGATCGGATACCAGGACGTAGCCGCCTTCAACCGCTCATTCACATTATTAATGTTCTTCACGCCCTCGGTCTGGAGCCATTTTCGGAAAGCTTCGGGGCCTTGCTTCGCGTAAACGGGGATTCCATCTTTCCAGGTAGCCCGTCCACAGAGGACTCCGCTGAACTTCACGCCCGCCTCGGCAGCCAGTTCGAGCGCTTCAGTAAACTCCGTATTGCTGACCCCAGCGGAGAGATAAATAAATGGTTTGCTGGCCACATTCGCCGCCTTGCGGAACAAATCCATGGCTTCGTTCTTGCTGTACGCTTTTTGTCCAGCGTAGACCTTGGCTCCCTCCACGAACTTCATGTTCACCGGCACTTCGACCTTCAGTACGTCGACACCGTAGCGGTCTTTGCTGAATTCGCGCATGCTTTGAATGACGATCTCAGGTTTCTTCTTGGCGTAGTCTGCGCCTTTTTCATCCGCGCCTTCTTCATATCCGACGAATTCCAGAAAGAAGGGAATATCGTTCGCGCGGCACTCATCGCCGAGTCGCTCCACCCACGCATGCTTCTTGTCATTAATTTCTTTACTGTCCAAGGGCGTGTAATAAAGCAGGATTTTGATGCAATCCGCGCCCGCATCCTTCAGACGACGTACTGACCAGTGGTCCAGCAGGTCGGGCAAACGTCCCGGCCCAGTTTTGTCATATCCAGTTTTCTCATATGCCAGCAGCAGTCCGGCATTCTTTGCCCGTCGCTTGGAGGCGGGCAATCCCCATTCAGGATCGAGCAAGATGGCGCTGGCGTGGGGCGTGAGAGCTTCTGTCACCAGCGACTTGAATTCTTCCATCATGGCATCGCCAACTTCGCCACCTTTCTCTTTGGCTAGGGCTTTTTGCAGCGACCCGCGCTGATCCATTGCAGCAGCCGCGATCACGCCTCGCGGATTGGAGACTTTCTTAAGACCGGCCAACTTTCCAGAACTAAGTTTCATGGATTCCTCCTTGATGAATGCGGAATGAGAGCCCTCAATTGTAAACTAGGAGACTATAAGAGCGGCTTTCGCGAGCCGCAGCACTTAGCATTTAGTCAGCCTGTGCTGGTTCCATTGAGGGGTTGGTGCAACGATCCTCGAATGACCAAGTGCCAAGTGCTAAATGCTGATCACTGCCGCAATGTCAGCATACCCAAAATAGCCTGCTGCTTAGCGATCAATGACTGTACCCCTTGACGGGCCAGCCCCATCATCTTCCCCAGTTGATTTTCATCGAAGACCTGACGTTCCGCCGTGGCTTGTAGTTCGACGACTTTATATCCCGCCGTCATAACCAGATTCATGTCCACATCCGCGCGGGAATCTTCTTCATAGTTGAGATCGAGTAGAATTTCGCCATCGACAATGCCCACGCTGATTGCGGCAACAAAATCACGCAACGGAACCGATGTTAATGTTCCCGCCTCCACCAATTTTTCCAGGGCCAATCCAAGCGCGACAAATGCGCCGGTGATGGAAGCGGTGCGGGTTCCACCGTCAGCTTGAATGACGTCGCAGTCAATCCAGATGGTGCGCTCGCCCAGCCGCTCTAGATCGGTGACTCCGCGTAGCGAACGCCCAATCAGTCGCTGGATTTCATGGGTCCGCCCGCTCACCCGCCCACGGCTGGATTCGCGCGGCGTACGAGTCAGGGTCGAGCGTGGCAACATACTGTATTCGCCGCTGATCCAACCTTTGCCGCTGTTGCGTAAGAACTGGGGAACCGTCTCTTCCACCGACGCCGTACAGATGACCCGAGTATTGCCGACCTCAATCAGGACAGAGCCTTCCGCCGTGCTGATGTAATCAGAAAGGATGTTAACGGGACGCAGCTGGTCCGGAGCGCGATTGTCAGAGCGAAAATGCATAGCTCACGATTCTAACAGTCCCGACTGTTTGCGCTAACGTGGAAGAGCGGCCCTTCCAGGGCCGCGTTACAAAGGAAGAAAGATGGGCTTCAGCCCTGGCGGTCGGCTTGAGTTACCAACTTCTAGTGGGTTGAAGCCCGCGCTGCTCTCTCACGCTCCTGAGACATAAACCGAATTCCGGCAACGCTCTCGGCGATAATTGTGACCCCGTAGGCCGCAAGGACGTAGATGATTGGCTCGATGGGATGACGGTAACGAGAAAATGTGTAAGAAACGTAGTAGATCATGGGATAGAAAATGAGCACTAGCGTCAGGACGACGCCGTTCCGCGACTTCCTGATCGCGTGAAACGCACCGAAAAACGACAGCAAGCCGACAATGAAGGACAATCCGAGAGCGCCGCCTGGCAGTGCCCAAAAATCAAAAGCTCGGTGCGCGGTTAATTTTGAGAACTCGATTGGATGTGACGCCAGATAACGAACGGCATCGCTCTTGGTTTTCTCTACGAAGGCAACCTCGCCCATGGCTTGATACTGCATACTCGGTCCGCTTGGATGCAGCTCAAAGCCGACGTTGCCAAAGTAGATTTCAGCCCAGCCGTTGCTCCGAATCGGCATCAGCGTGTGGAATGCAACGAAGTTTCGCAGCGTCCAAGGTGTGATGATAAGCAACATCGCTAAGGCCAGAATCAATAATTGCTTCGCGTTCCTGTTTCGGACGTAGAGCACAAGCAGAATGGGAAGAAACGGGGCGAGGAGGGAAGGACTAACCAGGCCGGCACATCCCCACATCGCCCCGCAATACGAATAATCCCGGACCCCCGATTCCGGTTCCAGCTTCACCGTCATCCAGATTGCCAGGGACACAAACAGAGCAGCCAAACAGCTATCCCACAGGATGAGCTCAGTGACAGCCGCGGTCGGCGATACAGCCCAAAGAATTGCGCTCAGGAAGCCGACCGTTTCACTGAAGCACCGAGTTCCAATCTTCATGACAACCACAGCGGTTATCGCGGACAAGAGGCAATTCAAAATCAGAAGCACAATCGCCGCAGCATGAGATTGGATCCCGAAGATAGAAAAGATAGCGGCTACGATTGAAGGATAGGCAGGTGCAAGCCAGGCCGTGGGTCCGCGAGCATCGTGAAAGGCGCCACCGTAGCTATGGTTCAGGACAAGGGAGCGGGCGATCATCCCGGATTCGTTCACGCCCCAGTTTGTGAGTCCAGGTCTGGCGTGGAGGAAAAAGGCCAGCACAGAGAGCTTTATCGTGAGCGCGAGAGCAAAGATTTTCCAAGCCCGATTCATGTTCATTGCGCGCCCTGCATCTGCGCCACCATTTGATTGACCGCAGACACTTCAAAGAATCCTGATAAATCCGCATGACCAGCCAGCGTCTCGCGCTGTTTGCCATCCACCAGAATCTTGACTCGGGTAATGCCCGGAAGGTTTGCGGATAAAGTCTGTACTAGCGAAGCCACTGTAAGCTCTTCAACCAGAATTCCCGATCGATGATCGTCGGCGAATGCGGCATTCATATCAATTACGGCCAATCCGGGATCCACCAGATATACATCGCGCACTTCGGCACTCTGGCCCAGAGGATGGGGTGATAGCTTATCGAGATACAGCCCGAGCAAAGCCCGCAGTAATTCCTGGGCCCGCTCCTGTCGGCCAGCAGGCAGCGGAATGCGAGCTGCTTGCGCTCGCAACATACCCGACTCATCGTCGGCGACGTAAAGAGTGACTTGTTCCGTCGGACCAGATACCGGAGGAGCGATCGGTCCGGAATAAGCGGCGGGCTCTACATGAGGAACGCGCCCACGCATACGCCACAGGTAAACGCTCATGGCAAGCGCAACCGCGAGCATCACGGCAGTGCCAATCAGCAGGTGCCGGGGAATCATCGCGGCGCCTCCAGTTTTTCGCGCGCGGCGACGATGCCGGTTGCAATCGTTTCCGTTATCAATTGCTGATAACCCGGCGAGTTGAGTTCGGAAATCCCCGCCTCTGGAGGAGCTATCTCAACCGCCACAGCCGCCGCTGTGATGTTGTTCAACGGCCGTAACGGCGCGATCAAAGTACGAACTGAAATCTGTTTCTTCTGTAACTCCGCAATCAGGCTGGCTTCGACGATTTGACTTGCAGACGCAAACCCCGACTGCGCGGTATCCCAATCGAGAAATGATCCGCGATCCTCGCCACCGGCTGGAGGCATTGACCCGTAAAGGCGGACACCCGTTCCCTGAGAGGCTGCATGCACACAAATGTAGATCGCCGGATGGGCGGCGTTGGCAAGATTCGCGCGGTGGTCGAGACTGAGAGTGGTATCACCGTCGCGTAGCACCAGAGTGCTGACGCCACGACTCTCTAGTTCCTGCCGCAACTTCCGCGCGAAGGCCAGCGTAATGTCTTTCTCGGATAGCTGATCGCTGAGTGCCGCTCCGCGTTCTTCTCCGCCGTGACTCGCGTCCACTACGGCAAAATAGGTTGGCGCGCCACTGCTGACAGCAGGGGTATAAGTCCCGGCTTGCACTGGGGAAGTGATTGCGGGCAGATTCAGTTGCGGCTGAGGAGTCCGCGCCGCAACTTCAGCAGCGGTCTGCGGAGCGGCCGTAACCGTGATTGTGCGTCCATCATTGCTGAAACTGGCAAAGAGCGGCACGCTGCCATTCACGGTAATCTCAACAGCGCCGTTGTCTTCCTGGAAGGTGGCAGACGGAATCGTCTTGTTATCGAAAGTCAAAGTCTGCGAGCCCGGCGGAACGATCGGCTCGTGAGTAAACACCATGCGCAACTTCCCCGGCTCGGTAGCAATCATCGGGTTCACCGGCGAGCTGAAGTCCATCACCAGCGTGGCAGGATTGGCTTTATTCACCTGCGCTGTGAAATGGACGCTGACCTTGCCAATGAAGAGACGGCGCGCGGTCTCGTTGAACGTGACTGGGCCGCCGAGAAAACGCGTTAACAGGACAGTAAGGGAATTAAGCGGAACCAGCCCACGACCGTTCTCCAGAAGAAAATTAGCCGGCAGATCGACATCATGCCCTTGAACCCGGGCACGAGTCTTGCCCACGTTGAATTCACCTTCCACATTGTTGTAGCGGAACTTCCATCGCGAACCGTCAGTTTTGGCCGTGACCGTCCCCAGCGGTTCGAGCACTTCGAACAGGCTCACATAATCTCTATGGTCGCGATCCAATACTGAAAGTGTGTAGTTGGCCGCCGTGGAATAGATGGAGACGCGTTTTTGCTCGGATGGAGCGGGAAGAAGAAGGGAAGCGCAAAGAACAAGCGCCGCAATCAGAACCACTAAGAATCCGGCACGCATGCACCTGACTGCCATTTTGAAATCTTTGCCGAACGAACCACTCACCATGACATCGTATTGGATTGTGCAAGCCTGTCGCCGAACGGTTCTTCCTCAGTGACTCTCTGTGTCCTCTGTGGTTAGAGCCTTACGTTTCTATTCCAGCGCATAAATGGTAAAACCGCTGAGCAACTTAGGATAAAAATCCGTGGACTTCTGAGGCAGTACCTCGCCGGCAAAAGCGATGTCACGCACTTGCTCCATACGAACCGGGTTCATCAGAAATGCCACGTTAGCTTTGCCACTTCGTGCCTGAGCCATGGCCTCTCCGGCATCGCGAATATAACGAATATTCTGCTGATTGTGAATTGCTTCCTCGGAAATTCCCAAAACCTTTTGCAGCAGGCCGCGATGCAACTGCACCACATCGAGCCCTTGCTGCCGTTCGGAAAGCCCAGCGAAAATGTTCGAATCCATCGCTTTCGGCTGATCGAGAAGAAAAGCACGATCCGCAGTGAGCGCCAACAGCGCGGTTCCAGAACGCCCAGCTTCCCGCAAAATTTCCTCCCCTCGAACAGCATCAATTGATGAATCCAGTTCCTGCGCTCTGAAGTAATCTCCCGCCCCCTTCTTCAACGTATCCGCAGAGAACGACGTCAAGCCATGCACCACGCGATGCGTAGGCAGAATAACCAGCCCCGGAGCATCCATATTAATGAAGGTCATCATTACCAGATCGTAAGGAGCAAGGCTGGGACGACCAGGCCGAAGCAGGCCGTTTTCCGCAGTTCGCTCTCGGGGAACTCCCCCCACAGAAGTTGACGCCGCCATCGCGCGCCGCTCGTTGCGATAAGTGAGCGCCGTCTCATAGCGATGGTGTCCGTCCGCAATGATGAGCTTTTTATCACGCATCTTGCCCCGAACAAGCTCGATCACACCGGGATGGGCAATCTTCCACACTTGGTGCAAAACCCCATATTCGTCGCGGGTTTCCATGTCCGGCCGGCCGCTGGGCGCCAGAACGCCATCGATTTCTCCCGCAGGATCGCTGTAAAGCATAAAGAGCTGCCCAAAGTGAGCTCGCGTGGCGCGCAGTAATTCCAGCCGGTCAGCCTTGGGCTTAGCCAGGGTTTGTTCATGACGATAAACCACGCCAGCGGAATAGTCCTCGATTCGTCCCAACCCGATGAACCCTCGCCGCTCCAAATTCACCGTGCTACCCGCAACCGAGAACCGTTGCACCGAAAGATAAAGTGATGGCGAAGCATCCTGGAGAAAAATGCCCTGCCGGCGCCAGTCGGCGAAAAATGCCGCAGCACGTGTGTAAATGTTTTCTCCTGGATGATCTCCAACCTCCCGTTTTCCCAGAATAATGCGCACCAGATTATACGGACTGGCCGCATAGTAACCTTCCTGCATCTCGGGAGTAATCTTGTCGTAAGGCTGAGTGATTACTTGCGGCAGGGTTACTCGCGTCTGGTCGTAACGTAAAGCGCGGAAAGCCTCGATATGAGCCATAGCGGAAGGCCTGAAATTGTAACAGGGCTTTGGAGGACGAACTGCTAATGATGAATTGGGGCGCGAGCAAACTTTGGGCGCGCCCTGCCATCGTAAGCGGCAGAAAAATTGACAAACGCCCTTCGAGGGCTGTGGTACTATCGGCACCAATAAAGAGGTACGTTATGGCCCGCCATTGTGGGCCCGGGGCATCTCGCCCGCTGTGCGAAGATCGGATCCCGTACTCGGCCCCTTCCCGGACCCTGCGCAGTCAGTTGTTGCCCGCCTATCGGCACACTTTCGTTGCCGTCGTCATTTTCACTCTTGCCATCGCTGTGAGCAGTGGCGTTTCGTCCATGGTTTGGGCACAAACTACCGGCGATGATGTCCACATCAGCCCTCGTGTAGTCCCGGTGCAGCCCAAAGCCAACGAGATCATGGATCCCTCGCTGAAGACTCATACCAAGCCCATGAAAGTGGATGTCGATCTGGTGTTGGTACCAGTTACCATCTGCGATCCCATGAACCGCCTGGTAACGGGACTAGATAAAGATAACTTCAGCGTCTTCGAAGGCAAGGAAGCACAAGAAATCCGCCATTTTTCCAGCGAGGATGCCCCGGTTTCCCTCGGCGTCATCTTCGACATGAGCGGCAGCATGAGTAGCAAAATCGAACGCGCTCGCGAAGCGGTGATGGAGTTCTTCAAAACCGCCAATCCGCAAGACGAGTTCTTCATGATCACCTTCTCCGACAAACCCCAGGAAATTTCTGATTTCACCCAGTCCGTCGAAGAGATCCAGGGCAAGCTGCTGTATACGATTCCCAAGGGACGCACCGCTTTGCTCGATGCCATTTACCTGGGTGTGAGCAAGATGCGGCAAGCGAAGTACACCAAGAAGTCGCTTTTGATCATCTCCGACGGCGGCGATAATCACAGCCGTTACACCGAAGGCGAGATTAAGTCCTTGGTGAAGGAAGCCGATGTACTGGTTTATGCCATCGGTATTTACGACAAGTACTTTCCCACCTCCGAAGAACGCCTTGGACCAGCTTTGCTCAGCGACGTCGCGGAACTCACTGGTGGGCGTAGCTTTACCATCGATAATCCCAATGACTTGGCAGACGTAGCTACAAAAATCGGTATTGAGCTACGCAACCAATATGTGCTCGGATACCGTCCAAAGAACCCAGGGCACGACGGCAAATGGCGTAAAATAAAAGTGAAGTTGATTCCGCCCAAAGGATTGCCGCCCCTGCGTGTCTATGCCAAGACGGGATACTATGCACCCACGGAATGATCGCGTTCGAACCCTGCTCATCGCCTTATTTTTCTTAATCATAGGGACCGGAGCGCAAAATACTTCTCCGTCTCCTCCACCTCCTGCGAATCCGCCCCAGTCGCAGGCTCCCGCTCCGGTAACGACGCAACCGGCTACTCCTCAGCAACAACCTCAGCCCCAATCGCCTGAGCCCCAGGGTCAGCAGCAACAACCGGCTCAGCAACAACAGTCTCAGCAGCCCAACCAAACTCCCGAGCCAGCTCCCGGCCAGCAGCCCGGGCAACCCGCGCCGGGCACCCCCGCGGGTCAGGAACCTGACACCACAGGCGGTGGCTTTGTGTTCCGCGCCCAAGCGCAAGAGGTCATGCTACACGCCACAGTAGTGGACGAAAAGCAGCGTCTGATTACCAATCTGACTCGCAACGCCTTTCAAGTCTTCGAGAATGGACAGCCCCAGCCAATCACTTCCTTTCGCCACGAAGACGTCCCGGTGGCGATGGGCATTGTCATCGACAATTCCGGCTCCATGCGGGAAAAGCGCGACAAGGTCGCCAAGGCAGCCGAGAATCTGGTCGCTTCCAGCAATCCCCAGGACCAGGTGTTCGTAGTCAATTTCAGTGATGAATATTATCTGGATCAGGACTTCACCAATGATCCCAAAAAATTGCGCGGCGCACTGGAGAAGCTCGAATCCCGCGGTGGAACCGCTCTCTATGACGCGGTCGTTGCCTCCGCCGACCATCTGAAAAAGAACGCCAAACTGCAGAAGAAAGTTTTATTCGTAGTCACCGACGGTGAAGACGACGCCAGCCGCGAATCTCTGGAGCAGTCTGTCCGTCACCTTCAGGAAGAAAACGGACCCACCATCTATGCCATCGGCATTCTGGGCGAGGAGAAGCAAAGACGCGCCAGGCGCGCCCTCCAAACCATCGCAGAGCGCACCGGTGGAATCGCTTTCCTGCCCAAATCAGTAGATGAGGTCGACGAAATCAGTCGCACCGTCGCCAAAGATATCCGCAATCAATACACCATCGTCTATAGACCCACCACTCCCAAGCGTGTCGGCGGATACCGCACCATTAAGGTAGATGCTCGCGCCAGCGGCTATAAAGGCCTGGTCGTAAGAACCCGCAGCGGCTACTACCCCGGCCAGGAACAAGCATCCACCGGCGGTTCGAACTGATTCAATCCCATTGTCATCCTGACTGTCAACGCGTTGTCATCCTGAGCGGATTTTTCGCGAAGGATCTTACGAAGTGTTTGAATTAGCAAGTGCGCATACAGGACCTAGGTTTTCCCTGAACCGTGATCGTGAACTGGTTCTTCGAGATGGACCCTTGTTTTGCCATTCAACCCTGATTGACGCCACCCTCACGCCTTCCGTACCCTGTAGAGTGCAAACCAAGAGCATCGAGAGTTCCCGCCTGCGCGTCGCTGACGACATAACCGACCTGGTCGGCGAAACTCCCATCCTTCATTTGCGACGGATCGCTCCCCCAAGCTCAGCCGCAATCTACGCCAAGCTGGAGTATTTGAATCCTGGAGGAAGCGTAAAAGACCGCGCCGCCATCGGCATCATCCGCCGCGCCGAGGACGAAGGCCTGCTTAAGCCCGGAGGCACCATCGTCGAAGCCACGGCAGGGAACACCGGAATCGGCCTGGCGTTAATCGGAGTGAATCGCGGCTACAAAGTTGTGCTCTTCGTCCCTGAACACTTTTCCGAAGAAAAAGTTTTAATCATGCGCGCCCTCGGCGCCGAAGTCATCCGCACCCCCGACGCCGACGGCATGGCCGGAGCCATCACCAAAGCCAAAGAACTCGCCGCGCGCGACCCCAAAGCGTTCATGGCAGCGCAATTCGAAAATCCTTCCAACCCCGACTACCACTACGAAACCACTGCCCGCGAAATCTTCGATCAGATGGAAGGCCGCATCGACGCTCTGGTAATCGGCGTAGGAACTTCAGGCACTTTTACCGGCGTAGCGCGCTATTTAAAAGAGCGTCTCCCCCACGTCCAAGCCTATGCGGTCGAAACTCAGGGTTCAATTCTCGGAGGAGGGAAGCCCGGCAAACACAAAGTTGAAGGCATCGGTTCCAGCTTCATCCCCAAAAATTTTGATCCCGCTGTATGTGACGAAGTAATCATGGTGACCGATCCCGACGCATTCGGCATGGTGAAAGACTTGGCCTCGGTTGAAGGCGTGTTGTCCGGCTCCAGCGGCGGCGCCAATGTTTTCGCCGCTGTGCAAGTTGCCCAACGCCTAGATCCCGGAAAACGTGTAGTTACGATGATCGCAGATTCCGCGGAGCGCTATTTGTCCAAGAAGATCTTCGAAGGCGGAATTTGAAGGGATGTCATCCTGAACGGCGTCAGCCGCGGAGGATCTTACGAAGCGATTGCATCAGCAAGTCCGCCTACAGGATCCTTCGCGGCTGACGCCGCTCAGGATGACAGCACTAGAAAGATTCATTCGTTACGAGTCGGTTCGAGTTGGGGCATGCTGATCTTTTGGTACCAGCCATAACTTAAGTCTTTCCAGTTGGGATTGCTCGATTCGATCAGGCTGAGCTTCTTCTTCCGTAGCCAGCCTTTGAGTTCCTTCTCTCGGCCGATAGCTCGGTAGACATTAGAATAGCGTTCGAAATAAACCAGGTTGCTGACATTATATTTGGCTGTGAATCCGCCGAAAAAATGTGCCTTGTGCTGAAAGACACGTCGTTCGTGTTTGCTGGTGACACCTATGTAGAGAACGCGACGTTGGCTGCTCGTGATGTATACGAAGTATGATTTCATATGACAACTCTAGGGATACTGTTCGACTTAGATCTATTACGCGGCCTTGCTGATTCAATCGCTTCGTAAGATCCTTCGCGATGAATCCGCTCAGGGTGACAGATTCGGGACCGATTCGGGACACTGATCAACTCGGATCTTACCAAGCGGTGGAATCAGCAAGACCGCATACAGGATTCAAGACTGAGTCGTATTCCCTAATCTGTCATCCTGAGCGGTCTTTTCGCGAAGGATCTTACGAGACGATTGATTCAGCAATAACGTGGACAGGCCCTACTCGACAGCAACCATCCACCACAGGAATCTCATGAAACCAAAATCCGGATTCGCCACCCGCGCCATCCATGCCGGCCAGGAACCCGACCATGAAACCGGCGCAGTCACCGTCCCCATCTACGCGACTTCCACATACGTTCAGCAAGAACTGGGCAAGCACAAGGGATACGAGTACGCCCGTGTCTCCAATCCCACCCGCACTCGCCTGGAAGAAAACCTCACTGCGCTCGAAGGTGGCACCAGTTCACGCGTCTTCGCCAGCGGCATGGCGGCTATCAACGCCATCTGCACTATGTTCAAATCCGGAGACCACGTGGTCTGCGGCCACAATCTTTATGGTGGCGTGCCGCGTCTCTTCAACCAGATTCTCGCGGACTTCGGCATGGAATTCACGTACGTGGACACTTCCGACGTGAGGAATATAGAACGTGCCCTGCGCAAAAACACGCGCATGGTCTATATCGAGACCCCCACCAACCCTCTGATGGCGCTCAGCGATATCGAAGCTATCAGCAAAGTTTGCCATCGCGAGAAAGTCGACGTGGTCGTAGACAACACTTTTATGTCGCCATATTTCCAGCAACCCATTGCGCTGGGCGCGGACATGGTGGTCCACTCCACCACCAAGTTTCTTAACGGTCACAGCGACGGCTTGGGAGGCGTAGTAGTCTGCACCACCCGCGAGCAGGCTGAAAAGCTAGCGTTCGTGCAAAAAGCTGCGGGTGCGATCCTTTCGCCATTTGAATGCTGGCTGGTGTTGCGCGGAGTCAAAACTCTCGCTGTCCGCATGGAGCAGCACAATCGCAACGGAAGATTTGTCGCCGAGTTCCTGGCCAGACATAAGAAAGTTAAAAAAGTTTTTTATCCCGGACTACCCGACCATCCCCAATATCAGCTGGCACAGCGCCAGATGACCGGCTTCGGCGCCATGATCAGCTTTGAAACCGGCTCTCTATCCAACGCCAAAAAGATGTTGAAAAAAGTGCGCGTGTGTTCGCTCGGTGAATCCCTGGGCGGCGTCGAAACGCTCATCTCCCATCCCGCCACCATGACACACGCCGCCGTAGGCGAAAAAGGACGAAAAGAAATTGGCATCACCGACGGCATGGTACGGATCTCCGTTGGCATTGAAAACGTAGAAGACATCATCGCCGATCTCGATCAATCTCTGGGCTCAATCTAGAGTTTTTGGCTTGGACGGACGATGCGCCTAGCTGGCAACTGACAACTAATTAGTTACTAAAGTCACTCATAACTATTGAAATCCCGGCCACTCCCACCCACAACTTCCTACAATATTCAGGGTTCACAGACATGTACGACGCAACGACATTATTTCAGGGAGTGTGACATGCGACGAACTCTAACTGCTAGCGCTGTTCTGTTGTCCGCCTCGTTGTTTTCGTTTGGGCAAACTATCCCTTCGCAGGCGCCAGTATCATCCGCCACGCAGGCTGATCGCAAAGATCTTCGTCACGATAGGCGCGATATTCGCCATGATCGGCGAGACATCCGTTCCGACCGCCGTGACCTGAACCAGGATCGCCGCGAGCGCAATGGCGACCGCCGTGAGATCCGAGCGGATAAAGCGGACGTAAGGCAAGATCGACGCGAATTACGTCAGGACATCAGGAACGGCGACACCGCCGCTGCGGCCAAAGAGAGAGCCGATATCCGTGCCGACCGCAAGGATCTGAAGAGCGATCACCACGATCTGCGCTCCGATCGGCGCGACCTTCGCCATGACCGTCGGGATGTGCATACTGATCGGCGCGACATTCGTCACGATAAACGCGATCTCCATCACGACCGCAAAGATCTCCGTGGCGATCGTCGGGAAGACCGTCGGGACCTGCGCGAGGTCCGCTATGACAAGCGCAAAGCGCACTCCAAAAAGTAACTCATCCGCGTGAACGAGAACGGGCGGCGAGATTCTCGCCGCCCGTTTTCCTATTCTGTCATCCTGAGCGGGTTTTCGCGAAGGATCTTACGAAGCGATCGAATCGGTAAGACGCAAAAAGGATTCAAGTTCAGCCCTTTCCATTTTCGCCGTCGTTCGTAGCGCCGGTGTCCCTGGCGGCAACTCCAACGTGCAACTAGCACCGGAACTCACCTCACCGAATCGCCGATCCACTGCAAGTACTCCGCACTTCCGTCCTCCACCGGGATTGAAATACACTCCGGCACCTCATAAGAATGCAATTCAGTTATCGCGTCACGCACCCGCTCAAACGCTTCATCTGTTGTCTTGATCACGAGCAGCCACTCCTGCGCCTGTTCGACCTCCCCCTCCCAACGATAAATCGATTCGACCGCGACGATATTGACGCAGGCAGCCAGCATCCGCTCCACTAGGGCTCGAGCAATCTTCTGCGCCTCTTCTTTGGATCCCGCCGTACTCAGCACCAATTTCTTATCAGTCATATAAAATCACTCGTTCAGTTATGAGCTTTCGGCAAACAAATCAAAGATTACCACTTCACCCTTAGCGAGAGGCCAGCCATGGCGCTGCAGATCAAATTCGGCACCTCGGGATGGCGAGCTGTCATGGCCGAGGAGTTCACCTTTGCCAATGTGCGCCGCGCGATCAAAGGAATTGCACGTTACGTAATTTCGCAAAAGCTCTCCGGAGCGCGAATCATCGTAGGACGCGATCCCAGATTTCTGGGCGAGACCTTCTGCTCCATTGCAACAGAAATCCTTTCCTCCCACGGAATCACGCCGCTGCTGATCGCCGAAGCCGCACCCACGCCCGCCATCTCTTACGCTGTAATCCTCGAGCGTGCTGACGGCGCCATCAACTTCACAGCGTCGCATAATCCGCCAGAGTACAACGGCATCAAGTTCTCCACGCCCGACGGCGCACCCGCGTTACCCGAGGTCACCAAGAAGATCGAGGCAGAAATCGTCGCCGCGGACAAGGAAAGTGAAGCTGTTCCGTCGCAAAACGCGCAAGCAGATGCGCAGCCCCTGGACCCTCGGGACGCTTATCTCGCGCGCTTGCGGGAAATCATCGATTTCCCAGTCATCAAAAAAGCCGGCCTGCGCGTTGTGTATGACCCGCTCTGGGGCGCGGCCCGGGGATATCCCGACACGTTGTTGCGCGACGCAGGCGTGAAAGTGGAGACGGTTCACGACTACCGCGATGTCCTCTTCGGCGGACACGCTCCCGAACCCGAAGACTACCTGCTCAACCCTCTCCGCGAAAAGATGCACGCAACCAAAGCCCACATCGGCATCTCGACCGACGGCGACGCCGACCGCTTCGGCATCGTCGATGAAGACGGAACTTTCTTCCAGCCCAACTACATCATTGCCTTGCTCTTCGACTACTTGGTCGAGAGTCGCGGCTGGAAAAACGGTGTCGCCAAATCCGTAGCCACCACAAATATGATCAATGCCCTGGCAAAACGTCACAAAATCCCGCTGCACGAAACTCCCGTAGGCTTCAAATACATCGGCGAACTAATAAAGGAGGACAAAATCGCCATCGGCGGCGAAGAAAGCGCCGGACTTTCCATCCGTCATCATGTTCCCGAAAAAGACGGCATCCTCGCCGGCCTCCTCTGCTGCGAGATGGTGGCCCGGCGAGGCAAGCCTCTCGGAGCACAATTAAGCCAGCTATTTGCCGAAGTTGGTTCCTTTTACCCCCAACGTATGAACTTCCACTTGACGCCGCCAGTGAAAGCGAAGTTCACTGGAAAGTTAGAGCAGGCACCAGGCGAATTCTTCGGCCGCAAGGTTAGCGAGGTCGTGCGCACCGACGGCTTGAAGCTCGTTTTCGACGACGGCTCCTGGGTCTGTTATCGAGTTTCGGGCACTGAGCCGGTAGTCCGGGTTTATTCCGAAGCCAGCAGCAAAGAGGCATTAGAAAAGTTGAGCGCCGCAGCCAAAAAATGGATCTTCGAATAGTACAGCTTCCAAAAATCCGCATCCTTCGACGCCCCGAGCATGGATTGCGTGCACTGGTCGAACGCGCTCCTCAGGCGGAAGCTTTCACCGAACGCGTCTTCGAAAAACTGCGCCCGTATCTAACCTGGCTTCATGCCGCCCGCCGGAGATTGGCCACCGCAGCCGTGGGCATACTCACCGTATGGCTGTTCGTGCATGTAACGTTCGGCGCCAACGGCATGGTCGTCTATCGCGCCAAACGCGCGGAGTACCAGCGCCTCCAAAAAGAAATCGACGCCTTGCAAAACGAAAACGACCGCTACACCGGCCAGATCAAAGATTTGAAAACCGATCCCCGCGCGATTGAGAAAGAAGCCCGCGAGCAGTTGCACTACACTCGTCCCGGCGAAGTGATTTACGTATCTCCCGCTCCGCCACAGCCCCAATCACCTTCGACAAACGCCGCCAGAAAATAGCCGCCCTAACAACTTTTCCGCCGCTCTATGTTATAGTTCCCGGCAACTCTGATTTCTAAAACCTACCGGCTGCAAGCATGTTTGCTCCATCGCTGTGCGGTTGGTAATCTGCAAGGCGCTTGCAGCGGAAGTGCCCTTTGATTTCTGCTCTGAATCCGCGGCCTCAGCCGCAAAACTCGAGGAGATGTGCGCTATGAAAAAGCTATTGCTGATTTGTTTTGTTCTGTCCCTGGCACTGTTCATGGTCACAATGAGCTACGCTGGCTCGAAGACCGAGACCGTGAATGGATATGTATCCGACTCCATGTGCGGAGCCAAAGGCGCCTCGGCCGACCAGGCCGAGTGCACCAAGAAGTGTGCCGAGAAAGGTGCCAAATTAGTCGTGGTCACCGACAGCGACAAGAAAGTTCTCGCCGTCGACAATCCCGACACCCTCAAAGGTCATGAAGGACATCACGTAGCCGTCACCGGCCACGTCGAAGGCGATTCCATCCACGTGGAAACCGTCAAAATGTTGTGAAGTAGAACTCAGAACGTTTCAGGGCGGCCGAGAGGTCGCCCTATTTATTTGTGTGCCGAGCATGTTCGATAGCTTGGAGGTGAAAGTCCTCTACCCAACCTGATGGAGGTGAAGGGTTAGTGAAGCGCAAGGGCGTTGTCGCAAGGCAGCGTCTGAAAGAAGCGTGGAGCAAACACGCGAGCCGATGAACAAGAACTGGATAGGAGGCCTACGGTGCCGGGCGAGCGGGCAAATGATCGCGAAGCCCACATCCATCAAAGGCACTGGTGGTAAATCCAGCGGTTGCGCGTGGAAGGCGATCGAACTTACCTCGGGAGATCTGCTGCATGTCACGGAATCGCGACTGAGGGTGGAGAGAATCACTCTGACCGTGCGGCAGAAGTCAGCAGCGGGCGTATTAGTCGCGAAAGCGATGAAGGCCCAAACTGCAGGGAGCGACAAGTAGGACGCAGGACTCGATGAGCGACAAGCGGCAGAAGAACCAGCTAGTGCTGGCCTTTACCGAGGAGGGGAGGAGTGAAGCTCCGAAGGCTTCTCAGGAAGGGACCGAATCGCTGACGGCGAAATGCGAAACCGAACGTCCAGCTAGCCACGAACCGTTGATGGAAGAAGTCTGCGAGCGGGAAAACTGCTGGCAGGCTTACAAGCGAGTCCAAGCGAACAAAGGAAGTCCGGGGATCGACGGCATGAAAGTCGGAGAGCTCTCGGGCTACCTGAAGCAGCACTGGCCCTCTATACGGGAGCAGCTGTTGCGTGGGACCTACCAACCACAACCGGATCAATGGATCCGGCATCGTCTACGATCCATGATCTGGAAGCAATGGAAACGCGGCACAACGCGGTACGCGAAGCTACGTCACCTCGGGGTAGGAAAGGATCTCGCTGCACAAACGGCGGGCAGTCCTCTCGGCCCATGGCGACTGGCGAGTAGCCCCGCTCTGCAATACGCGTTACCCATCGCCTACTTTGACGCTCTCAGTCTTCCTCGACTCTTCGATGACCTAGCGTAACCCCACTGAACCGCCGGATGCGGACCCGCATGTCCAGGTGGTGTGGCAGGGGCGAGTGGGCGACCACTCCCCCTATGCCGATTGACGTTTTATTTTCAGGCCGCGCGCACATTGGCCCCCAGACGCCTACCGCACCACACCCTCCAGCGGAGAACTCGCGGTCGCATATAACTTCTTCGACATCCGCCCCGACAGATAAGCTTCGCGCCCCGCGATCACGGCATGCTTCATGGCCACCGCCATCCGAACCGGATCCTGCGCCCCGGCAATACCCGTATTCATCAGCACCGCGTCCGCCCCCAGTTCCATCGCAATCGTCGCATCGGACGCTGTCCCCACCCCCGCATCCAGAATCAGCGGCACGCCGGTAATCATCTCCCGCAAAATTTGGAGATTCGCCGCGTTCTGAATTCCCAGTCCGCTGCCAATAGGCGCTCCCAGCGGCATGATCGCGCTCGCGCCCGCATCCAGCAACCGTTTGGCAAACACTACATCATCGGACGTATACGGCAGCACCGTGAATCCTTCCTTCACCAGCACCCGCGTCGCTTCGAGCGTCGCCTGCACATCGGGATAGAGCGTTGCCTGATCCCCAATCACTTCCAGCTTCACCCAATCCGACAATCCAACTTCGCGCCCCAACCGCGCCGCGCGGATCGCCTCATCCGAGGTGTAGCATCCCGCAGTATTGGGCAACAGAAAATATTTCTTGGGATCGATGTAGTCCAGCAGCGACTCTTTACTGCGATCCAGATTGACGCGTCGCACCGCGACCGTCACCATCTCCGCTCCACTGGCTTCGAGCGCCCGCGAGTTTTCCTGAAACGATTTGTACTTCCCCGTCCCGACAATCAGCCGCGACCGAAATTCCCGCCCAGCAATGATCAATGCGTCTGTCATGGATCTATTGTAATGAAACCCAAGCGCGAGGGTGGATGGGAAATATCCCCACGATCTTAGATGTTGAAGGCAACGCCAGCACCAAAATTACTCACGAGGGTGCCCCTCGATAAGAGCGAAGGCTCTGTCAAGGGCATAGTCATCCTGGGCGGTGCGTAAGCACCGCTTGTTTTGCCAGAGAGGTTGAGGACCAAGACTCTGGAAATCTCACGCTGAATCATCTCGCGGTGGAACTCGTTCCACCAACCATCGATTCGGTCTAAACATCAACCATGATTCTTCTATGCGAACATCCCGCCCCGTGCGGGATGCGAGAGCGCCCAATCAACGTTCACGGTCTAGCTTGAGCTCCGCGTCGTGTCGGCAACGTCTTAACCCGTGCCTTTGAATCTTTTTGCATAAGAATATGTTTCGGCTGCGTCACCGAACTCCCTGTTTGGCTGGGACACTGACTAATGCGGCGGGCTTGTCATCATCCAGAACGCGGCGAGTAACCCAATCCAAACAATCCGAGGTGTGTATCTGCTCTTAAAGTCATTCAATGTAAGCTTACCGAAATTAGGTCCGTGGCGCCGGCCAAAGAAAGCTCCGGCGACTCCAGTCAAGATATAAGCTCCTAGCGTGACGAGTGCGATGCGTTTCAGCGTGTCCATTGCTCGTCAATTCTTAACCAGTGGTTCTCTTTCGGCCGGGTGCCCCATGTTTCGCGATTTTAGAAACGTGGGGGTGCCTGGGCGTGGACGCGATAAGGCCTACATCCGGCCATCGAGTAGCCGAGCGGCCAGGCGTCGTCGTACTTCCTCGGATGGGATCATGGTGTGCGCTGAGCAGCGCGTTGATCAGGAGGGTTGAAGTCCCTCCGGTGCTCGGATGAGGAGCGCCGTATCCAAGTGCCATGTTGACCTCACTTGGATTATTTTATCGCAGGCAGGTTTCCCGAGGGCTGGCCCACTACTCCTCGCGACGAAAAGCCCCACCCTGTCTCTCCAAAGAACGGAGAGACAAGGGCGGGGCACCCTCGGGGATACTATTGGTGCCAGGGAGTTGTGTGGCCACGCCAAGCTGCTCCCTCCTACGTGCCGTCCACTGGGACTCTATCTCGATCACTCCTTCGACCCCGGAAAGATAATGACGGAAACTACTCCACTCCCAGTCCACCGGAAGGTCCACCAATTCCCGGTTCACCGGATTGCGATGCATGTAACGCAGCTTCTCCACCACTTTACTCTCGCTCCAAACATTGAAGTCGTAGTACCGGGCCAGCCAGAAAGCATCGGCAGTCGCCTTCAATTGATCTGCAGTAATCTGTTTGAGCATCTGAATCGCGATTGCCAAGGTTCCGCGTTCCGGCTCGCTGATCAGTAGATGAACGTGTTCTGGCATGACGACGTATCCGGTCACGTATAGCGCGTACCACTGCCGCACTTTCTCTAAAGTTTGCTCGAAGACGCGGCGGGCCTCCGGCGTACCCAGAAGAGGAGCGCGATGGTAGCAGCTGAAGGTGATGAAATGCAGGTTGCGCGTCTGCTGAAATCGTTTAAGTCCCCAAGGCATGGGGTGAGGTTACAACGGAAGTCCGCGGAACATTGTGATGGGTGAACTTCCCCACCAACTTCCCCACCCTGTCTTTCCAAAAACGGGAAAGACAAGGGTGGGGCACCCTCGTGGTTTCATCGCGAATTCTGCGTGACTGCACCAGAGGTCTCCGCTTGCGCATACAACTCTTCAATTCTCTCCCGATACCGTTCTTCTACCACCCTCCGGCGCAACTTCATACTCGCGGTTAAGGTCCCACTCTCCGCGGAAAATTCCTCCGCGATCAACAACACTTTCTTGAGCTGCTCGAAGCGGGCCAGATTCTGATTCAAGTCCGCGACAATTCCTTCATACAGCGCGCGTACTTTTGGATGTTCGACGAGTTCCTGACGCGACGAGAATTCCACATTGTTGCTGCGGGCCCATTCTTCCAACAAAGGGAAATATGGCGAGATGAGGACAGCAGGGAACTTGCGCTTGTCGCCGAATACCACCGCTTCCGCGACCAGGGCATTGTGCTTGAGCGAGTTCTCGATCGGTTGCGGAGCGATGAATTTTCCGCCCGAAGTTTTGATCAGATCTTTCTTCCGGTCGGTGACAGAGAGAAATCCGTCCGCATCAAGATTGCCAATGTCCCCGGTCTTGAACCAGCCATCCGTGAAAGCATTTCGCGTTTCTTCCGGCATCTTCCAGTAGCTACCAAGAACGGACGGACCACGCACCAGGATCTCGCCATCCTCAGCGATGCGCACTTCCACATTCTTTAGCGGCTTGCCCACCGTGCCGAGTTTATGCGCCTTGGGATTATTGACGGCGATCACTGGCGAGGTTTCAGTCAGCCCATAGCCTTCATGAATGCGAATCCCGATGAGGGCATACCACTCGGCCAGTTCGCGTCCCAGAGGTGCGCCTCCGGAGATGAAAAGTTGCGCCCGCCCGCCCATGCCCGCCCGCACCTTGGAGTAAACCAAACGGTTGGCGAGCTTCCATGAGAACGTCTGCGGAGTTTGTCCGGCAAGAATGTCAGCTTCGTGGTCGCGTCCCACCTTGAGGGCCCATTGATAAATTTGTCGCTTGGGAAACCCCCTGGCTTGCGAATCTACTTTTGTGTGAACCTTCTCATAAACCCGCGGCACACCAACAAAGATAGTCGGCCGCACTTCCAGCAGCGCCTGCGGCAACTGCTCCACCGAGGGCACGTACGCAATCGTCACTCCGTGATAAAGCATGACGAAATCCACATGCCGCGCCGTGACATGCGACAGCGGAAGAAACGACATGCTGATCATCCCGCGCTGAATGCCAAAGTCTAAGAGCGAACACGCCAGATTCGACGCCATGTTCCCATGCGTCAACATCACCCCCTTGGGCGTCCCCGTGGTCCCCGAGGTATAAATAATGGTAGCCAGATCGTCGGGCTGAATGGCGCGACCTGCAGCGTCCGACTGCGAATGGTTTTCCGCCGTGCCCTCCTTCATCAGATCGGACATGAGAGACGCCCGCGTCCTATCAACTGTGTCCATGACAACAATTTTTTCCACCACCGTCTGATCTTGAATGCTGAGAACTTTTTGTAGGTGTTGCCCGTTGGAAACAAAAACGATCCGCGCCCCCGAGTCGCGCAGGATGTACGCCGTCTGCTCCGCCGTCAGCGTGGTATAAATCGGGACCACCACTGCCCCCAGCAGCAGGCAAGCAAAGTCCGCAACAGTCCACTCCGCCCGGTTCTCACTAAGAATCGCAACCCGATCCCCCTTCGAAATCCCCCACCCCGCCAGCGCCCGGCTAACGCCACCCACCTTTTGCTGCAGTTCCCGCGAAGAGATTGGGATCCAGCCGCCGGATTCGCGAACCATCATGACGCGAGGATCACCCCGCTCGACCACCGCGAAATAAATGTCATTAAGAGTAAGCAAGCTCATGCGAAATGATTTTGAAGCTGACTGCTGAATGCTGAGTGCTGAATGCTGCAACAAAAATGTACGTCGTCCCCGCCCCCAAAACAATGCCAACTTAGTTGACCCTACCCATCCGAAAGGCTAAGCTTTCGCTAGCATTCCGGAGACCTCCTATGCGAAAAGTTCTGTCGAGCACCCTGACCGCGATGCTGCTGGCGGTATTGATGTCGCCTCAACTTCAAGCTGACGAAAAAAAGCCCGTGCCACCACCTCCGAAATTAAAAGTTGGCGATGCAGCCCCGGATTTCAAACTTCAATACTTCACCGGCAGCGACCTGAAAGACGTCAACCTAAGCGATTACCGCGGCAAGAAAAACGTCGTGCTGGCGTTTTATGTGTTCGCCTTCACCGGAGGTTGAACCGAGCAAATGAAAAACTTCCAGAAGAATTTACAAAAACTGGAAGCTTCCGACACCCAGGTCCTGGGTGTAAGCATGGATAGCCCCTTCGCCAATAAAGCCTTCGCCGACCAGATCGGCGTCACCTTCCCCCTGCTCAGCGACTGGGGCGGAGAAGTCACTCGCAAATACGGAATCTACACCGACAAATACAAAGCCGCCCGCCGAGTAAATTTCCTAATCGCCAAAGACGGCACAATCCTAGAAGAACAAATCGACAGCGAGGCCATCGACCCCACAAAACTCGTAGCCGCCTGCGAACGCCACAAGCTAAAGAATTGATGTAGAATAATTACGCGGGGTGGAGCAGTCTGGTAGCTCGTTGGGCTCATAACCCAAAGGTCGGTGGTTCAAATCCACCCCCCGCAACCAAGCACTCATAGAAAACACAGAAGTTAAGCAAGGGCTGGAGATCACCGGCCCTTTCCTTTTTGCCCCGTGTCCGAATAGTGTCCGAAAACTCATCGGCTCTCCGCCTTCTGCATTACCGCGATTCGGCGCTTTCTGGAAGTGCTGCCCAGATATTCCTGCGTTCGGCGCATGGCATCCTGCTTGTCCCGCTCACTCACGATGTTGTACCGGTCGAAGATGGATCGGGTCCTATGGCCACTGATTTCCATTGCCACGCGTTCAGGAACACCGGCGCGCACCATGTTTCGAACCGCCGTACGCCTGAGATCATGGAAGAGCTTGCCCGTCAAACCGGCATTTCTGCAGGCAGTAGCCCAGGCTTTGCGGAAATCGCCCATCGGCTGCCCATCGCGGTGGAAGACATACGTTGCTAATTGCGGACCGTTTGCGGTCTTGATGGTTCTGTCAACATGTCGTCGTTGAATCAATTGACCAACCTGCGTCAGTTTGCCATCGCCGTCACGAAGCGGCACGCTGCGCCCCTGGCCATTCTTGGAGTGTTCAGGCCGCAGCCGAATTACGTCGCCGTCAACGTCGGCCCATAGCAGGGATGTGATCTCACTCTTCCGCCAACCAACCAAGTACCCAAAGCGAGCGAAATCCTGAAGGTAGCTGGGGAGTTGATCTACGACTGCCTGAAAGTCGCCATCCTCGAAAAACCCTTGCCGCGCATTACGTTCCGGCATGTGTCGAATGATCGGAGCCGAAGTCAGCCGTTTCCGATCGATGGCTAGTTTGTATCCCTGAGCGAGCAGTTGGGTACCGCGATTGATGGTCGATGGTGCCAAGCCTGTCTCTTTGCATTCGTTGATATACCTGTCAATCGCGTCAGGAGCGACCGTCAGGTTAACTGCGCGCCAAGAACCAAACGCATCCCGAATCCGTTTCAGGTGGGAAAGGAACTGAGCAGTCGATTTGTCCCTGGCTTTGTAATCTTCCGCGAGCACATCAAGCAGTTGGTTGACTGTGATGCGGCGTTGCTCTGGTCCAACGAATGTCGGCCCGCCGTATCTTTCGGACATGATTTCACCGCGACGACGCGAGAGAACAGCCGCAGCTTTCTTGCGGTTTTTTTCGTTATCCGGGAGTTGAGTGCTCTCGCGGACTTCCTTTCCGTTGCGGCAATACGAGATCCAAAGGTATGGGCTTCTTGCCCGCGTAAAGATTCGTCCATCGCCTCTCGTCACTGGCATCCTCCGGCGCGTTTGTTGCGGGAAGTGTACAGCACAAGACCCTTATGAGAAATGTAGTCGTCGATCCCTCGGGAACTGAAACGCAAACCCCAATCGTATTTGTGGGCGAATGGTAGATTCTTCCAATTGCGGTACAGATAATCCTCGCTCACGTTCAGACGCTTCGAAGTCTGCGTCACATCCAGCAATTGCTCTGATTCCAGCGCTGTAGTCTTACTACTTGAAGCTGCATATAACCGGGACATCGCGGTAGCCTCAGCTTCTCGTAATTGCCCTAATAGGCGCGGCAGGTCCTCGACCGGAATGCGAGCGACTGCAGTCAACGCTCGCTGCAGGTCCAAGCATTCTGAGCGTGAATCATCGACTTGTTGCCGTTCCAGATTCATTTCCTTTAGGAACTCGTTTTCTCGTCCAAACCGCCGATGCAACTAAAACCACTTACTTGCGCCCCGTTTGCATGGTTTTGGGAACGCACGCAGCCGCTCGGTTTAGCCATAATGCAGCTCGCTCTCTGAGTGATCCCGATATGACTGACTGCTCGCTATCCTGCTCTGCTCCCGATACCTGGGCTCGAACTTCATACGCGACCCGATGAAACTGACTGCGACTGGGCCGGTCGTACCGTTGCGGTGCTTGAGCACTAAGATTTCATCTTCCCCGGTGTACCCGCCGCTATAGTCCTTTGGTCGGTAGACAGCCAGCAGTAAGCCAGCGTCGTTTTCGATAGCTCCAGATTCTTTGCAGTCGAACAGCGTGGGTCGGTCGTTTTCGTTCCCTGGCCGACGGAGCTGACAAGCCGCCACAACGGGAACATTTGAAGTTTCCGCGAGATCGCGCAGCGCCGCTGAAATGGCGGTTACTTTGTCGTACATTTTCGTGTATTCGCGGCAACCGATCATTTGCAGGTAGTCAACGTAGACGCATTCTGTGCCCTTGTTGATTTGGGCACGGCAATTTGCCATTAGCTGGTGAACCCGTCCGACCGCACACAATTACCAACACCCCTTGTGGTACGCCTCCAATTTTGGCGTCGAGGTACAGCAGGGACAGGGTTAGCTTTATGTCCGGGCCGTCCGCATCACAGGCTGCATAAAACTGGTGCAGGAAATCCAGCGCGGCTTCCTTGATGGGCCGAGCGCCACGGGTGTTGGCGCGACTCAATTCCAATTCTTTTTGCTGCAACTGACCTAACACG
>WNGK01001281.1_pt1 | contig 26977 bp, 21 predicted proteins | sample 5400601 | NCBI WGS metagenome assembly WNGK01 (sample SAMN13153376, study PRJNA577476) | soil metagenome | isolation source: 60 cm soil or saprolite under Garry oak tree replicate 1 | place: USA:California | collected 2016-06-15
TCGTGGCGCAGCCAGGCACGGTGACCGGCTCGATCGGCGTGCTTTCCGGGAAGCCGGTCCTTGCCGACATGCTCGGGCGGGCCGGGGTCACCCCCGATTCGGTCGCCGAGGGCGCGCGCTCGGCCATGTTCACCACCAGCCGGCCGTTCAGTGAGGACGAGTGGGCGCTGGTCAACTCCTGGCTCGACCAGATCTACGCCGATTTCACCGGCAAGGTGGCAGCCGGGCGGGGACTGTCCGGCGACCGGGTGCACGAGCTTGCCAGGGGCCGGGTATGGACCGGCGCGGACGCGCTGGCGAACGGACTAGTCGACGAACTCGGCGGGCTGGACCTGGCTGTCGGCGTCGCCCGCACCAGGGCAGGCCTGCCGCCCGGGGCGCCGGCGCGCGTCTACCCGCGGGTGCGGCCGCTGGACCGGCTCCGCCCGCCGGCCTCGAGCGACAGCCGCCCGGCCGCTCCGTCCGGGCTCGCGGCCGGGCTGCTGGCGGAAACCTGGGGGCCGGTGTGGCGACTCGCTGCGCGCGCGGGCTTCCCCCCGGACGGCCCGCTCATGCTGCCGGGCAGCTGGACCTTTGAGTGATGGAACGGATGGCCGACGGCCAGTCAGCGGCCGGCCTTGCCGAGGTGCTCGGGGCGTTCGCTGCCAGCGTCACCCTGGTCACTGTCGCGGACGGGCGGGATGACATCGGCGCAACCGTGAGCGCGTTCTGCCCGGTTTCGCTTGACCCGCCGCTGGTGCTGGTCTCGCTGCTGGCCGGCTCGTATCCGGCCGAGCTGCTCAGCAGGCTTGACCGGTTCGCCGTGACCCTGCTGGCGGCCGGCCAGCGGGTGCTGGCCGGCCGGTTCGCGGCAGCCGGACGTCCCGGCGCCCGGCTGATGCTCGACGGCGTGCCGCACCGGCGCGGCGAGCTGTCCGGGGCGCTGATACCGGACGACGGGCTCGCCGCGATCGAGTGCGAGGCCGTCCAGCGGGTGCCCGCCGGGGATCACCTGCTGGTCATCGCCAGTGTCGCCGCGGTGCCGTACGTCGCGCCCGGCGGGCAGCCGCTGATCAGGTTCCGCGGCGGCTACCCGGCCGTCGGCACCCTTTCCCCGGCCTGAAGCCGCCCTGCCTGGCGCCTGGTGAATCCCGCGATCCACACCCTCACTCGTCCAGGAAGGCGAGCACGGCCAGGACCCGCCGGTTGTCGTCGTCCGACGGCGAGAGGCCGAGCTTGCTGAAGATGCTCGTGCTGTGCTTGCTGACCGCCTTTTCCGACACGAAAAGCCGCTGCGCGATCGCGCTGTTCGAGCGCCCCTCGGCCATCAGCGCGAGTACTTCACGCTCCCGTGGCGACAACTGCGCCATCGGCTCCTCACGGGCACGCCGGCCAAGCAGCTTGGAGATCACCTCCGGGTCGAGGACAGTGCCGCCGCCGGCCACAGTGCGCAGCGCCTCGACAAACTGATCGTCGTTGAACACGCGGTCCTTCAGCAGGTAGCCAACCCCGCCGGCCTGGTCGGCAAGCAATTCGCGCGCATACAGCTGCTCGACGTACTGGGAAAGCACGAGCACGGGCAGCCCGGGCGCCTGCCGCCTGGCCTGCAGCGCGGTCCGCAGGCCCTCGTCGGTGAAGGACGGCGGCAGCCTGACGTCCACGATGGCGACATCCGGCCGCTGGTCAAGCAGTGCGCGCAGCAGCTCAGGCCCGTTGTCCACGGCGGCAGTAACCTCGAAGCCGTGCGCCTGAAGCAGCCGGACAAGTCCCTCCCTCAGCAGGAAGAGATCTTCAGCGATGACGACGCGCACGGCACCTCGATGACGACCATGGTCGGGCCTCCCGGCGGGCTGCTCACCGCGAGGATGCCGTCGAATGTACCCAGCCGGCGCTCGAGCCCGAGCAGCCCGGAGCCGTTGCGCGGATCCGCGCCGCCAGCCCCGTCGTCGGTGACCTCGATCCGCAGCAGCCCATCAGCATGCTGTATCCGGATCTGCACGTGCCGCGCGCCCGAGTGCTTGACGGCGTTGGCGAGTGCCTCGGCAACGGCGAAATAGCAGGCTGACTCGATCGGCGCATCCAGCCGTCCTGGCAGGTCGATGTCCGTCACGATGTGCAGCGGGGTATCCAGGGCCAGCGCCCGGACGGCGTCGCCGAGGCCGCGGTCGGCCAGCACCGGCGGGTGGATGCCGCGGACCAGGTCGCGCAGCTCGGTCAGGGCCTTGGACGAGGTCAGGATGGCCTCGGCGACCAGTGCGGTGGCGGCCTGCGGGCTCTCCGGGATGAGCCGCTCCGCGGCGCGCAGGCTCATGCCGAGCGCGACCAGCCGCGCCTGCGCCCCGTCGTGCAGGTCCCGCTCCACCCGCCTGAGCTCGGCAGCCGCGGTGTCCACCGCGTCGGCCCTGGTCTGCTTGAGCTGCTGCACCCGGCCTGCCAGCGCCGCGTCCGGTGCGGGCCCTGGCCACAGGAGTGCCAGGGTGCGGGAGTCCAGCGCCCGCGGCACCAGCCACAGGCCGAACCCGAGCAGCAGCACCCCTTGCACGCAGGCAAGCACGGCTAGCGGCCGGTTAGTGACATAGACGGCGCCGTACAGCATGTCCCGATAGCGGGGGCCGCCCAATCCCGGCCAGCGGACGGCCAGCACCGTCCCGTAGATCCCGAGGCCAGCCAGCCCGCCGACGGCGAGGTCTGCGGCCACGGCCGGGAGCAGGATCACCATGACGAACGCGATGAGCAGCACTGCGGCCGCGTTGCGCACGTCACTCCACTGGCTCGCGCCGAACAGCCAGTTCGGGCCGATCAGCTCTACCGCGAGCCCGGCCACCGGCAGCAGCAGCAGGCCCCACGGCGGGCTCGTCCGTGCGCCAGGCTCCCCGGGCGGCGGCCCGAGCACCGCCCTGGCCACCCGAGACTGCCGGTCCATCGTGCGCGGGAGCAGCCAGAGACCCGCAGCCACGAACACGAGCGCCTGCGGCAGGACCAGATGGGTACGCCACGAGCCTCCGTCGGTTGCCACGATGCCGTACGTCACTCCGGCGGTGGACCCGTAGTCATACCTGAGCGCGAGCCCGAACCCGTAGACACCGAGCGCGAACAGGGTGAACGGCAACGCCTTAGCCGCCAGGCCGGGCGCGAAGACTACCGCGATCCCGGCTAGCAGCAGCGCCGCTAAGGCCAGCGTGTGGTTGGCACCGAATACCTCGAATCCGGTCAGCGAGACCGGGAGCAGGAACACGCCCCAGCCGAGACCGCGGAGCAGGAAATTCGGATTCCGGCCGCGTGCCCGTCCCCGCCGCAGGGCGACGGCCACGCACCCGGCGATGTAGGCCGTAACGAGAATCGTCAATTCCGCCATGCCAGGCTCCCTCGGCGTTGCCCGCGCGGCTGTGCGCCACTGGCATCCATCGTGCCGCCCGGCTGCGGCAGCCGCCATGGGCTGGCACCCACTCCGGCGGTAGGCATGTACCTACTATCCGGCGGCCGGGGGGTGGCCGCTTGCTATCCGGCGGCCGGAGGGGTGGCCGCTTGCTATCCGGCGGCCGGAGGGCTTGCCGCTTGCGCGGACGTCGCGCTAGGCGGCGCGCTGGCCGGCCTGCCAGACTGCCGCGACTAGCGGGACGCCGGGCCGGTAGGCCAGGTAGGCGTGCGACGGCGCATCGAGCATGACCAGGTCAGCGCGGGCACCGATGCCGAGGTGCCCCACATCCGTCCGGCGCAGCGCCCGGGCGCCACCCGCCGTGGCGGCCCACACTGCCTCCTGCGTCGTCATCCGCATCTCGCGCACCGCGAGCGCGATGCACAGCGGCATGCTGGAGCTGAAGCAGGACCCTGGGTTACAGTCCGTCGCGATCGCCACCGTGACGCCCGCGCCGATCAGCCGCCGGGCGTCCGGATACGGCTGGCGGGTGGAGAACTCCACTCCGGGCAGCAGCGTGGCTACCGTGGCCGATGATGCCAGCGCGTCAACGTCAGCCTCGTTGAGGTACGTGCAGTGATCGGCCGAGGCGGCCCCGTGCCGGACGGCGAGCTGCACGCCCGGCCCCGGGCCGAGCTGGTTGGCGTGCACCCGCGGCTGCAGGCCCGCTGCGATGCCGGCGGCGAGCACGGCGGCAGCCTCGTCCGGGCCGAACGCGCCCCGCTCGCAGAACACATCCACCCACCGCGCCTGCGGCGCGCATGCCTCCAGCATCGCCCCGCAGGCCAGGTCCACGTAGCCACCGGGGTCATCGGCGAACTCCGGCGGCACCACGTGCGCACCCAGGTAGGTCACCTCCGGGGTGAACTCGGCCGCGAGTGCGACACTGCGCGCCTCGTCACGGACCGTGAGGCCGTACCCGGACTTGCACTCGAACGTGGTCGTGCCCTGGGCGACAAGCTCGGCGGCCAGCGAGCGCAGGTTCGCGCCGAGCTGGTCGTCGGTGGCCGCCCTGGTCGCGGCGACCGTCGAGCGGATGCCGCCGGCCGCGTAAGGCAGGCCCGCCATCCGGGCGGCGAACTCCGCGCCGCGCTCCCCGGCGAAGACGAGGTGCGCGTGCGAGTCGACGAAGCCCGGCAGCACGACCCGGCCGGCCGCATCGATCATCTCGTCCGCGGCCGGCGCGCGCGCCGCTGGGCCGGTCCAGGCGACCCGCCCGGCATCGATCACGAGGGCCGAATCCGCGAAGGACATGAACGGGCCTGGACCAGGCGGCCCTGAGCTGTCCGGCACGTTGTTGACCAGCTCACCGATGTTGTTGATCAGCACGCTCACGTGCGCATCGTGCCATATCCGGCTTGCCCATTAGTAGACAGCAGGCCGGCGAGCGGGAGCAGGTGAGTCCGCCGGAAGGATAAAGACCATGGCCGTTACGCCGAAATTATGCGTGCTCACCATCCACGGCATCGGATTCCAGCAGCCGCCTGACGATCACCACGCCGAGTATGCGGATACGCTTTCGGCGGGCCAGGCTAAGCCCGCGCCCCAGGCCCGGGACCGCCCCCGTGAGTCAGTCCAGGACGGTCCGGACTGACTCCGACAGGGCGGCGGGGACGTCCTTGATGAGCAGGTGCGTCCCGTCCCGCACCACGTCCCTGCCGCCCGCCACGACATGGCGCACGTCGGCGGCGGTCGCCGCGAAGATCACCGACTCCAGGGCGGTGGCCGGCGACGTCCCGGCCAGCCGGGGGCTGTCCAGCGCCACGGTCACCAGGTCGGCGAGTGCCCCCGGCACGATCTCCCCGGCGTCCGGCCAGCCGAGGCAGGCATGCCCGGCGACGGTGGCGGCACCGGCCAGCTCGGCGGCGGTGAAATGGCCGCGCCGCCTGGTGGCCAGCCGCTCGCCGAGCTCGACCCGCCTGGCCTCCTCGAGCAGGTCGATCACGGCCTGGCTGTCGGAACCGAGGCTGAGCATGCTGCCTGCCGACGCCAGCGCGCGGGCCGGCCCGATCCCGTCGGCCAGGTCGGCTTCCGTGGTAGGGCAGAAACACGCGCAGGCGCGACTGCCGCCGAGCAGCTCGATGTCCCGGCTGGCCAGGTGGGTCGCATGCACCATGGTGGCCCGCGGGCCGAGCGCGCCGGCGTCATACAGCACCTCGGCTGGCGTCGCGTGGTAGGCGGCCAGGCAGGCCAGGTTCTCCGCGGTCTGCTCGGACAGGTGCGCGTGCAACGGCGCGCCGTAGCGCTGCGCCCAGGCGATCACCGGGTGCAGCTGATCCCGCGGCACCGCGCGCACGGAGTGGATCGCGGCGCCGACCCTGGCCTGCGGGCCGAGCATGCCGTGCGGATCGGCGCCGAGTCCCTCGGCCCTGGCCGCCCATTGCTCGGCGTCGCCGTCGCCGAACCGGAGCTGCGGGCCGGCCAGCGGCGCCGGCGAGCCGCCGGGGTTCAGCCCGCCGGACAGGTAACAGGCATCCAGCAGGGTGATCCGGAGGCCGGCTTCGGCTGCCGCGGCGATCAGCGTCTTGCCCAGCTCGTTCGGATCCGCGTACGGGGTGCCGCCGGGGCCGTGGTGCAGGTAGTGGAATTCCCCGACGCAGGTGATGCCGGCCAGCGCCATCTCTGCATACACGGCCCTGGCCAGCGCCAGGTAGCTAGCCGGGTCCAGGCGGGCGGCCAGCTGGTACATCCGTTCCCGCCAGGTCCAGAACGTGCCCTGGCCTGCCTGGGTGATCCCGCGCAGCGCGCGGTGGAAGGCGTGCGAGTGCGCGTTCGCCAGGCCGGGCAGGGTGAGGCCGGTCAGCCGGGTCGCGCCCGGGGCGGCGGCCTGCGGAGTTCCCGGGGTGACGGCGGTGAACCGGTCACCGGCCGCCTCGATCAGCACGTCCGGCAGGACGCCAGAGCCAGGCAGCCAGGCCAGCTCGGCGTGCCACGTCCTGGCCGGTCCGGCTGACCCTGGCCCCGTCGTCCCGGCTGCCCCCGTTGTCCCGGCTGGCCCTGGCCCCGTCGTCCCGGCTGACCCTGCCCCCGTCGTCCCGGCTGACCCTGGCCCCGTCGTCCCGGCTGACCCTGGCCCCGTCGTCCCGGCTGACTCTGGCCCCGTCGTCCCGGCCGGCCTCGTCGTCCCGGCTGGCCCCGTCGTCCTGGCTGATCCTGGAGTCCCGGCTGTCCCTGGAGTCCCGGCTGGCGCTGGCGCCGCGGTCCCTGGCGCCGTGCCCGGCCCTGGCACCGCCGGCCGCCGTGCCGGTGGCCCGGTCGCCGCTGGCTTGGCTGGGCCGGTCACCGGCAGGTCAGCTCCTCGAGCACGGCGGCGAGAGCCACCACCCCGGCCTCGCAGTCGGCCGCATCCGCGTGCTCCGCTGGCGCGTGCGAGACCCCGGACGGATTGCGCACGAAGAGCATCGCGGTTGGCAGCCTGGCCGCGATTATCCCGGCGTCGTGGCCAGCCCCGGTGGGCAGCGCCGGTGCCGTGATCCCGCTGGCCGCGAGCGCGTTTGCCAGCCTGTCCCGCAGAACGGGATCGAACTCCACCCGCGGCGTGAACGACTCCGGCCGGATGTCGCAACGCCCGCCGTGCTTTTCGGCATGGCGCTCGGCGACCAGCCGGATCTCGGCCACGGCAGCGTCGAGTGCGCCTGCGTGCGGAGCCCGGGCATCCAGCCAGGCGGACACCGAGGAGCTGATCGCGTTGACGGCTCCTGGCCTGGCGGTGACCTTGCCGAAGGTGGCAAGCACGCGATGGCTGACCGCGGTCTGCCTGGCCGCGAGCACCGTCGCCGCGAACGGCAGCATCGGATCGCGCCGGTCCTCCAGCCTGGTCGTGCCCGCGTGATCTGCCCGGCCGGTGAAGTCAAGCCGCCAGCGGCCGTGCGCCCAGATGGCTTCGGCTATGCCCAGTCGCGCGTCCAGGCCGGCCAGCGCGCTGCCCTGCTCGATGTGCAACTCGACGAACGCGCTAAGGCCGGCCAGCAGTTCCTCGTCGGGGCCGACGCCGCCGGGGTCGAGCCCGGCCGCCGTCATCGCCTGCGCAAGGCTCACCCCGCTGCCGTCGCGCAGGTCGAGCGCCGCCGCCGGGGTGATCGCGCCGGTGAGCAGCCGGCTGCCCAGGCAGGCCAGCCCGAACCGGCCGCCTTCCTCCTCGGTGAACGCGGCGACCGCGATCGGCCGCGCGGGGACGAAGCCGCGGGCCCGGAGCAAGTCGATCGCGGCGAACGCGGAGACTACGCCGAGCGGGCCGTCGAAGGCACCGCCGTCCGGCACAGAATCGAGATGGCTGCCGGTGGCTACCGCGCCGAGCGGCGATCCCGGGCAGTCCCACCATGCCCACAGGTTGCCATTGCGATCACAGCTAGCCGGCAGGCCCCGTTTCAGCGCTTGATCCTTAAACCAGGCACGACAGGCCGCGTCCGCTTCGGTCCAGGAGAACCGCCGGTACCCGCAGGTCGGTGGATGGCGGCCGAGCGGGAGCAGCGATGCCCAGAGGTCGGCGAACGCCACGGCGCCTCCCCTCAGGAGGACTCGGCCATCGGCACCCGCACGCCACGGGCCGCGGCGACCCGGCTGGCCTCGTCGTATCCCGCGTCGGCGTGCCGGATCACGCCCATGCCCGGATCGTTGGTCAGCACCCGCTCGAGTTTCTGCGCGGCCAGCGGCGTGCCGTCGGCCACGCACACCTGGCCGGCGTGGATCGACCGGCCGATGCCGACCCCGCCGCCGTGGTGGATGCTGACCCAGGACGCGCCGGACGCGGTGTTGACCAGGGCATTCAGCAGCGGCCAGTCGGCTATCGCGTCCGAGCCGTCGGCCATCGCCTCGGTCTCCCGGTACGGCGAGGCGACCGAGCCGCAGTCCAGGTGATCGCGCCCGAGCACGATCGGCGCGGTCACGTCGCCGCGCTGGACAAGCTCGTTGAACCGCATGCCTGCCAGGTGCCGCTCGCCGTAGCCGAGCCAGCAGATCCTGGCGGGCAGGCCCTGGAAGTGCACCTTCTGGCTGGCCATCCGGATCCACCTGGCCAGCGGCTCGTTGGCCGGGAACAGGTCGAGTATCGCCTTGTCCGTGGCGGCGATATCCGCCGGGTCGCCAGACAGCGCGGCCCACCGGAACGGGCCCCTGCCCTCGCAGAACAGCGGCCTGATGTAGGCGGGGACGAAGCCGGGGAAGGCGAACGCGCGCTGGTACCCGGCCAGCTCGGCCTCGCCCCTGATCGAGTTGCCGTAATCGAAGACCTCGGCGCCACGGTCCAGGAAGCCGACCATCGCCTCGACGTGCGCGGCCATCGACTCCCTGGCCCGGCGGGTGAACCCGGCCGGGTCCTCGGCGCGCAGCGCGCCCATGTCCCCGAACGCCACGCCGCGGGGCAGGTAGCTGAGCGGGTCGTGCGCCGAGGTCTGGTCGGTGACGATGTCGACCGGGGCGCTGATCGCGAGGAGCTCGGGCACGATGTCGGCGGCGTTGCCGAGCAGCCCGATCGAGAGCGGCTCGGCGGCGCCGGCGGCAGCGGTGGCGCGGCGCACCGCGTCGCCGGTGTCGTCGGCGGCAACGTCCAGGTAGCCGTGCTCGATCCGCCTGGCGATCCTGGACGGGTCGCAGTCGATGCAGATCGCCACCCCGCCGTTCATCGTGACGGCGAGCGGCTGCGCGCCGCCCATCCCGCCCAGGCCGGCGGTCAGCGTGATCGTGCCGGCCAGCGAGCCGCCGTACCGCTTGGCGGCGATGGCGGCGAACGTCTCGTAGGTACCCTGCAGGATGCCCTGGGTGCCGATGTAAATCCAGGAGCCGGCCGTCATCTGGCCGAACATGGTCAGCCCGAGCGATTCGAGCCGCCGGAACTCCTCCCAGGTGGCCCACTGCGGTACCAGGTTCGAGTTCGCGATCAGCACCCGCGGCGCCCACTCGTGGGTGCGGAACACGCCGACCGGCTTGCCGGACTGGACCAGCAGGGTCTCGTCCTGTGCCAGGTCCAGGAGCGACCGGACGATGCCGTCGAACGCCGCCCAGCTGCGGGCCGCCCGGCCGGAGCCGCCGTAGACGATGAGCTGGTCAGGATGCTCGGCGACCTCGGGGTCGAGGTTGTTCATCAGCATCCGCATGGCGGCCTCCTGCGGCCAGCCCTTGCAGGCCAGGCTGGTGCCGCGGGGGGCGCGGACCGGGCGCGGACCGGACGGCTGGGCGGACCGCTGGGCGGACGGCTGGGCGGACGGCTGGGCGGACGGTGCCGCAGACTGCGGGCCGGGCGGGTGCGAGGCTGTCAACGCTGGCTCCTGGTCAGGTCGGTGGCGGGATGCGCGGCGGGCATCGCGCTGCCACCACCTCATCATCTCCCGGCCGGCTCATCATCTCCCGGCCGGCTCATCATCTCCCGGCCGGCTCATCTCCCGGCCGGCTCATCTCCCGGCCGGCATCCCGGGTGCGGCAGGGGGCGCGTTACCGCGCTCAGCCAGGCTCAGCCGGGCCGAGCCGGCGAGTTAGGCTCCTGGTGTGCCTGTGAGCGCTGCGACGGACGGCTTCCGGCTGGCCTATGACCGTACCGGGGACGGGCACTTCACGCCGTTGGAGGCGTCGGACGTGTTCGCCGAGGAAATCCTGACAGCAGCGGCCCGGGCGGATGCTTAGCCGGAGGGTGTGACCGTGCGCGGCGAAAGAGGCACGGACCGGGCACGCGCAGTAGCCTGTCGTTCGCCGAGGAATGAGGCAGCATGCGAGACGGCCTGATCAGCCATCCGGACAAGGTGCTCTTCGCCGAGCGCGGTGAGACCAAGGGCGACCTCGCCGAGCACTATCTGCGGGTTGAGGAGCCGCTGATGCGGACGATGGGCGGCCGCCCCGTGCTGCTGCAGCGATTCCCCGAGGGCGCGGGCGGACCGTCCTTCTTCCAGAAGCGGGTGCCGAAGAACGTCCCGGACTGGCTGCAGACCACCACGGTGTCAACGCCCAACGGCACCACGTCGCAGGCCCTGGTCGCCGCCGACGTGGATCACGTGCTGTGGGCGGTGAACCTGGGCTGCCTGGGTTTCCACGTCTGGCCGTACCTGGCCGGCGACCCGGATCATGCCGACGAGCTGCGGATCGACCTCGACCCTTCGCCCGGCACGGACTTCACCCACATCCGGCAGGCTGCCAGGGAACTGCGGCGGCTGCTCGGCGAGCTCGGCATGTCCGGCTATCCCAAGACGACAGGCAACCGCGGGCTGCACGTGTACGTCCGGCTGCAACCGCGCTGGGATTCCTACCAGGTCCGCGCTGCTGCCGTGGCGGCCGCGCGCGAGCTGGAACGCCGCAGGCCCGACCTCATCACGGCCGCATGGTGGAAAGAGGAGCGCGGCCAGCGGGTTTTCGTCGACTACAACCAGAACGCCCCGCACAAGACCGTGTTCGGCGCCTGGTCGGTCCGGGCCCGGCCCGGAGCGCAGGTGTCCACCCCGGTCGCCTGGGCGGAGATCGACGACATCCACCCGGACCAGTTCACGATCGCCGCAATGCCCGCCCGGCTCGAGACCGCAGGCGACCCGTGGCTCGGCATGGCCGACGAGCCGCAGTCGCTCGAGCCGCTGCTGGCGATGAGCGCGAAAGACCAGGCGGACGGGCTGCTGGACGCGCCGTGGCCGCCGGTGTACCCGAAGCAGCCCGGCGAGCCGCCCCGGGTCGCGCCGAGCCGCGCGAAGAAACCCTGACCAGCGCCTGCCACCACGATGGCCTACGGCCCGGCCGGTGATCGCAACCGGCGATGATGGTCGCCGGGACGATCAATCCAGGCCAGGCGCGAGCTGCGGCCCGCTGGACGGCCTTACCAGCGCGCTGCTCCGGCAGCCGAGGCGATGACAAGCGCACCGGCGCCGCAGCGGCTCAGGAACCGGCCGCCGCATCCAGCAGCGTGGCGGCGGCGGCGCGCGCGGCGGCGGCGGCGCCTGGGTTGCGGTCCATCCGCGCCGCGACGGTCGCTCCGTCGTAGAGCAGCACAAGCTGCTGAGCCAGGCGCTCGGCATCGGCGGCACCTGCCGCCTGCGCGAGCTCGGCGAACAGCGACCGTATCCAGGCGCGGGACGCGTCGGATACTTCCTCGACCGCGCTCCCCGCGCGGGCCTCCGCGCTCGCGTTGAGGAACGCGCACCCGCGGAAGCCCGGCTGCGCGAATACCTCGCCGAGCACGTCGAAGACCCCCAGCAGGCGTTCTCGCGGAGTGCCGTAGCGCGCGAGCCCTCGCGTTATGCGCTCCTGCCGGGCCGCATGCCGGGCCGCCAGGTAGCACCGGATGAGCTCGTCCTTGCTGCCGAAGGCGCTGTAGAGGGTCGCCTTGGCCACGCCGGCACGTTCAATCACGCGGTCGATCCCGACGGTGCGCACGCCGTCGGCATAGAACAGCTCGTCAGCGGCGGCCAGCAGCCGCTCGCGTGCCGAGGATCGTGCAGAGGTATTCGCTGACATGACTTGACAATAACAGACAGGTCTGTCTAGTGTCACGAGGGCAGACAGACTTGTCTGTTCGGAAATCCCAAGTTCCAGGAGCGGTGATGCGCGCGACGCAGGACCTCCGGCAGGCCACGCCGGACGCACGGCAGGCCACGCCGGACGTGCCCCAGGCCATGCCGGACGCACGGCAGGCCACGCCGGACGTGCCCTGGGCCCGGCCGGGCACACGCCAGCGGCGCCTGTCGCGGCCGGTCGCCTTCGCGGCGATTACCGCGACCTTTGTCCTGTTCGCCGCGGCGGCGAGCGCGCCGTCGCCGCTGTATGTCGTCTACCAGCAGGAGTGGGGCTTCACCGCCACGACGCTCACCGTCGTCTTCGCTGTGTACGTCCTCGGCCTGATCCTCTCGCTGCTGATCCTGGGAGCGCTCTCCGATCACGTCGGCCGCCGCCCGGTGCTCGCCGCGGCAATAGCGCTTGAAGCGGTCGCGCTGGTGCTGTTCATCACGGCAGGCGACGTCCCGGTGCTTCTGCTGGCCCGCGTCGCGCAGGGCATTGCCACCGGCGTGGCGCTGACGACGCTCGGGGCCACGCTGGTGGACCTGAACCCGCCACATTCGCCCGGCCGCGCCGGAGTCGTCAACGGCGTCGCGCCGATCAGCGGGCTGGCGCTGGGCGCGCTCGGCTGCGGCGCGCTCGTGCAGTTTGCGCCCGCGCCGACGCGCCTCGTCTATGCGCTGCTGCTCGGCGGGATGGGTCTCGCCGCCCTGGCCGTCGCGGCCATGCCGGAGACCTCGGCCCGGCGGCCGGGCAGCCTGGCCTCGCTCGCTCCCCGGCTCGGCGTTCCGGCCCGTCTTCGCCCCGACGTCATCGCGCTCGTCCCGATCCTCGTGGCCAGCTGGGCACTCGGCGGGCTCTACCTCTCCCTCGGCCCATCGGTCGCCGCGAATCTCTTCGGCCTCAGCAGCCATCTCATCGGCGGGCTCGTCGTGACGCTGCTGTGCGGTACTGGGGCGGTGACCGCCTTCGCGCTGCAGACCTGGCGGGCTGACCGGATACTCGCCGCGAGCGCCGTCCTGCTCACCGCCGGGACCGCGCTGACGCTGGCCGGCGTCCAGGCGCACGACGTGGCGCTGGCGGCCGCCGGGACCGCCATCGCGGGAATCGGGTTCGGCGCATCCGCGCTCGCCTGCTTCGGCACGCTGGCGCGGCTGGCCGCGCCAGCGGAGCGCGGCGAACTCTTCGCCGTCGCGTACGTCATCGCCTACCTGGCCTTCAGCCTGCCCGCCGTCGTGGCAGGCTTCGCCAGCACGTCCTTCGGCCTGCACGCCACCGCGATCATCTACGGCCTGGCCGTCGCCGTGCTCAGCCTTACCGCGCTAGCCGCCCAGCGCCTGCGTGCCGCGAGCATCCGCCATGGCTAAGCCCGCGCCCTTGCCGCCCGGCGCACGGCTTCATCGTCGCCCGGTCAGGGCCCGCGCCCTGGCCCTGGCGGGGGGCAGATAAGCCTGATGCCCGCTGGCTGGCGAGCAGGATGGCGCTGATGTCGGCGGCTTCCGGGCGGCGCGGGGTGTTGGCAAGCACCTCGTCATCAAGCGCGTCCGCGGCGATCTGATCGTAGTCCTCGGCGGTGATCCCGAAGCCGGCCATCGTGTGCGACATCCCGATCCGCTCCCGCAAGGCGGTGACGTAGTCGATGACGGCGCGTGAGTTCCAGCCGGCCGGCCTGCCGCTATCGCCGACGCCGAGGGCGACGGCGATATCGGCCATGCGCTCCTGACAGGGCGGGAGGTTGAAGCTGAGCACCGGCGGCAGCACCATGGTGAGCGCCACGCCGTGCGGGATGTCGAACCGTCCGCCGAGCGCATGGGCGATCGCGTGGCAGATGCCGAGGCCGGTGCCCGCCATCCCGATGCCGGCCATGTGCGCGGCCAGCAGCATCTGCGCCCTGGCCTCCCGGTCCGTACCATCCGCGCAGGCCCGCGGCAGGCTGGCGGCGATCATCCGGACGACCTGCAGCGCGATTCCGTCTGACCAGGGATTGGCGCGGATGGACAGGTAGGACTCCAGTGCGTGGGTCAGCGCGTCCATGCCAGTGGCGGCGGTGGCCGCCGCTGGCAGGCCGACGGTGAGCTCCGGATCGAGTATCACGGCCGCCGGGAGCGAACTGGCGTGGCCCACGTAGAACTTGCGCCGCGTCGCCAGATCAGTCACCACGCCGAACGCGTTCGTCTCCGCTCCAGTGCCCGCTGTCGTCGGCAGTGCCACGATCGGCAGCGCCCGCCGGGCGAAGGCGCTCCGGTAATCCAGGCTCCGGTCTCGCTGTGGATTGACGGCGGCGAGCGCGATGCCCTTGGCCGCGTCGATCGGCGACCCGCCGCCGACCGCCACCAGGGCGGCACTGCCCGCTGCCACCTGGATCTCAGCCACGACGTCGGCCCCGGCCGCCAGGTCGCCGGTGGTCGGATTGGGATGGATCCCGCTGAACACGCTGACCGTGATCCCGGCGGCGGAGAGCACGTCGGTGACGGTGGCCACGACCGGCGTCGTCGTGAGCCCGGCGTCAGTGACCACGACCGCCGCCTCGCTGCCGGTGCCGCGGACGATAGCGGGGAGCTTGCCGATGGCACCGGCGCCGAAGTGCGCGATCGGGGTCGGGGTGATGGCTATCTCGGCGGTGGCGACGGCGGAGAGCAATTGGTCACTCCTGAGATGGTGACGGCTGGGCCTGGTCTATGGCGCGGCCAGCCGCAGCTTGGTCATGCTGATGTCCTCAAGCAGCTTGATCGGGAGCATCTCCCCGCCGCCGTCGCCGTACTGGGCCCGGGCGCGCCGGTAGATCTGCTCGACGACCGCGCTTACCTCGACCGGCACGCCAGTCTCCCGCGCGAGGTCCACCGCGAGGCCGAGATCCTTGCAGGCCAGCGCGAGCGCGAACGACTCGTCGTAGTCACCGTCCCGCAGCACGGACAGCACATCGCGTTCGAGGAAGTTACTGGCCGCCGGGCTGGCCAGCAGGCAGCGCCGCAGGGTAGCCAGGTCAACGCCCGCCTTCGTGCCGACGGTGAGCACTTCCGCTGTCGCGGTCAGCTGCGCGAACCAGAGCAAGTTGATCATGAGCTTGACGGTGTAGCCGGCGCCGTGGCCGCCGACGTGCAGGATGCGCTCCGGGTCGCCCATCGCCGTCAGCAACGGCAGGACCGTCAGGAAGGTCTGCTGATCGCCGCCGGCGAAGATCTGCAGCGTGCCCGCCCGCGCGCCGCTGACCATCCCGCTGACCGGGGCGTCAAGCACATCGACGCCGCGCGGCCCGGCAACCGCCCGCACCCGGTCAGCGACGGCGGGAACGCTGGTGGACATATCAACCCAGACCGCGCCGGGAGGCAGTGCGCTGAGCAGCCCGTCCGGGCCGGTCAGGACCTGTTCCACCTGGCGCGGCGCGGGCAGCATGGTGATGGCCACGTCCCGGCCGGCCGCGGCTTCGCGCGGCGACGCCGCCCATGCGGCACCGCCGGCCAGGAGCCCGGCCGCGGCGTCGCGGCGCAGGTCGTGGACCACGAGGTCGTGACCGGCCGCCAGGATGTTCCGGCTCATCGGCTCGCCCATGTGGCCGAGGCCAACGAAACCCACCTTCATGGTCGCTCCAGGGTCCAGGGAGAGGTTGGCGTGTCCGGGATCGGGGCCCGGGGCGTGGCGTGGCGGGATGGGCTTACGGGCAGCGGGCCTACGCTGGCCGACGGGGGTCAGCCCCGATCAGGTCTGGCCTGATCAGGCCGCGTGCGGTTCACTCGTCCAGAGTGCGCGGCAGCAGGAGCATCTGTCTATAGCCAGGTCCAGCCTGCTCACCACGGCCAGCTCAGCGCACCGCCCAGCGGGCGACGGCGGCCTCGTCGATCTCCGCGCCAAGGCCGGGCGCCGCGGGCACGGCGAGGTACCCGGCCGCGTCGGTGAGCACCGGCTTGGTCAGGAAGAAGTCGCGCCGCCGGGCGGTCCATCCGGGCGGATCCCAGGGGTATTCCAGGTAGGGCCCGCCGCCCACGCCCGCGGCGACGTGCAGGTTTGCCAGCAGGCCGAGCCCGTTCGTCCAGGTGTGCGGGGTGAACCAGCGATTGCGCGACAGGGCGATCTCGGCGACGGTCCTGGCGCGGAGCATGCCCACCGACAGCACGACGTCGGGCTGGACCACGTCGAGCGCCCCGGCCGCCAGCGCGTCAAGCAGCTCCGCCTGGGTGCGCGCCATCTCCCCGCCCGCGACCCGGATCCCGGTCTGCTCGCGGAGCGTCCGCATGCCGTCCAGGTCGCCCCCCGGCAGCGGCTCCTCCAGCCACAGCACGCCAAGCTCGGCCAGTTCGGCGGCGAGCCTGCGCACGGCCGGCAGGTCGAGCGGGACGGTGATGTCGCCGGGCATCCGCCACCACTGGTTGAGGTCCACCATGATCGCCAGATCCTGGCCGGCTGCCTCCCGGGTGGCTCGCACCGCCGCAAGCCCGGCCGCGGTGTCCGCCCGGCTGATCCGGATCTTGACCGCGCGGAAGCCGGCCTGCGCCGCGGCGACCGCCGCCTCCGCCCGCTCCGCCGGGCTCCTGGCCTCGCCGAACGAGGCGTACGCCGGGATGCGGCCGAGCGCGCCGCCGAACAGGGCGGACACCGGCTGCCCCGATGCCTTGCCGATGATGTCCCAGCATGCCGCCTCCAGCGGCCAGTACCGGCCGGCGTGGAAGCCGATCGTCTCGATCACCTTGACGTGCGTGGCGATGTGGCGGGGGTCCCGGCCGAGGAACAGGTCCGCATAGGCGGCGAAGCCGTCCATGGTGTCACCCGAGCCGTACCCGGTGATGCCCTCGTCGGTCTCGACCCTGACCAGGGTGGCGTCGAAATGGCTTCGCGGCACCGGATCCCAGGCGGCGCGCAGCGGCGGGTCGAGCGGCAGCCGCATCCGGTCGAGCCGGATGGCCGTGATCTTCACTGCGCGAGCGGCGGGAGGTCTGGGCTGAGCGGGGACGCCGAGTAGTACGGATTCGCCGGATACTCGCGCCCGGCCAGCACGTCGGCGACGGCCGGCCCGCCGGCCGCGCCGGCCCGGAGCGCCTCCCTGGTCGCCGTGCGGTTGTTGCGATAGACAAGCTCGGCGTCCCGGGCGGCTGGATTCACCCAGACGGCGACGATGAGCAGCAGCTCGTCGGCGTCAGCGGCGCTGATGATCTCGTCGGCGACGGCATCGGCGACGCCGCCAGCCACGCCTGCCTGCGCCGCCCCCCAGGTGAGCGCGCCGTGCTCGTCACTGGCGATGGACGCCTTGTTGACGAACAGCGTCAGCGGCTTGGCCGGGAGGCCGGGCCGCAGCACCGCCAGGAACGCCGTGTGCCCGGGCCGCGGGCTGGCCAGGGCCGACGCCCAGGCCGCGCCGACCGGGCCGGCCCGGTGGCCGAGCACGGTGTTGATATGCGCGGCGTCGGCGCCCGCCCCGATGAAGCTCTCACCGATCAGCATCACCGGCGCGTCGTCCCGCATGATCACGAGGGTAACCCGGCGCGCGGGCTGGCCCACACCCAGGCTCCGGCTCGGCCCCGGCCGCTCCCGCCGGGCCCGGCACCGGCCGCTCCGTCCCGGCACCGGCCGGGGCGGATCCGTCCCGGAGAACGCGATGACGGCGCCCGCGCCGCGCCGCAGGCAACAAAGCGGACTCAGCCCGGGAACACTTCCGTTGTTAAATGGCATCGTTGGCTACATTGGACGATCGTCTGGCGGGAGACTGAGGTCTCCGTCCGGTCGCGTTCCGAGCGACGAGGCACCGCTTCGCCGAGGGAGGGGGCCGCGTGGCAACATATCTTCTCCGGCGGCTGGGACTGGCCCTAATCACCTTGTGGCTGCTCAGCGTTATCGTGTTCTTCGCCGGGCAGGTGCTGCCCGGCGACCCGGGCCGGGCGATTCTCGGCAACCTGGCCACCCCGGGGGCGGTGGCCGTGCTCGATCATCAGCTCGGCGTGGACCGCCCGCTGCTCGTCCAGTACTGGAGCTGGGTCACCGGGCTGCTGCACGGCGACATGGGCCAGTCCTATCAGTTCCGCAGCCCGGTAGCGCCCTTCGTCAGCGCGGCGGTGGTCAACTCGTTCAAGCTGGCCGGCCTGGCCTTCATCGTGGTGGTTCCGCTTGGCATCCTCGGCGGCGTGATCGCCGCGCTCAACGTCGGCCGCGGTATCGACCGGGTCATCTCCGTCACCGGCCTGTCCGTCGCGACGCTCCCCGAGTTCGTGTCCGGCATCGTCGTCATCGTCATCTTCGGGGTCGAGCTGAAGTGGTTTCCCGTCTCAGCCTCGGCTGGCGCAGGCGCGTCCCCGCTGACCCAGCTCGATCACCTGATCCTCCCCGCGATCCCGCTGATCCTCGTCCTCTTCGGCTACATTGCCCGGATGGCAAGGGCCGGCACGATCGAGGCGCTCGAATCCGACTATGCCCGTACGGCGACCCTCAAGGGGCTCAGCAGGCCGGTGGTGATCCGGCGGCACATCCTGCGCAACTCCCTGCTGCCGACGATCACCGTCATCGCCACCCAGACCGGATATCTCATCGGCGGGCTTGTCGTGGTGGAGGTGCTCTTCAACTATCAGGGCATCGGGAAGCTGATCTTCCAGGCCGCCCAGGGCAAGGACTTCCCGATGCTCGAGGCCGGCGTGCTGACCATCGGGATCGTGTACATGATCGCCACGCTCATCGCCGACATCCTCTACACGCTGCTCAATCCGCGGCTGCGCCTCGGGAGCAATGAATGATCAGCTCCGGCCCGGCGGGACCGCCGATCGCCGCGGTGGCCGTAGCGCACGCGCCCCGGCGTGCCCAGGCCCCATGGCGGCTGCTGCTGCGCAGGCCGACGTTCATCGCCGGCGTGGTGATCCTGCTGTTCTGGGTGTTCTGCGCGCTGTTCGGCAGCGTGATCGCGCCGCACGACCCGTACGCGCAGCAACTGCTCGCGACGAACGCCGCGCCGTCCGGCGCGCACTGGTTCGGCACCGATCAGATCGGCCGCGACGTGCTGTCCCGGGTGATCGTCGGCGCGCGGAACATCCTGATCATCACCCCGCTAGCGACCTTGCTCGGCACCGTGCTCGGTACCGCGCTCGGCCTCGCCATGGGGTATCTCGGCGGGACGATCGACCTGCTGGTCAGCCGCGTCGTCGAGGCCGTGCTTGCGCTGCCGGCGGTGATCATCGCGTTCTTGTTCATCGTCGCGCTCGGCCCGTCGCCGGTGACGATCATCGTCGTGATCGGGCTCATCTTCACCCCCTTGATCGCCCGCACGGTCCGTTCCGCCGTCCTCGTCGAGAGCCAGCTCGACTACCTGTCATCGGCTCGCCTGCTCGGCGAGAAATCACCGCACATCATGTTCGTCGAGATCCTCCCGAACGTGGTCCCTGCCATCCTGGTCGAGTTCACGGTGCGGCTGGGATACGCCGTCTTCGCCGTCGCCACGCTGTCGTTCCTCGGCTTCGGGATTCAGCCGCCGACCCCCGACTGGGGTGCGGACATCGCCGCCAACTACGGGGTGCTGCCGGCCGGCTACTGGTGGTCGACGATTTTCCCGGCGCTGGCCATCGCCTCGCTGGTGGTGGGGGTCAACCTAGTGACCGACTCGATCGAGCAGGTGCTCGCCTCATGACCGCGCCCGACCGGGTGGCCGGGACCGGCGGCACGGGCGGCATGGGCCCCACGCTGACCGTCGAGCACATGGACGTCATGTACCGGGTGCGCGGCCAGGACCGGCTGGCGCTGCGGGACGTCTCGTTCCAGATCGGCCGGCGCGAGTCCTACGGGCTGGTCGGCGAGTCCGGGTCCGGCAAGTCCACGGTGGCGCTGGCGCTGACCAGGTATCTGCCCCGTAACGGGCGGGTGAGCTCGGGCGCGATCAGCATTAACGGAATCGACCCGATGGCCCTGAACGAGGCGGCGCTGCGCGAGCTGCGGGCCCGCACGGTGTCCATGGTCTACCAGGAGCCAGGCCGGGCGCTCAACCCGTCGATCAAGGTCGGCCGCCAGGTCGCCGAGGTGTACGAGATCGCCGGGCTCGCCAGGGCGGCGGCGATGGAGCGCGCCGAGGCGATGCTGCGCAAGGTGCAGATCTCCGACCCCGGCCGGGTCATGGAGCGGTACCCGCACCAGCTCTCCGGCGGGATGGCGCAGCGGGCCGTCATCGCCATGGCGCTGGCCGCCGAGCCGTCGCTGCTCATCCTCGACGAGCCGACCACCGCGCTGGACGCGACGGTCGAGGCCGAGGTGCTCGACCTGGTGGCCGCGCTCCGCGAGGAGTTCGACACCTCGGTGCTGTTCATCAGCCACAACCTGGCCGTGATCGCCAAGATGTGCGACCGCGTGGGCGTGCTCTACGCCGGCGAGCTTGTCGAGGAGGGCATCGCCCAGGAGGTGTTCGACCAGCCGCGGCATCCCTACACGGTCGGATTGCTGCGCTGCATCCCGCGGCGCGGCCAGCGGAAGGACCACGGGCGGCTGGACACGATTCCCGGCTTCCTGCCGCCGCCCGGTCACCTGCTCACCGAGTGCATCTTCGCCGCGCGCTGCCCTATCGCCGAGGAACGCTGCCACGCCGCGGCGCCGCCGGCCTTCGCGGTCGGCCCGCTGCACAGCTCCCGCTGTTACCTGCACGACAGGACGCCCGATCTGCCGCGGAACACCCCGGTCGACGTGGAGCTGCCCGCGCCCCGCAGCGCCGCCGAGCCCATCGTGCGGCTGACGAGCCTGTCGAAGACCTTCATCTCCGGCGGCGAGAACTTCCAGGCCCTGGCCGGGATCGACCTGAGCCTGCAGCTGGGCGAGACGCTCGGGCTGGTCGGCGAGTCCGGCAGCGGGAAGACGACCCTCGCCCGCGCGCTGCTCGGCCTCATCGCGCCCGACGCCGGCTCCGGCGTCGAATTCGACGGCAAGCCGCTGGCCGGCGACGCGCGGCGGCGCCCCCGCGACCAGCTCAAGGCCCTGCAGATCGTGTTCCAGAACCCGGACTCGGCGCTGAACCGCCGGCACACGGTGCGGCGGCTGATCAGCCGGCCGCTTACCAGGCTGGCCGGCCTGTCGGGACCGCGGCTCCGCGAGCGGCTGGCCGACCTGGTCAGATCGGTCCGGATGGAAGAGCGTCATCTGCCGCTGCGGCCCAGCCAGCTGTCCGGCGGCCTCAAGCAGCGGGTGGCGATCGCGCGCGCCTTCGGCGGCGGGCCGCGCATCGTCGTCTGCGACGAGCCCACGTCGGCACTCGACGTATCCGTGCAGGCGGCGATCCTCAACCTGCTCGTCGACCTGCAGGCCAAGGAGCAGGTGACGTACCTGTTCATCTCACACGATCTCGGCCTGGTCAGGTACCTGTCCGACCGCATCGCCGTGCTGTACCTGGGCCGCATCATGGAGATCGGGCCGGCCGAGACCGTCTTCGACGGACCGCATCACCCCTACACCGAGGCGCTGCTCTCGGCCGTGCCGAGCCTCGATGGCCAGCGCACTGCCCGGATCCGGCTGCACGGCGAGATCCCGTCCGCGGCCGATCCGCCCAGCGGGTGCGTCTTCCACACGCGCTGCCCGCGCAAGCTGGCGACCGGCATCTGCGAGTCAACCGAGCCCCCGCTCCTTGAGGTCGCGCCCGGCCACCTCATGAGCTGCCACATTCCCATCGAAGAGCTGCGAATCCTGCAGCGCACCGGACAGGCGCCGTGACAACAAGGCGCGCCAGGCATAGTTTTTTCCGATCCGCGCCGCGCGGCGCGGGGCTGAGGGAGGACCCGTGAACGCTGACCATGGCCGGCTCGACCACCTGCGCGAGGGCCAGGGAGATATCGGGAATCACGTCATCGACGAATTCGCCGTGGGCAGGATGTCCCGCCGGGACTTCATCAGGCGAGGCACGGTCGTCGGAATATCGCTTCCCGTGCTCGGCGGCATTCTCTCCGCGTGCGGCAGCTCGGCCAGCCCGACGCCGGCCGCGAGCAGCGCGGCGGCCGGCAAGGCCGGCGCGACCATCAAGGTCGGCATCATCGTGCCGGCCGCGGCGATCAACCCGCTGACCATCGCGGACCAGGGCGGCATCGACATGATCGGCCAGGTCGGCGAGTACCTGGCCTTCTCCAACCAGCACCTGACGCTGGAGCCCCAGCTCGCCGAGAGCTGGAAGCCCAACCCCGCCGCCGACGTGTGGACCTTCAAGATCCGCCAGGGCGTCAAGTTCCATGACGGCAGGCCGCTGACCGCGGACGACGTGGTGTACACCTACAAGCTGCACTCGAACCCGAAGAACGGGGGCAACGCGCTGTCCGCGTTCGGCGGGGTGCTGCAGCCGTCCGGGGTCAAGAAGGTCGACGACTTCACGGTGGAATTCCACCTGGAGGCGCCCAACGGGAACTTCCCCTACCTGACCTGCTCCGACAACTACAACATGATCATCCTCCCGGCCGGCTTCGACCCGAAGCAGTATGAGAGCTCGTTCATCGGCACCGGCCCGTTCAAGCTCAAGAACTACAAGGCGAAGGTCGGCGCCTCGTTCACCCGCAACGAGCAGTACTGGGGCGCCAAGGCGCTGCCCGCGGCCACCGAGTTCACCTTCTACGACAGCCAGACGCCGCAGGTGCTCGCGCTGACCGGCGGCACGCTCGACGTGGTCGGCCAGTTCTCCGTGTCCGGCGGCGAGCAGCTGCTTGCCCCGGGAGCGCCGTACAACGTCGTGACCCTGGAGTCCAGCGCGCACCGCGAGCTGTCGATGCGCTGCGACAAGGCGCCGTTCACCGACCCGCGGGTGCGCCAGGCGATCGCGCTCACCCTGGACCGGACCGCGATCGTGACGGCGCTGTTCAAGGGCAAGGCCGACGTGGGCAATGACAGCCCGTTCGCCAAGGTCTTCCCGTCCACGGACCCCAGCGTCGCGCAGCGTGCGAAGAACATCGCGAAGGCCAAGTCGCTGCTGGCGGCCGCGGGGCACGGCTCGGGCTTCAGCACCCAGCTCATCGGCAACAACACCCTGGAGATCCCGCAGTACGGCCAGATCGTGGCGCAGGCCGCCAAGAGCATCGGCGTGACCATCCACACCAAGTTCGAGGACTCGGGAACCTACTACGGCAAGGCGACCTTCGGGAACTCCGACTGGCTGGACGCCACGATGAGCCTGGTGGACTACGGCCACCGCAGCGTGCCGAACGTGTTCCTGACCGCCCCGCTGCAGACGATCAACGCCAAGAATGGCACCGGCTCGTGGAACGCGGCGCACTTCAACAACAGCCAGTACGACAAGCTGTCGCAGCAGTACATAGCCGCCGTCGACCACCCCACCCAGCGCCGGATCGCCGGGCAGATCGAGACCCTGCTGCTCGCGCAGACGCCGATCATCTTCGGGTACTTCTACAACTACCTGGCCGCGTCGGCGCAGAACGTGCATGGCATCTACCCGACGGCCATCGGCCACATCTTCGTGAACAAGGTGACGAAGAGCTGAGCCGCGTGCAGCGGTGCCCGCGAGCCAGCCGCCGGCGGCCGCGGGCACCGCTGCACCCCGGGAGGCGCCGGTGAGCGGCCCGCCCGGCCCGGGCCTGTGGATAAGGTTCCTGTCCGGGCCGGACATCGACAGTCTCGGCCTGGCCAACGCCGAGATCGTCGGCGCCGTCGAGGGCGCCGTGCGCGCGCACGGTGAGGGCCGCGTCGTCTTCGAGCCGCGCGTTCACCTGGTCCCTGACAACGGCGGGGCCGGCCACTTCAACATCCTGCGCGGGCACCTTGCCTCGCCCCCGCCCGGCGTGAGCGGCATCAAGGTCGTCGGCGACTTCGTCGCGAACTACGCTCGCGGGCTGCCCAGCGAGCTCGGCCTGCTCACGCTCTATGACCCGGCCACCGGCATCCCGCTGTCCATCATGGACGCGACCATGATCACCGCGTGCCGGACCGGCGCCATGACCGCGGTCGGCGCCAGGTACCTGGCGCGGCCCGGCGCGCGGATACTCGGGCACGTCGGCGCGCGCGGTACGGCCCGGTGGAACGTGCTGCTGCTGGACGAGATGTTCGACTTCGATGAGATACGGGTCACCAGCCGCCGGCCGCAGTCCCGGGAGGCATTCGCGGCTGAGCTGGCAGCTGTCACGGACACGCCCGTTCGCGTGACTGCCACCGCAGAAGAGACCTTCGATGGCGCCGACATCCTGGTGGAGGCGTCCAGGCTGACCGAGCCTGCCCCGCTGCTGCGCACCAGCGCGGTCCGGCCGGGTGCCTTCGTCGTCCCCTACGGCACGGTGAGCGCCGTTGAGCTTGATCTGCTTGACGTGATGGACAAGGTCGTCGTGGACGACTGGCGGGAAGCGCAATCCGGCCGCTTCGGTGCGCTGCGGGCGCATGTTGACAGTGGGCGGCTCACCGCGGAGTCGCTGCACGCGGAACTCGGCCAGGTCGTCACGGGGCAGCGCCCCGGCAGGGAGAGCCCCGCTGAGCGGATCCTGCTGTGGCACCGCGGTCTTTCCATCCTGGATGTCGCCGTGGGCCAGCTCATACTGCACCGGGCCGAGGCAGCCGAGGCCGGCACGATGATCCGATACCGGTTATGCAGATGACGCGGACGGTCACTACCGCGGCCGAGCTGACTCCCGGCCTGATCGGCGAGATCGCGGCCGGCGCCACGGTCCGGATCGCGCCCGGGCTGCTCGGCGAGGTGCAGCGGAGTTGCGAGCGGGCGCGCGAAGTACTGCGCAGCGGCGATCCGGTCTATGGCGTGAATACCGGCATGGGAGCGCTCTCCGGCGTGCGCCTTACCGGGCCGCAGCAGCTCGCGCACCAGCGCAACCTGCTGCTCGCCAGGGCGACCGGCGGCCCGCCCTGGCTGGACGCCGCCGACGTGCGGGCGATTTTCGCGGTCCGGCTGCGCACGTTCCTGGCCGGTGACGCCGGCGTGTCCGGCGAACTCTGCCAGCGGCTGGCGGATTTCCTGACCGCGGGCATCGTCCCGGCCGTCCCCCGGGCCGGCGCAGGCAGCGCGGGCGAGATCATCCCGCTGGCGCACGCGTTCGGGCCGCTCGCCGGGATCGGGCAGGTGCTCAGGCCGGGCGGCGGGGTCAGGGCCGCCGCCGAGGCGCTGGCCGAGCACGGGCTGGCCGAGTTCAGCTTCGGCCCGAAGGAGGGAATCGCGCTGCTGGCCGGCGTGCCCGGAGCGACGGCGCTGGCCATCCTCCGGACCGCCGATGCGCGCCGGGTGACGGCCATGATGGAGGCTGCTGCCGGGCTCTCGATCGTCGCGGCCGGGGCGCCCCGCGATCCTTACGCCGCAGCCTGCGCGCGCGGCGACGACATCCTGGCGGGCGTGCTCGGACGGCTCAGGGCGCTCATCGGCGACGGCACCGCCGCCGAAGGCAGCAGCGCAGGCGACGGCGGCGCTCCCGGCGACAGCGGCCCGTCCGGGGCCGACGGCACTCCCGACGACGCCGGCACCCCCGGACGCGGCACTCCCGACGACGCCGGCATCCCGGGGGGCGGCCGCACTCTCCGCGACGGCGGCACTGCAGGCGAGCGGGTCGTGGCACTGCAGGCGCCAGTTTCCTTCCGGGTGGCCGGCCCGGTCCTCACCCAGGTGCTGCGAGCGGGCGACGGGCTCACGGCCGCGATCGGTCGCGCGCTGACCGGCGTTACCGACTCGCCCGCGTTCCTGGACGGACGGTTCGTCGGCACGGCCGGCTTTCACGGGATCGACCTCGCCGCGCACTGCGACCAGCTCACCGCTGCACTTGCGCACGCCGCCGAGGTCTCCGCCGCGCGCCTGCACCGGCTGCTCGACCCGCGGGTCACCGGCCTGCCCGCGCAGCTCGCCAGGACGCCGGGCCCGGATACCGGCCTGGTCACCGTGCACAAGCGCGCGGCCGGGGAGGTCCACGCAATGCGCCGGCTGACCATGGCGACCCCGGTCGGCCTGATCGAGACCTCGGGCGGCCAGGAGGACGTGCAGTCCTTTGCCTGGGCGGCAGCCGAGACGCTGCGCGCTGCCCTGCACCATGCGCGCGTCGTCACCGCCTGCGAGCTGCTCGCCGCCAGCCATGCCGTCGCGCTGGCCGGCCGGCCCGCCCCGTCCGGCTGCCTCGACGTGCTCGGCTGGCTGGCCGGCGTCGTCGAGCCGATCCTTGCTGACCGGCCGTTCGGCGAGGACATCGAGCGGATCATCAGGGCGCCATGGCCCGAGCCGCCGCAGCGGGCGGCAGAGGGGTAGCCAGCGACCATCGGGGCGGCGGACGGGCAACCCGCGACTAGCCGGGCAGCGGACGAGCAGCCCGCGACCAGCCGGGCAGCGGACGAGCAGCCCGCGACCAGCCGGGCAGCGGACGAGCAGCCCGCGACCAGCCGCGCGAACCCGCGACCAGCCGGGCGGCGGACAGGCGGCCAGCGACCGGCGGGCGGTGGACGGGGAATAATGGGGACTGACGGCTCGTTTCGCACTCGTTTCCCGCGCATCACGCATTCCGCTCCGACTCCGCGACCGGGGGACCACCACGGAGATCCGAGGAACTGAGCAATGACCACTGCAAGCGAGGGGCGCGGCGAGCTGCCGGGCACGATGCCAGTCCAGGCCGCCGGCCCGGCCAGCACCGTAGCTGCCGGGCCGCCCGGCCAGGAACCGGCCCGCCAGGAGCCAGCCGGCAGAGGGCCGGACGAGATGCCGGAAGCGCACGGCCACCAGCACAAGGACGTGTCGGGCGGCTGGCTCCGCCCTGCCGTGTTCGGCGCGATGGACGGACTCGTCACCAACGCGTCCCTGATCGCCGGGGTCGGCGGTGGCGGCGGGTCAGCCCACATGCTGGTCCTGACCGGCCTGGCTGGCCTCGCGGCCGGCGCGCTGTCGATGGCCACCGGCGAGTACGTGTCCGTATCGTCGCAGAACGAGCTTGTCGGTGCCGAGGTCAGCAAGGAGCGGCTCGAGCTGGAGAACCATCCGGAGGACGAGCGGCGCGAACTCGCCGAGGTGTTCATGCAGCGGGGCGTGGACGCCGACCTGGCCGACCGGGTGGCGCGGCAGCTTTCCGCGCACCCCGAAGAGGCACTGCGCGTGCACGTGCGCGAGGAACTTGGAGTTGATCACCACGAACTGCCTTCGCCGCTGACCGCCGCGGGCGCTTCGCTGGTGACGTTCGCGGTCGGCGCGCTGATCCCGCTGATTCCTTACCTGGCGGG
>WNGK01001286.1_pt1 | contig 26954 bp, 23 predicted proteins | sample 5400601 | NCBI WGS metagenome assembly WNGK01 (sample SAMN13153376, study PRJNA577476) | soil metagenome | isolation source: 60 cm soil or saprolite under Garry oak tree replicate 1 | place: USA:California | collected 2016-06-15
CGACCGCGCGAACGTCTCCTCAAGATCGACATCGCGCACGCCGAGCCGCGCCATCCGCTCCGCGACAGGGTCTCTTGCCATTTGCTCGACAAAATAGCCGAGCTTCGAGAGTTGTCGCCAATAGCGTTTATTGCGCAGCCAATCGCGCCGGTGCTTTGCCCGCGAAGATGGCATCAAGATCGGCGAGGACCTTTTGTGGGCCGAAGTTTTGTCCACCAGACTGACTGCTCGAGATCAATTTACCGGTGGAATCGACCAAAACGAGCGACGGAATTCCCGAACCCGCATTTTTAGCCAAAACTTCCTTCTCTTTAAGTTTCGAAAAGTCGATCGCCGGCCAGGGCATGTTTTCTTCGCGTATGTACTTTTCCATCGCGAACAACGATCGGTCCATGCTGTAGAAGACCACTTCGAATTCGGGATGTTCGGGCGCGACGCGCTTGTAATAATCCACCAGCTGAGGAGTAAACTTCCGACACGGCCCGCACCATTGCGCTGAAAAATAAAACGCGATCAGTTTCTTGTTCGCCAGCGCCCCATCGTCCACGTGAGCAGGCGCGCCATTGTGCATTTTGACGAGGTCGCCTTTCAGAAATTCGGAAATGGCGCCGAGATTTACATCGGGGGCGTTTGATGTGGTCGATTTTGCGCTACGCTCGCGCACAACTCGCGCTTGGTAAGCAGCATCCGCTGTATGAGAAGCTTCCGCTTGTTCGGCGCGACGTTGTTCCGCGCCAGCCAGCTGTTCCTGGACGGCCGCGGTTTTTTCGGGCGAAAGCGAATAGATTCCGCTTTTCAATGCGACGACTAGCTCCGCGGAAGCGCCGGCCTTTACGAGCGTTTTCTCTTTGGCTTCGTCGACCGCATCAGCAAAATGTCGTTTAGACAATTCCTGCATGAGGGAGGTGCTGGAATAGCCGGAGCGCAGCATCAGCCCGATCTCACTCACGGTGAGCGGCAGTTGCCCGGCCTTGGCAGCAAAGACGAGAAGGGAAAAGCCCAAATAAACCCAGCGGCGCATGCAATTTAACCAGCAGAAAATGCGCCATTTGTGGTGCAGGGGCCCCGGTGCCAAGCGCCTGTTTTTTGTAGCGGCGTTTGACACAAACGCCGCTACAAACCCTACAGGCCTAACAAGAGCCCCATCTGGTCACGATATTCGGACTTTGATTGGGCGGCAGCTTCGGCTAACTGACGTGCGGCGTCTCGCTCACCGGTCGCGCTTGCGTAAGCGGCGCAAAGCCATTGTCGATCCGCGGCGTCGGGTGCGTTGGGCTGAATGAATGAGGTGGAAATAGAAAGAAGCATTTTTGGCGCGAGCTTGTTCCAGGGAACGCGAGCGATGCCGTAAGGAAGCTTCAAACCGACGGTCTGATTGTCGGCACTGGAGATTCCGGTGTATTCAGCGCCGCTCGTGTCGGTGATTGCGCCTGAAAATTGTTTGCGATTCAGGTCGTCGACCAGTTTCTTTTTCCAAGCGGCTAACCACTGCGATTTTCTCTGAACCGCTGCCTCCAATTCTTTCTGGGTCAGCTGGCGTGGTGGTTGCGATCGTGCTGCTGCGGTCGAAGGCACATCTTGTTTTTCTTTTCCGATGATCGCATCGGAAATCGCGCTGCGCGTCTTTAACTGTTTTCTTAAGGTTGCTCCATCCGCGCTTTGATTCGGCTGACTTTTCCAGTTCAAATAAAATCGACAATCATCGAGATATTTTTGCGCGCTCGGCTTCAATTCTGCGATCCAGGCGAACTTTCCTGCCGGCTGCGCCTTTACAAACTGCTCGAGCAGTTGAGCCGCGTCCCGGACATCGAGCTGGTTAATGTCTTTCAAAGCGAAAGGGAAAAGCGCAAAGGCCTTGAACGAGGCCATGTCCTTAACAGCAGGCCCGGTTGGTGGAACAGGCCCCGTTAACAAAAGCGTCTTCGATGTCGCGGCAAAAAAATTCGCAAGATCGACGTCTTCCCTGGCAAAAGCTTTCGTGCCTGCCGTTTCAATTGCTCGAAAAGCGTCGTGCGCCTGCGCGTCGTCACGGCCGATCATGGCAGCCAGTCCTTGTTGCAAACGCGCCCAATCGTAAAGCGGCTGCCGGCCACGCGCTTCGGTCGCGATGCGAGCGAAAGCCGATCCAGCAACGTTGTAGTGATTGAGAACGAGGTGGTGTCGCGCTTCCGCTCCTTGTTTCTCTAGTTCCGGGATCGGAATTGCGGTCGAAAAGATAGCGATTTGCTTTTGAGTGCTGCGAATAAAAACAAAAACGCCAACCGCCACCATCAGTAAAACGGCCGCAGCAGCAGCGATGATCCGGCGGGTTTTGCGCTTTGCCGCAACAACATCAATCACGTCCCGGCCGGTTAGTTTTTTGTAGGCGCGCTCGAGTTCGGAGACGAGTTCATCGTAAGACGAAAAGCGCTGCGCCGGATTTGGCGCGATCATTCGCTGCAAAACTCGCGCGGTATCGGCGGAAACTTCCGGCGCAACCACGGACAGGAGAAGCGGCTGATTCTTTAGTGCCCACAATTCAGTTGCCGAATTCGTTTCGCCTTCGATCGGCGCCTTGCCCGCGAGCGCATGAAAAAGCGTGGCCCCAAGACTGTAAATGTCGCTCCGAAAATCTTCCGGCTGATTGTTCAATCGTTCGGGCGCGACATAGTAAGGCGTACCCCAAATTTCGCCGCGCGCTTCTGCTGCTATTCCGGCCAATCCGAAATCGCCAATTTTGGCCGTGTGTTCGTCGCCAAAAAGAATGTTGGCCGGCTTCACATCGCGATGAATCAAGCGTTTGGCATATGCCGCGCGCAAACCTTTGGCGGTTTGAATGCCCGCCTCCAACACTTGTTCCTCGGGCAATCGGGTGTGTTGTTCGATGAAATCATCGAGACTTCCGCGCTCAACCAGTTCCATCACCAAATAAAACTGGCCGTGGTCCGTTCCAGACGAAAAAACCTGAACGATGTTGGGATGATTGACCGATGCGGCCATGCGCGCTTCCTGTTGCAATTGCGCGGTCTCACCGAGTCCGCCTTCGAGGTCCTTGCGCAAAAGTTTCAAGGCCACGAACCGGTCGAGCAAAGTGTCGCGCGCTTTGTAAACAGTGCCCATCCCGCCCACGCCGACCGTTTCGACGATTACGAAATGGTCGAACATGCGCTCGGCCCGCACTTTTTCGCCGCAGTTGGGACACTCCACGCGCGCAAGCGGCTCAGTGCCGCTCGTGTCGATGGCAGCTCCGCAGGCTAGACAAGTTTGCAATGTGGTCGCGGTCGATTCGATCGCCATTGACGCGATTGTAACATCGGCAATTTCCAGAGCAATGAAGCTCATCCCCTCACCTTTCTCCTCTCCCCTTGCGTAGGGGAGAAGGCGGGGTGAGGAGTCGTTGTCTTACGATCTAAATCGGGTGATTGAGGTCAATCGCCCCTACCTGGTTTCGACATGACAGAACCATCGAACGTTATCCAACTCATCGTGCCAAAAGACGCGGCACGGCTGCGTCTCGATCAGTTTCTCGCGCGCGAGCTTCCGAAGTTTTCGCGGTCTCGCATTCAACAATTGATCCGCAACGAATTCGTCACCCTAAATGGCTTCTCTGCCCGGCCTCGCGATCTTGTGCGCACCGGCGACAGCGTTGAAATGAACGAACCGCCTCCGGAAAAGATCGACAACCAGCCCGAAGCGATTCCGCTCGATGTTCTTTACGAAGACGAAGATCTCATTGTGATTAACAAACCGGCTGGGTTGGTTGTTCATCCTGGGGCCGGACAGCGTGAGCACACACTGGTGAATGCGCTGCTCCATTATTTCCCAAAACTTTCGGGCATCGGCGGGAAAGAAAGACCGGGAATCGTGCATCGGCTTGATAAAGACACAAGCGGCTGTCTGGTCGTGGCAAAAACCGATGAGGCCCATCGGGGATTGTCAGCACAATTTGCGGGACAGACGGTAGAGAAGATTTATCTTGCGCTCGTCGCCGGAAAGTTGCGGAAAAGTGCGGGAATTGTTGAAGCGAAAATCGGACGTCACCCGGTCCATCGACAACGAATGTCGATCGCGTCCAAGCGTGGTCGAGCGGCGAAGACGGAATATCGCGTCGTGAGTTCGTCTGACGAGATCAGTTTGGTCGAGTGCAAGTTGCACAGCGGGCGGACGCACCAAGTGCGCGTCCATCTTCAACATCTCGGTCATCCGGTTGTCGGCGACAAAGTTTACGGCACGCACGCAAAGGCTTTCCCGCGACAAATGCTCCACGCCTGGAAATTGGGCTTTCAACATCCGCGCACGGGCGAATGGAAGAATTTCGAAGCAGCCGTACCGGATGATTTTGCAGAAGCGGTTAAGTCACTGCGACCGGCGTTTTCTTTTGCGCGCCAAACATAATTAAAGCGGCCAGGACCGGCGCAATGATGAGGCCGCGCATCCACGGCTCAGCATGCCACGGCAAACCAAACAGCCGTTCGTCCCAAAACAAGTAGTAAGAGAAAAGTGTAACCGAGAGAACGTTCCAGGCGTCGGCGCTCCGCCACGCCGCCAATGGCAAAATCCAAACGCAGTGCCACGGATACAAAATCGGGCTGAGCACGAGGACGATTCCAAGTGCCCAGAGCATTCCGCGTTTCCAATTGCGAACGAACAGAAGTGAAACCGCAATCACGCAGACGATCATGATCGGATAGTAATGAAAATTTCGCTGGTGCGGATTTGGCCAAACCGTTTCTTCGATCAACCACCAAAAGAGATCGTTGAGCCGGGAGAGCTGCGTGAATTGGCCTAACGACTCCCAGATTCGAACCTTCGGGAATCCGAACGAAACGCTTAACAGCATCGGGACGAGCGCAGTGATCGTCAAAGCAATCGCGCGCCAACCTAACGCAACCGCACAAAGTAAAAGGAGCGATGCCGCTACCAGATTGAGCGAGATCGCAATCCCAAAAAGAAGAGCGGCCAACACTGCCCAGAGGCTATTTCTCGATTCCTTTTCAGTTGTCGATCTAACGAGAGCGAGAATTCCACCGACCATCGCCAAAATCATCGCGCTATCGAAATGGGCCGCGCCGGCGAAGCTGTAGGCGACAAGTGGATTCCATGCGTACCAAGCCGCGCCGCGGTAACGATCCTCACCGCCGAACAATCGCAAGAGCAATGCTGCCACCGCGAGATCAGCGATTGCAAAGATGATTTTGTAGAAGAGAGGCCGATCGGTTATGCCGCTGAGAAATTTAAACAGCAGCTCTGCGCCGGGAGGATCAAGGGCGCGGAGTTCAGGGTGATTAATTTTTGCAGCCTGAGGAAAATCATGACGCAGATCATCCAGTTTCGAATCGGCTGGTGCGATCAGGTAAGGGTTGAACCCAGCGTGTTGAATTTTGCCTTCCCATTGATATCGGAAAAGCTCGTCGCTTGGGACGAGCGGCAGCGCGATCAATCGCAAGATGATCGCGACGCCCCAAAACAAGACCGCCTGTTTTGACAGGGAGATATCGATCTTATTCGCCGCGGCGGGTCCGTTCCTTGGCGGAAAACTGGAAACTGCGGCCAGGTAAGCGGCGCCGCTGAGAAAAGCGGACGCGACGAACTTTATCGGCATCGATTCGAGCGTCCAATCGTCGAAGAAATTAAGCGCGGCAAAAAAGAGGAGCTCCAATCCGAGCGGGATCGCGAACCGAACAAGCTGGGCGCTTTTCATGTCTGGGCGGTGGAATCGGCGTGCATCGCTTCAACCACCTGGACCGGTACCGGCGAAACAATAACGTCGCGATCTTTGATGCGCTGCAAACCCGCGCGGTGGGCGGCAAGATCGACAAGTTCCGCCACTCGCGACTTCAATGCGCGCGCGCGCGACGCGAGGAAAACGAGAAAGAGCGAATACGGAATCACAGACCACAGGTCAAGATGCGAAGCGTGCAGTTGTCGGTAAATGACAATGCTGAGCGCGACAAGACTGATGATTACGGTTGTGGTCACGAGCCGATTGCGCAGCCGGACGCGAGTCAATCGTTTTGCGCCGCTATGATCTTCAGTCACCGTTTGCAGAACAATGCTCCACCAGAAGTTTCCGTAAATTTGGATGTCCCATTCGTTCCAACCGGTATCGACCGAATAGCGCCAGCCCTCTTCTTCGAGCAATTGGAAAATGGCGCCGAGTAAGTGGTGTCGATCCCGCGCTTCGTCGCTCCAGAAAACCCGGCGCTGCAAACCGCGACCCAACTTTGCGGCGCCGGGCAAAATTTCGTGTGCACGAATGACGCTGCTCGGTGTGCGTTTAAAATGGAGCCAGGTGAAGTACCGAGAAAATCCGCGTACGAGCGGTTGGAGAAAAGCCAGACACATCACGAGCAAGCGCGCGGGGACAGTATCGAACTTTGGTTCGATGCGCGCGCGAACCATGTAGGAAAGCGCGACCGTCAATGTGCCGCCAAACATCAGGTAAGGCACGATGCGCAGCGTCGGTAGGAAAATTCCAAGGCCAAAAAGGAAAAGCGTAAGCGCGAACCATTCGATGCTGCTCAGATAAGCGGCGAGATCAGATTGCGGCGTGGCGTACATCGATTGGAAAAATCCTTCTCCGAAGACGCCATGATAAATGACGGGGCGATCGATGAACCAACTGAATCGCGGCGCGCCGTAAATTTGACCACGCCATTTCGCAGTCCCGGTCGGGCCAAAGAAAATCAAGTGTTTGAAACGAAGAAGCGATTCGGCTTCACCGTAACCTTCCTGCTGTTTCAGAAACGCGCGGAGCGTGAAGCGGCGATGATGCCAAACAATCGCGGTGGGACTGAAAGCGATGACACAGCCCGCTTGCTGCAAGCGCCAGCAAAAATCGACATCGTCGCCCGCTTTATGATACTCGGGATCAAAACCGCCGACCTGTTCGAAGGCCCAGCGATTAAACGCCATGTTACAGCCTGGAATGTGCTCGGCCACAGTATCAGTAAGCAAAACGTGGCTCGGTCCTCCGGGCGCAGCGGCGACGCAGGCTTGAATCGAGTTTTGCGCCGGCGGACTCATGTTCGGTCCGCCTACGCCGGCATAATCGCCGCTCACCAACGTGCCCACTAAATAATAAAGCCAGTCGGGATCGGCCATGCAGTCCGAATCGGTGTAGGCGAACACTTCGCCCTTGGCTGCGGCCGCGCCGGCGTTGCGGGCGTGACTCAAACCGAGATTGCTCTGATGAATGTAACGGACGTTCGGAAATTGTGCCGCAATCTGCGCGGTGCTGTCGGTTGAACCGTCATCGACCAGGATCACTTCGTAATTTGCATAATTCAGTTTGCCTAACGAATTGAGGCAGTCGGCCAATGTTCGGGCGCCGTTATAAGAACAAACAATTACGGAAACAAACGGCGCCTCACTCAAGGCGCGATGCGGCAGCGTCGAATCGTCCTGGCCGAATTTGTCGCGCAGCGCGTGGAAGGCTTTCTTCGGCTCGCGCTCGCGTGTAACGATTCCAAAAGCCCAGTCCATTACTTCGTTGCCGCCGGTAAACCATTCGTCCGTCCAGGAAAACAAAATCGTCCCGGCCAGTCCGCATTTGGCCACGCTTTCGACGTGCCAGCTGAGCATTTCCGCCTGTTCGTCCTGCGAGTGGCGAATCGTATCCATTCCGAACTCGCCCAGGATGAGCGGGCGTTCGCCAGTCAGATTTTGCAGGCGCAAAAGGTAGCGTTCGAAATCGCGCTGATTGTGCAGATAAACGTTGAAACAGAAAAAATCGACATTCTGCGGGAGTAAATATTCCGTCGGCGGGTAGGTCGCGTAGGAAAAAAGAACATCCGGATCGACCGCGCGCCCGATCCGGACGAGATGCTCGACGAATTCCGTGACGCGTCGCACACCGAGCCAGCGCGCCATCGTGCTCGCGATCTCGTTGCCAACCAAATAACCGAGCACGGCCGGATTATCGACATATCTTCGCACTGTGCTGCGAACCATCCGCGCAATTTTATCGCGTACTTTTTTCTCGCGTAGAAACTCGATGTGCTTTTCCCACGGCAGCGTAATCAAAACGCGGATCCCGGCGGCGAAACATTTTTCCAGGAACCAATCCGGCGGCGGATGATAAACGCGCAACACGTTCAAACCGATCTCGTGCATCATGCGAAGATCGAAATCTACCTGCTCCGGCCGGCCGAAAGTGTTACTCTTCGCGTCCGGTTTAAACGGTCCGTAGGTCGCGCCTTTGATGAAGAACTTGCGATCACCTTCGAAAAAGAATTTCGAAACGGCACGGACCCGCGAGTTTGTTGCTTCCGTCATATCGAGCGAAGCGCTTCTCGAACAACTTTCGCAGTGGCTTCGATGTCATCCGGCGTGTGTGCTGTCGAAATAAAGCCGGTTTCGAATTGAGACGGCGCGAAATAAACGCCGCGTTCCAAACAAGCGTGGAAAAATTTCGCGAAGTTTTTCAGATTGCTCCGCTTTGCGCCGCCAAGATCGACAATCGACGGGGGCGCAAAAAACAAACAAAACATCGAACCGATGCGATGGAATGTAATGTCGATCTCTGCATCGGCAATCGCGTCGCGGGTGAGCTGTTCGTAGGTCGCGCCAAGTTTTTCGAGCAATTCCCAGCCGTCGATCCGCTCGAGCTCACGCAGCTGGGCGAGACCAGCGGCCATCGCGAGTGGATTTCCCGAAAGTGTTCCTGCCTGATAAACAGGACCGTCGGGTGAAAGCCGATTCATGATTTCGGTGCGGCCTCCAAATGCGCCAACGGGCAAGCCGCCGCCGATCACTTTGCCGAGCACGGTCAGGTCCGGCTTGATTCCGTAAATTTCCTGGGCACCGCCGCGCGCAACGCGGAAACCGGTCATCACTTCATCGAAAATCAGAAGCGCGCCGTGTTTGGTGCATTCGTCGCGCAAGATCGACAAGAAATTTTCTTTCGGAAAATAAAGGCCGGCGTTCGCGGGAATCGGTTCCAGAATGACAGCCGCGATTTCGTCTTTGTTTTCGTTCAACGTTTTTCGGACAAGATCGACATCGTTGAACGGCAAAGAAATTGTGAGCTCGGCAAACGATTTTGGAACACCAGCGCTATCAGGGCTTCCGTGAGTCAGCGCGCCGCTGCCAGCTTTTACCAGGAGCGAATCGACGTGGCCATGATAGCAGCCGTCGAATTTGATGATTTTGTCGCGCCCGGTGAACCCGCGCGCTAATCGGATGCAGGACATCGTCGCCTCAGTCCCGCTGTTGACCATTCGGACCTTTTCGACCGATGGCATCCATTGGCAGATCAGCTCGGCCAATTCCACCTCGAGTGGATTTGGAATTCCGAAACTCAGTCCGCGCGCGGCCGCAGTCTGCACAGCATCGACCGCGACCTTTGCCGCGTGACCAAGAATCGCCGGACCCCAACTCCCGACGTAGTCGATATATTCCTTTCCATCGACGTCCCAAATTTTCGCGCCGGCGGCCCGCCCGACGAAGAACGGCTCACCACCAACGTTGCGGTGCGCGCGCACCGGCGAATTGACGCCTCCAGGAATACATTCTTGTGCTGCGGCAAACAGTTCCGATGAACGGCGAGTCACGCGCCGAAGATAATCATTAATTCGTCAAATCGCTAAGTCGTTAAATCTTCGCGTCGCTGAGATGCCGTGGCGTTGACACAGTTGAGTGAGGCGTTACGCTCAACTTCCGCCAACGGCGGGGTAGCCAAGTGGTAAGGCTGCGGTCTGCAAAACCGCTATTCGCGGGTTCGATTCCCGCCCCCGCCTCATTTCATAGGTAAAACCGCCCGAATTGGCAGATGAGGCGGCCTGATTCAGAACAGAAGTCAGAACAAATCTAGGGACATCCGCATTTTCATAGGTAGAACGCTCGCGCTGTTGCGTTGTTGCATGTTTAAGCCGCCTAACGAAACACAGTTTATTGTGCAGCTTTCGCGTTAGTCGGATGTGTGAATTCCTTTTTGACCAGCTTTAGGTTATTGGCCTTCGCGAAGGCTTCCAAGTCGGCGTGGACCTTTTTCAGGTTCGCGTTCACCATCTTCATGCTGGCGGGATCCTTAACATTCATCCGTGCGGCTGCAGCCTTCGCTCGCGTGCCGAAGCTCTGAAGTTGAGCAGCTTGAGCTTTTTTATCTGGTTTCACTACCGTGCATGAGTACGAACAATGCAGCACTCCTTTGTCATCGACGCTGGCTCCGTCGAGAGTGCACTCCATCCCGGCTGTAGTCATGGTGCCGGGGCAAGATTGTGTGGCAATGGCGGATATAAGGCTGCCGAAGTACGTTGCGGCGATAAGGCTCACTGCGATGTTGCGTTTGATCAATGTTTTCATGGGTTGCTTTTCCTTTCCGTTTGTCGAATGATTTTAACTTAATAGCTGCGTCCCTTTTTTCCCGTGTCTTATCGAACCAATAAGAGCCGGCGTTAGGCAAGATCAAAACTTTAGCGAATCAGCCGCGAGTCGTGGGTGTTCACCAATCCGGTTTGCCCAGACGTCCTATTTAATCTACGGGCGTCATTGACTCCGTTCCGCGCGGAGACGGCACTTCTTGGATGATCGAATCAAGCCAGCATCACTTCTTAGCCGAGGAGCTTGTCGGCACGATCGTCCACGACCAGAATGCTCACCTTGTCTCCGGAAGAATCGTTGTTAGTCCTGTTCTCCGACATTACCGAAGCAACCAATTGCGCAAGAGAGAGAGGAGTTCCTCAGTTTCGATCGGTTTGGCGATGTAATCGCTCGCGCCGGCGTCAATGCATTTTTCGCGATCTCCCTTCATCGCCTTGGCCGTCAACGCCACGATCGGAAGCTCGTTAAAGCTGTACATCCGGCGAATCGCGCGCATCGTGTCATAGCCGTCCATTTCGGGGAGCATTATGTCCATCAGGACGAGATCGATGTCTCCAGCCTTCTGCAGCGCTTCAACGCCCGCTTTGCCCGTTTCGGCGGATACAACATTGATTTTATAACGCTCCAGCAGACTGGTCATCGCGAAAAGGTTCCGAATATCGTCGTCCACGATCAGAATTTTTTTGCCGGCCAAGATTGCATTTGGATCATGCAGACGCCGCAAGAGATCGCGCTTGTCCTGCGGCAATTTCGAAACGTCTCGATGCAGCCATAATGCTGTTTGATCGAAAAGCCTTTCCGGGCTGCGGACGTCCTTGACAATGATGGTTTGCGCCAGCCGGTTCAGCTGCTCTTCTTCCTTTCGCGACAGGTCTTTGCCGGTATAAATGATCACCGGCAGTTGCTGATGCTCGGCCCGAATTTGCTCGATCAATTTGAACCCGGACATGTCCGGCAACATCAGGTCGAGAATGATGCAACCGATCTCTTGATCGCGAAGTGCGGCCAAACCGTCGGCGGCGTTTGATGCTTCAACGATCTCGACCGTTCCATTTCCAACGAGTTCGCGAATGGCAATGCGTTGACGGGCGTCGTCTTCGATGACCAGCAGCTTTCTTGTCTTTGCGGCCGCAATGGTCGCGGCTTTCGCCAAGACTTTCCGAATCGCGGCCGAACTTATCGGTTTCTCAAGCGCGGCGATCGCCCCGTACTTTAACGCGCTTTGCCGAACCGAATCATGGGTCGATAGCGCGATGACGGGAACATGCCGGGTGGAAAGGTCAGACTTTATTCGTTCCAGCAGTTTGCTGCCTTCAATATCCGGCAGTTGCAAATCGACGGTGATCGCGATGGGCGCGTATTCACGCACCAAGGCCAGCGCGGTGCGTCCTTGGGGGGTAACGATTGCTTTCAAGCCTGCATCATGCGCTTGTTCCAAAAGCCACTGCGCCAAGTCACGATCCTCCTCTACAATGAGGATTGTCTTATCGGACGGCAGAATGCTGAAGCGGTCATCCGGAATCGACGCATTTGTAAATGGAGAAACCGCAGGTTCGCTCCGCTCACGTTCAGCTAACGCCGCGGCGTCGGCGGCAACGGCTCCGCCTACTTTCTCATTTTCCACGGACGAATAGGAGTCCGGTAAAAACAAAGTGAAGACGCTGCCTTGGCCTTCATTACTTTCGAGTTTGATTTCTCCGCCAAGAAGACGCGCAAGTTCGCGGCTGATCGCTAAACCAAGACCAGTGCCACCATAACGGCGATTGGTGCTCCCATCGGCCTGTTGGAATGCTTCGAAAATCGTTCCCTGTTTGTCCAATGGAATTCCAATTCCGCTATCGCTGACCGAAAACGCGAAGACTGCTTTTGCCCGCGCAAGCGACCGATGATCCGCGCTCCAACCGGTTGGGGCAGGCGCGACCCGCAGCCTGACATAACCGCGCTCCGTAAATTTGAACGCATTCGACAACAGATTCTTTAGAACCTGATCGAGTCGTTGCGCGTCCGTGTAAATCGCTAAAGGCAGCTTCTGGTCGATGTCGATGCTGAAAGTGAGACCTTTGTCTTCGGCGACGTGTCCAAAGGTTCGTTCCAGGTTTTGCTGCATCTCTTGAAACCGCACTTCGCCCACGTCCACGGTCACTGTTCCAGACTCGACCTTGGAAAGATCGAGGATGTCGTTGATCAACTTAAGCAAATCGACACCTGAACCCCGAATCGTGCTGGCGAATTCGATCTGTTTCGAACTCAAGTTGCCTTCCGGATTTGAGGACAATTGTTCCGCCAAAATGAGCAAGCTGTTCAGCGGCGTGCGCAATTCATGCGACATGTTCGCGAGAAACTCACTCTTGTAACGCGACGTGAGTGAAAGTTGTTGCGCTTTGTCCTCCAGGGCTTGTCGGGCTTGCTCGACCTCCCGATTTTTTCTTTCCACTTCCTCATTCTGCTCGAAGAGCTGTCGGGCTTTTTCTTCAAGCTCCTGGTTTGTCTGCTGCAATTCCTCCTGCCGGCTTTGCAATTCGGTTGCGAGCGATTGCGATTGTTTCAGGAGATCTTCCGTGCGGGTGTTCGCTTCAATCGTGTTGAGGACGATTCCAATGCTTTCGGTCAACTGATCGAGAAACGCCTGATGCGTTGGATTGAATTGTTCGGCGGACGAAAGTTCCATCACGGCTTTGACCTGACCTTCGAAGAGAATCGGTAGCACGACGATGTTCCGCGGAGCCACTTCGCCGAGCCCGGAGCTGATGCGCACATAATCGTCCGGCACGTTTGTCAGGAGAATACGTTCCTTCTCGATCGCCGCTTGTCCCACCAGTCCTTCCCCAAGCTTGAAGCGAGTGTTAACTCCTTTCCGATCACGATAGGCGTAGCTGGCAAGCAACTTGAGCTCGGGTTCGCTTCCGTTGCCATCTATAATATAGAAGACGCCTTGCTGGGCCGAAACAACCGGGGCAAGCTCCGAAAGAATCATTCGCGCCACCGAGAGTAAGTCACGTTGTCCTTGCAACATCCGGCTGAACTTGGCCAAGTTCGTCTTCAACCAATCCTGCTCGTTATTGCGAGAGGTGGTGTCTCTGAGATTGCGGATCATCTCGTTGATGTTGTCTTTGACGAAGGCGACTTCGCCTTGTGCCGCCACTTGAATCGACCGGGTCAAGTCGCCTTTGGTCACGGCCGTGGCGACATCCGCAATCGCGCGCAACTGAGAAGTAAGATTGCCGGCCAGCTGGTTTACGTTATCGGTCAAGTCGCGCCACGTTCCGGCTGCACCTGGCACGTTCGCCTGGCCGCCAAGTTTTCCTTCGACTCCTACCTCGCGCGCAACCGTTGTCACCTGATCGGCAAACGTCGCCAGGGTGTCGATCATGCTGTTGATCGTGTGAGCGAGCGCTGCAATTTCGCCTTTGGCTTCGAGTAGCAACTTTTGTTTGAGGTCGCCGTTTGCGACTCCAGTAACAACGTTGGCGATGCCGCGCACCTGATTGGTCAGGTTGCTGGCCATGAAATTGACCGAGTCGGTCAAATCTTTCCACGTCCCGGCAACGCCGCGCACCACAGCTTGCCCACCGAGCTTTCCTTCGGTGCCCACCTCGCGCGCAACGCGCGTTACTTCCGAGGCAAACGAGTTCAGTTGGTCCACCATCGTGTTAACAGTGTTCTTCAGCTCGAGGATCTCGCCTTTAACATCGACCGTGATCTTTTTCGAAAGGTCTCCGGTCGCGACCGCGGTAGTCACCGCGGCAATGTTGCGCACCTGCGCCGTTAGATTGCTGGCCATGAAATTGACTGAGTCGGTCAGGTCTTTCCAAGTTCCGGAAACACCTTCGACCCGCGCCTGACCCCCAAGCGCTCCATCCGATCCCACTTCGCGCGCCACCCGCGTTACTTCCGACGCGAACGACCGCAACTGGTCCACCATCGTGTTGATCGTATCCTTCAGTTCGAGAATTTCTCCACGAACATCGACCGTGATCTTTTTCGAGAGGTCGCCGTTCGCGACCGCGGTTGTAACCTCCGCGATGTTACGGACCTGGCCGGTGAGGTTGCCGGCCATCGAATTCACCGAATCGGTCAGATCCTTCCACGTGCCGGCAACGCCGCGCACATTGGCCTGACCGCCGAGGCGTCCATCAGTGCCTACCTCGCGCCCGACGCGCGTCACTTCCGAAGCGAACGAGCTGAGCTGGTCCACCATCGTGTTGATGGTGTTCTTCAACTCCAAGATTTCGCCTTTCACGTTGACCGTGATTTTCTTGGAGAGATCGCCGTTCGCGACCGCAGTCGTGACCTCGGCGATGTTTCGCACCTGACCCGTCAGATTGCCGGCCATGAAATTCACGCTGTCGGTCAAATCCTTCCAGGTACCCGCGACGCCACGCACGTCCGCCTGACCACCAAGTTTTCCTTCAGTACCAACCTCGCGCGCGACGCGTGTTACTTCCGCTGCGAAGGAACTGAGTTGGTCCACCATCGTGTTGATGGTGTTCTTTAGCTCCAAAATTTCTCCGCGGACGTCGACCGTGATCTTTTTCGACAGATCACCGCGCGCGACCGCGGTCGTCACTTCGGCAATGTTGCGCACCTGACCAGTCAGGTTGCCGGCCATGAAATTCACCGAATCGGTCAAGTCTTTCCACGTTCCGGAAACGCCTTTCACTTCTGCTTGGCCACCCAAAATTCCTTCCGAACCCACTTCAAGAGCGACGCGAGTCACCTCCGAAGCGAACGAGCGAAGTTGGTCCACCATCGTGTTGATGGTGTCCTTCAATTCGAGAATCTCGCCGCGAACATCGACCGTAATTTTTTTGGAGAGATCGCCATTTGCCACCGCAGTGGTGACGTCAGCGATGTTGCGCACCTGACCGGTCAAGTTGCCGGCCATCGAATTCACGCTGTCGGTCAAATCTTTCCAGGTTCCGGCGACGCCTTTCACGTCAGCCTGACCTCCTAGTTTTCCTTCGGTACCGACCTCGCGGGCCACGCGCGTCACTTCCGACGCGAACGAGCTGAGTTGGTCCACCATCGTGTTGATGGTATTCTTCAGCTCAAGAATTTCGCCCTTCACATCGACCGTGATCTTTTTGGAAAGGTCACCCCGGGCGACCGCGGTCGTGACGTCCGCGATATTGCGCACCTGACCGGTCAGATTGCGCGCCATGAAGTTGACCGAATCGGTCAGCCCTTTCCACGTTCCGGAAACGCCTTCGACCCGGGCCTGACCACCGAGAATTCCCTCGGAACCGACTTCGCGCGCCACACGCGTGACTTCTGACGCGAACGAACGCAGTTGGTCCACCATCACGTTGACGGTGTCCTTCAACTCCAAAAATTCGCCTTTGACGTCGACCGTGATCTTTTTCGTCAGGTTTCCATTCGCCACCGCTGTTGTGACTGTGGCGATGTTACGGACCTGGGCCGTCAAATTTCCGGCCATCAGGTTCACATTTTCCGTCAGATCTTTCCACGTTCCGGCCACGCCTTTAACCTTGGCCTGGCCGCCCAGTTTTCCTTCGGTGCCGACTTCGCGCGCCACTCGCGTCACTTCCGAAGCAAAGGCGCCAAGTTGATCGACCATTGCGTTTACGGTCTTAGCCGTGCGCAAAAATTCGCCCTGGAGCGGTTGTCCGTCGATTTCTCTGGCCATCGTTTTCGAAAGATCACCTTTCGCGACTGCGCCGATCACGCGGGACATTTCGCTGGTCGGATGAACCAAATCTCCAATCAGCGTGTTGATCGAACCGATCGAATCGGCCCAGCCGTCCGAGACAGCGCCCAAGGAAACCCGCTGACTGATACGACCTTCCTTGCCGACCACGCGTCCGATGCGCTCAAGCTCCCGGCTCATTCGTTGATTGATCGCAATGACATCGTTGAACGTGTCGGCCACTTTGCCGGCAAGCCCGGTCCAGTCCTCCGGCAACCGGACCGTGAAATTGCCGCGCTTGAACGCGGTTAATGCGTTGAGCAATTGCCTTAGCTCAACTTGGTTGTCGCCGTTAAAACGCGAGCCGTTTGCCGGATGTGCAATAGATACAGAAGTGGTTTTCTTCATAACGAATCAACAGGATGGGGAAAAAAAGCTTACCGATCGCGAGTCTCGACCCGGTAAGAATGAACCCATAAGCCACCGCCCTTGGACGAATTGCCAGATTCATCGCATAAAATCAAATATCCAGCAAGCGCAGCGCCAACGATTTGCGGACAATCTTCGGCTTTTGCGGAACGTTCTGGGCGCGAATTTTTTGACCAGAATTGCCGGTTTGAGATCTAGTCGCGGAACGAAAGTCCACCGGAGCACCGATAGTCGGTGCACGAATTCGCGCTAACCTTCGCGGGTTACTTGGGAGGTTTAACGACGGCCTGCGGTTTCGCGTCATCGCCGATCACGATGAAGTGACCGTGATACGGTGGCATCGGCTTCGCCGGGTAAGGCGGGCGGATGATCGCGAATCCTTGCGCGGCAAGCGCAAGACTGAGCAGGACGCCGAGGGCGAACGTTTTCATATTGCTGTTTCTCTCTGCATCATTCGTGCCATAGAAATTCCTAATTCTTCGGCTCGGATTCAATGGGTGAACCACCGCCGGCCGATGAGATAAGCGAGAAACGGTCGGTCGCTGCCACGGATGATCGCAATATCCGATTTGGATTTCGAGACAACACCTGCGATCACTTCACGATCAACTACAGTCCGCAGCGTGTTCAAATCGCCGCGGACATTACTGGGCAAAAATCGGATTGTCCAATGTTTTGTTAATCGCCGACCGACTTTCGCATTTCGGATTTCGAACTAGTTTCCCGTCCGATGCCTCAGTTTTCTTATCGAGCGCCCGCCTTCGCCAAGGCTACGGCGTGGCAGGATCTCGGAAGTCGGATTACGAATTGTGGATTACGAATTATTCTCTGACGCGATGCCACAGTTTTCTTATCGAGCGCGCAACGCCCAAGGCGAATTAGTCGAAGGTGTGTTGGATTGCGCCGATCGTGCAATCGCTATCCGTCAGATCGAGCAACAACGTTGCATCCCAATCCGGATCGAAGCAGTCGGCGCGCGGCCAGAGACTGCGAATAAGAAAAAGTCAGCGGCCGCTCCCCCAGCGCCAACGCAGACTCTGAAAATTCCACACAATCAGCTGCTCATTTTTACCGAGCAGCTCGCGCATTTGCTCCAGGCCGGCATGACGCTGGACGAGGGATTGTCGATCTTGGAAAAGCGGCTCAAGCAGCCGCGCGTGCAGCAAATGACGCGCACGTTGCATCAAGCGCTGGTTGACGGTCGAAGTTTTTCGCAGGCCCTGCGCGAGATGCCGCGAATTTTTCCACCCCTTTTTGTCAATCTGGTCGCGGCTGGCGAAGCGAGCGGTGCACTACCGGAAATCTTGCACCGGCTCGTAAAACATTTGATGCAGGCGAAGGATCTGCGCGATCGCGTGCAACAGGCGTTGATCTATCCGGCTTTTCTCGCCGTGGCCGGCGTGGCCCTGATCACCATTTTCATCACCTACATGGTGCCTCAACTGACCGGGTTCATGGGGCAAATCGGCGGCGCGCTTCCGTTGCCGACGCGCATCCTGATGCAGATTCATCACGCGATCATCACTTACTGGTGGTTAGCCATTCTGATTGTGATTGGCGCGAGTGTTGGCTTTCGCGCATTCGTGCGCACGGAAGAAGGGCGACTGACCTGGGATCGGTTTCGATTGTCGATCCCGGGTTATGGGCGCGTGATTCGTCATCGCTATTACGCGCAATTTTCGCGGACATTGGGCACACTCATCCAAAATGGAATTCCCCTGCTCCGTTCGCTCGACCTAGTAAGTGAAATCGCCGGCAATCGATATCTGGAATTGAAAGTGACGGAGGCGCGCCGCGCCGTGATTGATGGAGCGACACTCTCGACGGCGTTGGGCTCGCAGCACATCTTTCCGGACTTGTTTACCGACATGATGGCAGTGGGCGAACAAACCGGGCGATTCGGAGAAACGATGCAAACCATCGCCGATGTTTATGAGCGCGAACTGGATCGCAACGTTGCAATCATCTCGCAATTAATCCCGCCGGTTATAATCGTGTTGATCGCGACTGTGGTTGGTCTTGTGGTTTACAGCATTCTTTCGGCGGTGTTTGAAGCGACACATAGCTTGCAGTTTCGGCCGCACTAAGATAATCTTCGCAGCCAAATGCTCTTCCGCATCGTTGCGCTTCTTTGGCTGATCGGTGCAACATCTACCACCTTCGCGCAGGAAGCTTTTAGCGACGGCTTGCCGCGGAAAGAAAGCGGCGCAACTACAAAAAGCACTGCCGAAAACGCATGGATCGATTTTCGTCAGCATCCGGCAGCAAACTCGCGGCCGCAAAGCGCGCCGAGCTGGGTCGAAGCCGTCAGCATGGCTCCGACTGTGGAAATAAACGGCGCCTCTGCCAAAACCGTCTTCCGCGTTCGCATCGCGCACCCGCCAGGAGACTACCAGGTCCTCTTTTTCCGATTATTTTTCGATGATAACAGCGACGCGCGACCAGAACTCGTCGCCTGGGACGAATTGGGCTCACAAGTTTTGCGCTCAGGCGAACTTGGTTCCGGCGTCGGTTTACCAACCTCGGATTCAATTATCATTCCGATGAGCGGAATCGTAACGCTCGATATCGAAGTGCCGGGTGATGGGAAAACGATCCGCGGCGCGTATCTCGATTGGATGACGAGCAGCGAAGTCGTGCATCCGCTCAACACGGAATATCGTGACGTGATCCCGGAGCCGTTTTCGTCGCTGCCGCCGTTGCATTCGCCAGAGCAAGACTTGGAACATTTCGGAACGGTCACAGCAACCTTGGCGAGCGAGACCATCGCGATCGGACCGGACATGCAACACGGCGCCGTGTTTCAATTTGGGATTGAATCGCAGCCGCTGCTCGCATTGCTGACATTCGAAGTGGCGAGTCCCCGGATCGATTCGCCGCCGGAAGTTTATGTGAACGGCGAAGATGTCGGAGCGGCGACACTGACGCTTCCGGAATTGGCGGATCCAGGTTATCGGGGCGAGATGGAGTCGCTCCTGAAAGAGATGCACTTTCAATACACCGGGTGGCTGCGCGCCCAGAAACTCATTCCGGTCAGCAACTTGAAAGTCGGCACCAACGATGTGATCATCATCAGCGGCGCCGCGACATCGACATCGGCCATTCGCGGAACGCAGGTGCAACTAAAATATCTTTGGGAAAAATCGGATTATCTGCTGCAGACCGACCATTAATTGAACCGCAACAGGCCGTTGCGTGTCTTTGTTAGATCAGAAAATGAGAAAACGAACGAACCAATCTGGTTTCACCCTCCTCGAAATCATGATTGTGGTTAGCATCATCGTGATCCTGCTTGGCCTGGCGATTTCGAGAATCGGAAACCCGACGGGTTTCGCAAAGGAGACTGCCGTTCGGGCTGACGTCCAGGCTATCGGCACGCAGTTGATGCAATACGAAGCCATGAACGGTTTTTATCCGACGACTGAGCAAGGCTTACAGGCGCTCGTGACGCAACCCGAAGGCGAGCCAAGGCCGACGAGATGGTATCCGTTTTTCAAAGACCTTCCTAAAGATCCGTGGGGCACGGTTTATATTTATCGCTGCCCCGGAATTAAACATCCGGACAAATACGATCTGTATTCAGCGGGACCGGACCGCCAGCCGGACACGGCGGACGACAATTGGGGCGAATAAGCCCGCTAAGATCGACCCGCCTACGCCAAGGCTATAGCGCGGCAAGCAATCCTAGGATCGACATCATCTACTCTTCAGCTGAGGGCGGTGGAGTTGGAGGCGGAACTTGCGGCTGCGGATTTCGCTGAATAGGACCGCGCACGTGTGGTGTCGGCGCGACCATTCCGGGATTTTGACCCGGCCTTTGGAAACCAGGTTGCGGTTGGGGGGGCTGGACAACGCCTGGCGCCGGCTTATTGGGCAACGGCTGTGTCAACACTGCCTGATTGAAAGTGAGCGTCGCAAATTGGCCGTCCTTGCTGATCGTCACCTTAGTTTCGCCAATTTTGTCCGACCATTGGATGTTCGCGATCGCATAACCATCCACCGGATTTTTTGTGGTTAGATATTTTTTAAACTCCCGATCGTTGCTGGAAGCGATCGTCACCATGTCGCCATCGGGCGATTTCGCGGCATTGGCGAGGTAAAGATCCTTCGCGAAGTTCGGCGTCGCCGCCGGCGCAACCACTGCGCTGGCGACGGCGAACGGCGAATGATCGAGCATGCCTTTGTAGCGATCGAAGTTTAATCGGGTCGGCAAATCATCCGCGCGCGCGGAAAGAGCGGCCGTGAGCGTCAGGATGGTCAACACGGACGTTAAAAACATTCTCATAATTAGCCTTGCTTGCGCTGCGGCGGCGCAAACCACCGCGCGATTTTGAATTTGCCGCGCATCATGGTCGGGTCGCTGCCATCAATAGCGAGGTTCACACTTTCAAAGACAACGAAGCCGTCCGGTTGTTGAACGTCATAAAGAAAATGAACAAGCTCCGGCCAATGACTGCTGGTCTCGATGGAGGCGAAAATGGCTTGATGGTTCGGTGTTGTCTCGCCGGAACCAATCGCCGGGTTCTCGATCAAAATGTTGTATTTGCCGGCGATTTGTTTGAGTTGGTCGAGCAAAGTGGAAGCCTCCTCCGCGCCCTTGAGCGTGGGCTGAGTTTTCTGCAACCATTGGTCGCGTTTCGCCCAGAGCTCCCGCTCTTTCATGTAAACAGTTTGCTCGGAGCGGGTGGCTTTGCGCGAGGCCAGCTCGCGGCGTGAAGTGCCAATGGTCCCCAAAATCCATTTCCAAATGAAGATATTGATGAGCAGAAACAAAACGGCGGCGATGGCGAGCGTCATCATGCGCTCGCGCTGGTTCATTCGCTGATATGCAGCTCTCAATTTCTCCATCATCGCGGTTTTCCTTCCAAACGAAATTGCGCGTGATTATTCGCCAGAATCCGCGGCGCAGCCATATCGAATCGGAAATTCTGCAAACCAGCGTTCTTTTTTATCTTCTCGGCGAATTGATAAGCGAGCGCCGCAGTGTTGGCTTCGCCATCGATCGAAAGCTGGCGGGCAGATTGATTGTAAGCCGTGATCCGCACATCCGCCGAGGGCAGACTTTCGTAAAGGTGCAACAAAATCTCGACTGGATAGAAGCGCGAGTCGATCGCCGGTGCGAGCGCTTTCCAGTTCGCTTCGGTCTGGCGAATGAACTGCGTTGGTGGCGCATCGCGAGCAATCAGGCGATCGAGTCGTGCCATCGCGAAACGCGTATAGCCAAGGTAAAGTAGAAAGAGCAGGAAAATCGCCGCGTAGGCTCCGCCCGCCAAAGTAAGTCGTTTCTGCCATTCGCCGCGCTTAGCGAGTTGGACACGTCGTTGCCTCCAACTTTCCGGCAAGAGATTGAGTTTAACCGGCGCCGGCGGTGTCTCGATTCCTACCAGCTCAGTTGGGCTGGCGAGAATACGTTGGACGGTATCGCGAAGTTCGTAACAGCTTTCATCCAGCAAAACATTTGGAAACGAGGCGTTGATGCCTTGCAATTCGGCACTCAGCGCGAGTTGCGGCAGCTCCATTTGCAATTGCTCCGGCGCGACGCCATCGAGCGTGCGTGCGAGGCTGACCTTGCCGTTTTCGGTGACAGCTGAAACGAGCGCCTCGCCTTCGGGATAAATGAAGAGCGCTCTGCCTTCGGGCGCATGCGTCGTCGCGCGTTGCGCAGCGTAAACCGTGACCTGGCGCGGGATGATGCCTTTATCGAGCAGCGGCGCGGCGATTTCCGCCAATCGCTCGTTCCTCACCGCAATCGCGGAAATGACGCTCTCGGTTTCATTTTGCTCGATCAACTCGAAATCGGTTGTCACTTCCTCCGCCGAAAAAGGAAGGGCTTTCTCGATTTGAATCCGGACCATCTCCGGAAATTCCGCTGAATCGACAGTCGGTAATCGAAATCGCTGCGCGAGCACGGCCGCGACGGGCAAGCTCAGGACGACATCGTCCTGTGCAGACACGAGCGACACGGCTTCGTCAAGCGTGTGCAGTAAACGCACGTTCCACGAACCGTCGCCCTCACGCGCACGCAAAAAATTCCACCCGTGCGCCGTCGGCGTGATAAAGACCGGGGTCGAACTTGTCTCGATGATTAAAACTCCTTCCAAGTAATGAGTTGAGGAACAACGCCCACCCGGCGAAACACCATTTGCACCGTGCGCCTGGCTCTCCCGGCTGTGCCGACACTGACGACACGCAATACCGGGTCCTTGAACGAAACGAGCCCGTTGAGTTGTTTGAATTGTTCTTCGTTCAGTCCAAGCACAATGCGGACTTCGTCGATTCCTCTAAACGGCATGTCATCTTCAGTCCCATCAATTCCATCCGGCCCTCGCCGCGCTTGCAAGAACCGATCTACCACTTCGGGTGTTAGCCCTGGCAAAGCGAGCAACACCTCGCGCGACGCCCACGCCAAATCCACCGGGCCGCTGCTGTTGAGAGTAAAATCATCATCCCAACCGAGTGTGGACGTGAACTCGGCCCAGCCCGCGATTTTTTTCAACTCGTCGATGCGTGTCAGCAAAGTATGCGGCGGACGATAGTCGTCGCTCTCGGGCGGCGCGTTCAATCGATGTAATCCAGCGTTTGGCTCAACCCAATCCAGAAATGAATCTATCATTGTGTCGCGTTCATTGAGGTCGACCCCTTTATTCTCCAGGTATCTACGCAAAATCTCCAAACGATCCGGAGCTTCGCCGGCAACAAGCCAGTTCAAGTTCAAACGGCCGCCCTCTCCCGTGAGTCGCGCTTGGTAGGTTGCGCCGTTATCCAATTCTCCGCTCAGATTTGGCGAGCCGGGCTTGACCCCGGGATGCAACGCCACTTCCGCGCCCGAACACGCTACAGCTTCCGCTTTCAGCATCCGAGTGTCGTCGCCAGAAATTGACAGACGGGAATCAATATCCAGCGCCCATGAAATCACCAACGCGCTCAACAAAAACAACGCCCAAAGCGCGAGCATGATCGCAGCAGCGCGAATTCTTTGGATCGACATCTTCATACGATCGACATCGTCACATCGGTGTCCGGCCGAGAGGAATGATCGCTTCCCATGGCACGGCGGCATCAGATCGATTGACAGCTACTTTCACCAACCGCGGCAATGTGCCGGTGTCGGTCCAGCGTTCCACCCACACATTCAAGCGCGGGTCAAAATAGCGGATCTGCAAACTGCGCACATTTTCAATCAGCGGAATCCAGCTTTCATTCACGTTAGTGAGCGATGAATCGTCTTTGGGCTTGCGCAGAAAACCGAGATCAAGCCGGTTGCTGTCTTTCTTTTGCGATTGCAGCCGCAGCGCGACCACGAAATCGCCGGCGGCATATCGCGTCAGCAAACCCGGTCCCGCGCTGCAAATCCAGCGAACTTCGTCCCGCTCGCGATCGTTCAACTTGAACGCGTCGCCGACAAGAGCTCCCTTTCCGGAAGGCAAGCCTTGCCACTGCTGAGCCAGCACCTCGCGCAAACCATCGTAACGCGCGTCCGCCGCGATCGCTTCGGAAGAAAGACGAATAGCAACCATGTTGGATTGAACGAAGCGATAGATCGCCAACGCCATCGTGGCCAAAATCGCCACCGCCATAATGATTTCCAACAGCGTGAAGCCGCGGCGGCGATCAACCGGGACGATAAACATAAAATTCGATTTGCTGCGATTGCTCGGTGCCGACGCGCGCCCACTTTACAGTCAACGTGACCCGATTCACACCGGCGAGCTGCGTTCCATTATTTTCCTTCAATTCAGCCGGCACACTTTTCTGGACCACTTTCACGATGCCGTAGCCAGTATCGACGTTGAATTCCTTCGCCGGATCCGGAAATCCGGGCGTGGCCTGCACTTCGGCCATTCGATTGGACAAAATTTGTCGAACGCGATTCTCCTCCGCGTTGAGCGTGCTGGCGTTCAGGCAATTCTGCACCGCGCGACCAAGCGCGAGCACGCCGAGGGCGAAAATCGCCAGGCCGATCAGCACTTCGTAGAGCGCGAAACCTTTTTTACCTCGCTGCATAGTTTGCCAACTCGCCGTGGCCGGTCAGTGGCGAATAGTTTGCCGTCCACGTTCCCGCTCTTCCCGCAAAGCGGACGACTGCGGCCTCGCACGTGCCAGTCGGCCAGAAAATCCATTCGCCCGCTGGCTTGGAGGTGAGTGCGGCAGGCAACGTGAGCGTCAACACCGTTCCATGTTCCAAAGCGAACGTCGCCACCGCCTTTTTTTCTTCGTCTTTGGCAAAGGTCTCTGGTTGCACGATCACATCTTTGTCGCCCCAAACAATCAAGTAAGCGCGATGCTCGGCCACGCTTCGTTCCTGCGCCTGTCGAACGAGGTTATTGAATCTATCCAACGACGCGCGCAGCCGCCGATCCGCCAGAACGCCGCTTAAACTGGGCACCGCCATCAAAAGCAAAACCGTCAAAATCGCAACCGCGATGATGATCTCGATCAATGTAAAAGCCCGGCTCGCCACAGAACAAGTCCGTCCGACCGGCGGATAATTTTGCACGGGCGAAGTTACGCTCGCTGCGCGAAATCACAAGACACCGAGAGCCAGCGAAAACCTCGCGATGAGTGACCGTCCCAAATTGCCTTGCAAGTTAGGCCAACGGGTCTGAATGTTACCGCTAGGATATGAACGTGCTCGCCAGCTTCATGAACCTGGGCGGCCCCGATTTGATCATCATTCTGTTGATCATTCTGGTTCTTTTCGGGGCCAAGAAATTGCCCGAGCTGGCGCGCGGTCTTGGCCAGGCGATCAAGGAATTTCAAAAAGCCAAAGACGAATTCAATGACGAATTGCATAAGGCCGGCCAAACCGACACCGCCGCCAAGGGAAATCTGCCACCGTCATCGACCGTCCCGCGAACTGACGCTCCAACAAGCAGCGCGGCTCGACCCGATCCAAATCAAGGGGCTACTCCCGGCGATAAGGCCGATCAGGTTTGATTTTGGAGGAACAAGCTCTGCCGTGTCCCAAAATAAGGCGCCCCTCCAGTTTCCTCGTTGACCCAAGGCGCTGATTACGACATTTTCGGCGCCGCCGACTATGTCCGACGCAGACCTACGCGCGCGCATTAAAGAAATGCTGGTCAAAAATTTGATGCTGCCAACCACGCCGGACCAAATCGGGGATGATCTGCCGCTGTTTGGGCCAAACGGCCTCGGGCTCGACTCAATTGACGCCCTTGAACTGGTGGTCAGCATGGAGAAAACCTTTGGCGTGGGCGTGCCCAACTCAGAAGTGGCCGGGAAGGCCCTCCGGACGGTTAATACCATCCACGATTATATTCTCGAAAAACGCGAAGAAGCCAGTCAGACTGGCGAAAAGGTCGACAAACCCGCGTGAATCTACTTCATCTTGAGAGCAGTGGCAGTTGGGGCGGGCAGGAATATCGCACCTGTCTTGAAATCAATTGGCTGAATGCAAACGGCCACCGCGCCTGGCTGGTCTGCGACCCCACCAGCGAAGTGCTCACCAAAGCGCGCGAGCTCGGCACCCCGGTAATTCCGATGTCGCTCAAGCATCGAATCAATCCGCTTGTTTCGTTGCGCATCTGGCTTTTCTGCCGCCGCAACCGCGTCGATCTCATTAAGAGCTACAGTTCAAAAGACCACTGGCTCTGCCTGCCACTTTTTCTTTCCGGTTGGCCGGTCACCCGCGCCCGCTGCATCACCGACCCGCTCGGCCAAAAAAACCGCGCCTTCATTTACCGGCACGGTTGCGCAAAAATTGTCGCCGACGCGCAGGTGATTAAAAAGGAATTCATCGAGCAGTACGGGATCGCGCCCGAAAAAATCGAAGTGATTGGATCGGCTGTCGACCTTGAGAAATTTTCGCCGAAACGCGATCCGATGAAATTCCGGCGCGAAGTTGGCCTTTCGGCGGAAACACCGATCATCGCGAACATCGGCATGATTCGGCCGGACAAAGGGCAGTTCAATTTAGTGGAAGCCGCCCGAATCGTGCGTCACCAGCGGCCGGATGCGCATTTCGTTTTTGTCGGCGAAGCGACTGGCGGCCGGAGCCGGGAGAAATGGGTTCGAAAGGCGATCGATCGCGCCGGCCTGAACGGCAACGTGTTGATGATGGGATATCGCTGGGACATTCCAGACATTCTGGCGGCGGCGAACATGGTCGTGATCGCCTCGCGCCACACCGAAGCGTCGCCCATTGTCTTGCGCGAAGCGTTTGCCAGCGGGCGACCGGTCGTGGCTACGCGCGTCGGCGATGTTCCGGAAATCATCGTTCACGGCGAAAACGGATTGATTGTTCAACCGAATGACAGCAACGCTTTGGCTACGGCGATCCTGCTCTTTCTCTCCGACGCCAATTTGGCTGCCCGCTGCGCCGACAAAGGTCTCCGTTACGCCCGCGAACATTTCTGTTTCGATCGCATGATGCGCGCGAAGCTCGATATCGATCTTGCCTTGGTCGTAGCGAATAAGAAGCGCCATGTTCGAGCCACCGACTGCGCCGGAGCTGCGTCCCTCGCGCCAATCGCAAGTCCCGAGCCGATTTTACCCGACTGACGCGACATTGATCGCGTCGATCAACTGGCGTAAGCGGCCGAAGTTGTTGCGATAC